>Ga0207669_10000637_pt1 | contig 15140 bp, 13 predicted proteins | sample KBSM33metaG_FD_184329 | JGI IMG/M metagenome (GOLD analysis project Ga0207669, IMG submission 184329) | Miscanthus rhizosphere microbial communities from Kellogg Biological Station, Michigan, USA - KBS M3-3 metaG (SPAdes) (version 2) | ecosystem: Host-associated > Plants > Roots > Rhizosphere >...
CAGGCGCCCGTCATTTCCGCCCCGATCTTCCGAATCACCACTGACGAGTTCTGGTTGAATCTGCACCACTTCCTTTACGTCCTGGGACGTGCCGAGGCCAGGACGAACGACTCGACTCGCGACGCGGTCGCGGGTGCGCCACGAGAAGCCGAGCGCGGCCTGAAGAACCTCACGGGCGAGGAGCGGCGGGTGTGGGCGGAATCGGTGACCGCATACGCGAAGGGCCTCAGCCTGAAGGACGCCGTTCGCGATGCTCCCATGCCGGCAGTGACGGCGGCGCTGGCCGATGCGGGCGACGCGCCGACGCTGACGAGCGCGCCGATCGATGCGGCGACGCACGAGATCCTCGAGCGCGCGGCACCGATCTATCGGAAGGCCTGGTGGCCGGCGCATCGCACGGCCAACCTGGCATGGCGCGACTCGATCAACACCCTCGTCGCAGCACATGGCCAGTCGATCCTCGGCTTCATCACCCGTGTGTACGGTATGCAGTGGCCTGCTGACGGCTACGCCGTGCACACGTCAGGCTATTCGAGTTTTGGCGGTGCCTACTCGTCGGTTCGCGGCGTGCTCGTCATCTCGTCGCTCGCCGAATCAACGCAGAGGCTGAATGGTCTCGAGACGGTCTTTCACGAGGGCATGCACCAATGGGACAACCAGGTGTATGCGGCGCTCGGTGCGCAGGCACGGGCGATCAAAGCGCAGGTCCCTCCTGACGTGCCGCACGCGTTGATCTGGGTCACCGCGTCAGCAGCCGTCCGACAAGTCGAACCGTCGCACGTGCCGCTGGTCGATGCGCTGGCCATCTGGAATCTCTACTCATCGGGCGCCCCGGGGCCGATGAGTCGACTCAAGGCTCCTCTCGAGGAAGCCTGGAAGCCGTACCTCGAAGGGCGCGGCACGCGCGACGAAGCGTTGCGACTGCTCCTCGAGAAGATCGCGCTCGTCAAATAGCCTACGGCTTCCGGCGGGTAGAGTGTAGAGGCGGGCCTTCAGGCCCGCCTGACATCAGTTCGCGCGCGCCGTCGATGCTGGCGCCACCAGCTTCATGAACTCTTCGTTCGTGCCGACGCGGCCGTGCGCCGGCGCATGCTGCGCCACATCGAGTTTCAGCTTGCGCATGTTCTGCTGAAGCGTTCGCATCCCTGGCGTCGGTGCCGCGGGCGCCGCGCCCTGCGCCGGAGGCGAATAGAGATCCGCGTTGAACAGAATCTTCTCTTTCGGCAGATAGGCCATCAGCATGTCCACGCTGTGGTTCCCCTGGTTGTACGAGCGATCTCCCAACTCGTACGCGACGTCCTGCACCTTGATCACTTCCAGGATCCGTTCACCGTCGGTGACAACGTATTTCGCACTGCTCCGTGGTTCGCCGGCGACCGTTTCAATTGGCGGCGGCCTGCGGCTGATCCAGTACATCGGATTGAAGAGCGCGAAGCGGTCCGGCTGCAAAGTGCGTGGTGCGGGACGGAACAGGATGTCGAGGTAGTACTGCTTGTTCGTTTCGTGCGTCACGATCGTCGTGCCCTGTGACAGATACGTCCGCAGACCGCCGGCGTGATCGAAATGGTGGTGGGTGTTGATCACGTACTGGACAGGCTTCTTCGGCGCGAGGCGCGCGGCCTCTGCAATCACCGCCAGTGAACGGTCTTCGTTGTTAGGCGCGTCCACGACAGCGACGTAATCCTTGAACTCCACCAGCAGGCTGTTGTGCGTGCCGCCGCCGAGCAGCCACACGCCGTTCGCGAGCTGCTGACTCTCGACTCTTGCCGGTGGCGTCACCGCCGACTTCACGGCGTCGGGCACCGGCATCGTGGTAACCGGCGCGTTCGGCTTCACGCTGGTCACGCGATACTCGTAGTAGTTGTGCGCGACGTTCAGCCGGGGGTCACCCTGGTGCGTGTGCAGCAGCATCGGGAACTTCACGCCGCCGAAGTCCTTGTACTCGGTGTAGCGCATCTCGTAGTCCATGTCCCCGTAGACGGGATTCGGGAACCACGTGCCCACCAATTCCACGAGATTCTTGTCGTCGATCGTCCCGACGATGCTGTACTTGCCCAGGAAGGTGAACTGGACCATCGTCACCCAGCGGCCGAACTGCGAGAGGCCGAAGTCAGAGGCGCCGATGTATTGAATCTTGATCGCCTTGGCGTCCTTGCTGGCGAGGGCTGCCTTGAGGAAGCCGTGGGGCGTGATGGCAAGCTCGAGTTGCCGCAGTTCATTCACCGGTACGCCATCGAGATATCCGCGAGTGATCGGGACAGGCGTGGTGTCGCGCATGTCCCACGCAACGTTTCCGCTGACGATGGCGGTGATGCGCTGCTCGGCCATCGGCACGCGGCCGAAGGTGGGGAAGTTGCCCTGGCGGCGCGTGTAGTCCTCGCGCGACCACTTCGCGTCGAAGTCGATCGCGCGTGTGTAGTTGGCGACTTCGAACTGCGGCCAGTTTCCCTCGATCGAATACTGCTGCCCGATCAGCGACGAAGAACCTGCCGCCGCGATCTCGATCGTCTTCAGGTTCTCGCCGCCCATCGCCTTCAGCGAAGCGAGGAGGGCCGCGCGGGCGTCAACCTCCTGTGCAGAAGCCGGACCCGCCGATAGCACGAATAGTGCAACGAGAAGACTGAGCGTGCGCGCCATACGTCCTCCTCACTCGCGTTTGGTGATCGTGACTCTCTGAGCCAGACGCCTCTTCAGTTTGCGCGTCCGCCACTGGCGGGAGCGCCGGCTGGTGCGCCCGCACCACCACCACGTGGAGGCGGTGGAGGCAGGGTGCCACCCTCAGCAAGAGTCTTCATGTTCTGAAGCGCGCGCATGAACGTTGCCGTTCGCTGCGCCTTGTCCTTCTCTTTCGCGCCATCGTCGGCCAGCATGGAGTTGTCGTAGACGAGCGTATAAACCAGCTTCGAGGTCGTCGCCGTGAGGGGACGTGCCTCGAGCGTGCCGTGATACAGGTTGTACGGCCGGCCTTCGCGAACCGGCTGTGTGTAGGTGTACGAGAGCTCGGTCTTGCCGACGAGCACTTCGTTGGCCACCGATCGCACGGCGCCGAACTCATTGTCTTTGCCTTGCGTGATCGTGCAGTTGGGGATCTGGAACCACTCGGCAATGGCGCAATATCCGCCGACCCGCTTCCAGACTTCTGCCGCTGGACGGTTGACCGTGATCTCCATCGGGATCGACACGTAGGTCGGCGACGCCACGACGATGCTGGTCGAAGTGGGCGGCGCGGCGGGGGCCGGCGCCTGTGTGTGCGCAGTGCGCGCAAGGGATACGGCAAGCGCCAACCCAATCGCTATTGCAGCGAATCTCGTCCTCATCGTTTGTCTCCTCGGTTCTCGGTAACTTCCTTCGCTCGAAACTTGGCTATGGCTTCGATCAATCCGACCGGCACCGGCTCCGACAGCGGAAAGCGAATCGTTCCCTTGTTGTTGACCTCGTAGGGAGCCAGCTTCTCTTTGAACGCCGCGACCAGGCGCCTTTGGGCCGGGTAGACGGAGTAGTGCTCTTTCCACCCGGCGAAATAGATCACGACACGGCCGTTAAGTCTATACGCTGGGATTTGATACGAGATGACTTCTTCGGCCCCAGGCAAGGCCTTGCGCATTGCGCCGCGCACCTTCCTGAGTGCAGCGCGCGCTTTCGGCGGCTGCACGGCGATGTACTCGGTAACGGAGGCGTACTTTGTCTTCGCCACGAATCAGGCCAGTTTACCCGGTCGCTTCCGTGCTTTCGCCAACGTCAGGCGGCGGGACACCGACAGCAGGTCGTGAAGCGCGTCTGAGTCGAGTTGCGAGAGACGGGCGAGCACAACCGGATGGCGCTCGTAATAGTCCGTCACGTAGTACGTCTCGGGTGCATCGTCGAGGAGTGCCTGGCGGTCCGCGAGATCCATCCGGATCACGAGCGAGTCCGGCTCGGCGGAATGATGCGTGGCGAGCCCGGCCATGAAGCAACCGCCAGCCTTCAGTGTGGGTGAGCCGTCATAGCGGACAACGGCCTCGACTCCGGGCAGCGTGAGACCAACTTTCTTAACGGCGCCAAAGGAGTCGGTAGATGTCGGCTTCCTGAGAACTCTTTTCATCCGCGCACAGTATTTGCCCATGCGCGGTTCAGATTCAAGCACCCGCTATGGGGTCGCCTTCTTGTATCCGGAGTTCGTGATGTTGACAACGACCTTCTTCGCCGTGACGTCGAGCACGACCGTCTCGGGGTACGTCGTGCCGTCAGGCAGGCTGTTGAATTTTACCGTCAGGCTCAAGTCGTCGTCTTTGGGCTTCTCGACGTAGGACTGAACGGCGTAGCTGCGCATCGCCTTCGCAGCGGGATCGAAGCCGAGCGTGAGTGAGTCGCCGGGTTTCAAATAGCTCTTCACGTTCAGCGTCGTGACGCCACCTGCCGGTTGAACGGAGACATTGCCCGCGGCCTGAGCCGCCTGGATCTTCTGGGGATCTGGCGGCACGTACTGATGAACGAGCGCCGCGGCCTGCTCCATGTACTCCTTCAGGTCCTCAACTTTGTTCTCGACGATCTCTTTCTTCAGGCGCCCGCCGCGGCGGCCGCCGCCTTTCTCCTGCGCCTGCTGCGGTGCTGCCTGACCTGGGATCGGCACCTTCTGAACCTTGCCATCCGGACCGTACGAGCACTGCTTCTGCTCCTTCTTCTTCACTTCTCCTTTGAGACTGATCGTCGTCGTCTCCACCCACGTGTATTGGCGCAGCGCCGCTTGATTCTTCGCGAGCGCTTCCTTGATCGCGGCCGACCGATCCTCGGGAGCCTGTGCGAGCGTCACTGCGACGAGAGCGAGTGACAAGAGCAGAGCGATACGAGTTGTCATAAGGCACCTTTACCTGGCGTCGTTGATCACGATCTCGACGCGACGATTCTGTTGACGGCCGCCGGCCGTGTCGTTGCTCGCGATGGGATTGGCTTTCCCAAAGCCACGCGTGCCGGCGACGCGATCACCTCGTACGCCGGCGCCGACGACGTAGTCGCGCACGGCCGAGGCGCGAGCGTCCGACAGGCGATTGTTCAGTTCGTCAGAGCCGGTCGAATCCGTGTGGCCTTCGAATTCGAGCGTGTACGGTCCGGGGTAGGCGAGGAGCACGCCGCTGAGGCGACTCAGGCGCTCGCGCGCTTCAGGACGCAGCGTGGCCTGACCAAGGTCGAACAGCACGTCGCCGATGTTGACGACGAGACCGCGAGCGCTCCGTTTCGTTTCAAGGATGGAATTCAGCGAGGACTCGAGTTGCTGCGCGAGCGCGTCGCGCTCCTGAGTAGCCTGCTCGGCGCGCTTCATTGCAGCCGACGTCTGCTCGAACGCGGCTTGCTGCGCCGCGCGCGCCTGTTCTGCGTCGCGCTGCGCTGATTCCGCATCGCGCTGTGCCGCTGCGGCCTGGAGCTTGGCATCTTCCGCCTGCTGCCTCAGTTCCTCAGCCTGCTTCTGCGCCGCGAGTGATTGCTGCTGCGCGGCGAGCGTCTGCTGTTGCGCCGCAAACGCGGCTGTCTTCGCGCGCTCCGCCTCTGCGAGGGCCAGGCGCTGTTCGGCCGCTGCGCGTTCCGCTTCGGCAATCGCGGCGCGTTGCTCTGCGGTCGCGCGCTCGGCAGCGACGCGTTCAGCGGTCGCACGCTCTCGCTCCAGGCGTGCGGCCTCCTGCGCGGTATTCGCAGCGAGCCGCGCGTCTTCGAGCGCCTTGGCCTGTGCCTTCCGCTCGTCGGCGAGCGCGGCGTCCGCCCGGCGCTGGCCCGCGCTCGTTCTCGCCGCGTGCGCGAGACGCTGCGCCTCGCGCGCGAAGCTGCCCCATCGCCCTTCATCCTTCGGCTTGTCCTGATACGCCGACTCCATCTTCGAGAGCGTGCTGACGGCCTGTTCCAGTTCGCCCTTCGCAAACGTGTCCGCGCCGGCGCGGCGCGCGATCTGGACCGACAGGCGTGCCGCGGCAACCGGTTCAGGGGTCTTCGAGTCAGTCTCTGGTCCCGAGCCGCCATAGAGCTTCCCGTCGTCGCCCTGATAGGCGATCGAGCCGGTGGTGTCCACCGACTCACCCTTTTTCAGTGTGTTTTCGACGACGATGCGTGGCGAGGGTCTGGCCACCGCGCCGTAGGGTTCCAGCGTGACGATGAGCGCGAAGCGCTGCACGGGCAGACTGGTCTCCTTCTTGGGATCGTCACGCCACGGAAACTCTCCAAGGTTTTCCGTCCGGCCGTCAGGAGTGATCGCCCAGAGCACGTACGTGGCATAACCGGGAGCGATATTAATCGCGGGGGGAAGGTCGTCGTCGAACTCGATCTCGATCGCGGCGTTTCCGTCTTCGGCTTTGATCTTGGCCTTGCCCTTGATGCGCGACGCGAGCGGCGTGCCGTCCATGCGGATGTCGGTTGACTTACCTTCTTCGTAACGAATCGCAAGCACCGAGCGTTCAATGGTCGAACTGCCCTGACCTGCGAGCGATACCCACCCCAGACACAGCAGAAGCAGGCACACGAATGTCGCCATTCCTCGAAGCATGGATCTTCCCCCTGATCGGTCCGAGCAATCGATGTGCCTTGGGAACGGCGGGAACCGCCAGTGCTTACAGTAGGATCAGAGCTTGGAAGGCGCGACGGGTAGTGGGGCCCGCGACGCGGCGTGGCTCAGGCGAGGATCGTACGCAATTGTCACCGATTGTCGTGGGCTTGGACGTTCGAAAGGCTGGCGCAGGATTTCCATTCGCGCTCGTGAGGGATACCGCATGCATCGACTGTTCGTCGCTCTCTTCATGATCGCTGCGACCACGTACGTGATCGCCGCGCCGAAGTTTCTTGCGGTCTGGAAGTCACCCGAGGTGTCGCGCCTGAACTTCGCGATGAAGAAGGTCGCTGCGCTCGTAATCACCGACAATCAACCTCTCCAGATGTCTGGAGAGGAGGCGCTCGCGCGCGAGCTCATTGAGCGCAATGTCAACGGAACGCCGACCTACCGTTTTGTCCCGCGCGAAGAGTTGAAGAGCGCCGAGAAGGCCAGGCCATGGTTCGAGCGCGCCAAGGTCGATGGCGTCGTCGCTCTTCGGCCTGTCAAGCGCGAGGAGGCGCAGGAGTACTCACCCGTGATCTGGTCGTCGGGGTACTACCCGGACTTCTGGGGCTATTACGGCTACGGCTGGACCAATGTCTATGTGATTCCCAACAGCAGAGAGACGACGATCATTACCGTCGAAACGCTGATCTACGACCTGACGCGCAACCAGCTCGTGTGGGCGGCGACGAGTGAGACGCGCGATCCGAAGAACCTTCAGGACTTCGTTAAAGACCTTGTCGGTGCCGCCGTCAAGGAGATGAAGAAGATGAAGCTCGTTGGTTGACGTGCGGGCGCGGGCATTCGTCGCGCTGATTGCCATCGCGTTCGCAGCGACGCCGGGATCAGCTCAGGAACTCGAACCCGGCGCTTACACGGTCTCTCCTGTTGGGAACAGTGTCCTCAACGTGGGGTATGTCTTCAATGACGGCGACGTCGCGTTCGATCCGTCGCTGCCAATCGAAGAGGGAAGCGCGACGATTCATTCGGCCACGATCTCGTACGGTCGATCGGTGGACCTGGCAGGCCGCTCAGCGACGCTCCTCGTCGCCGTCCCGATCGTCGTCGGCCACCTCGAAGGTCTCTACCTGGGCGAGAGGGCGGTCGCCGATCGAAAAGGGCTCGCCGACCTGCGCATCCGAGTGGGAGTGAATCTTTACGGCGCACCGGCGCGCCGGCCGCCCGAGTTCGTCAAATCACCACCGTCGAAATACAACATCGGCGCCAGCGTCGCGATCGTCGCGCCGACAGGGCAGTACGACACGCAGCGAATCGTGAACCTCGGAACGAACCGCTGGGCCTTCAAGCCGGAAGCGGCCATCATCCGCAATGCGGGCGCATGGATGTTCGAGATTTATGGCGGCGTGTGGTTGTTCACGGACAACACCGACTACGTCAACGGACAGATCAGATCGCAGAATCCGCTCGCGTCGGCGCAGTTCAGCCTGCGACGGACATTTCGGCCTGGCCTGTGGGCGTCGGCCAACATCAATTACTACACGGGTGGTCGCACGAACGTGGGTGGTGTCTTCAAGCAGGATTTTCAGGCGAACTCCCGGGCGGGGGCGACGCTGTCCGTTCCCCTCTGGCGCCGTAACTTCGTGCGGGTCGCAGTGAGCCAGGGGGCGTACACGACGATCGGCGCGGACTTCCTCGGTCTCTCGGCGTCGTTCCAGCACGTCTTCTAGGAATCTCCCCAGTTCAGGTGGGGTAGGGGCCGTCTTCGAAGGCCACGTCGTGATAACCCTTTGATCCAATGGTGTGGGCCAGGGCGCTGCGGAAATCGTGGCCGTTGGCGACACGATTGAGTACGTGAGCGAAGTCGTAGCGTGGCTGCCAGCCCAACTCAGTCCGCGCGCGCGCATTGACGTAGACGCGGTCGATACCTGGAAACATCGCCCAGCCGCGCGCAGCGTAAACGTCCTCGTACCGTGGCGCGCGACGCCCCACGACTGCTGGTGCGTTCGTGTGAAGCTCCCATGCATCGTCCTGGGTAAACGGCGTCGTCGCACTGATGACGTAACGGCCGAAGCCAATCGAGCCGGCCTTGTCGAGCGCGCGCAGATGCGCTGTGACGACATCCTCAATGTCTGCCCGCCGATACAGGAACTCATTCACTTTCACGTTGTCGTCCTCGTATGCGTCCCGGGTGTCCTTTCTGTCGTCGGCCTCCGGAAAGAATCGCGACGTGCGGAGGATCAGGCAGGGCAGTTTGTGGCTGCGATGAACGAGCTCGCAGAGATTCTCGGCAGCGAGCTTCGTGATGCCGTAGATGTTCTTCGGCACCGGCACGACGTCCTCGGTAATCCACGCCGCTGGCGCGCCTGACGACGGCGTCAAGGCGTGGCCGAACACGCTGGTCGTGCTCGTAAAGATGAAGGTGCCAACGCCGGCACTGAGCGCTTCCTCGAGCAGGTTGAGAGTGCCAGTGACATTCGTGTCGATGAAGTCCTGACGCGAGTGCGTGACGACATGCGGCTTGTGCAGCGTCGCCGTATGGATGACCGCGTCCACCCCACGCATGCACGATCTGACGAAGCCGCGATCGACGATGGAGCCGACACGCTGAGTAGATGGCGACTCCTTGAGATCGAGTCCAACCGGGCTGTAGCCATCCTGCGGGAGCGTGCGCATCAGGGCCTCGCCGAGATGCCCGGCGCTCCCTGTGACGAGAACCGTTCCGATCCGGGACGAAGAGGGTGTCATCTCAAGACCATGAGCGGCCGGGCCAGATGCGTTCGAGATAGGCGGCGAGTGCGTCGTGGTACTCGCCGACGGAGGCATAGCGCCTGTCCGGATCGGGATCCACGGCGATGAGCAGAATCTCCTTGATCTCCGGATCGAGATCGCGATTCGCGATCAGGCTCGTGCCGACGTCCGAGCCCCACGTCCAGTGATAGCTGGCAAGCATCGTGTAGAGCACGGCGCCCAGCGAGAACAGGTCCGAACGTGCATCCGGTGCCCGGCTCGAGATCTCGGGCGCGCAGTAGCCTGCCGTCGTCGGAGGGTCGTAGAAGACGCCGGCCGAATGCCGCGCCAGGTCGTACGACGACTCGAAGTCCACCAGCCTGATCAACGGCCTGCCCCTCTCCGTCCGGAACAGGATGTTCATGGGGTTCAGATCGACATGGAAGATATTCAGGGGGTGAATCTCGCCCAGCGCCTTCGCGACTTCGATGGCCGTCCTGAGATGGGTGACCATCCGCTCGGGCGCCGGTTCAGGGCCGATCGTCATCGCCAGCGGGAGCTCGTCGAAGAGCGACGTCGCGAGGTAGGTGCGCCCGTCCCGCAGTCGCCCGTGCTCGACGACGAACGGAAAGTAGCGCGAGTCAGGGAGCTCGCGATTGATCGTCGATAGCGTCGCGATCTCGTTGATGAGATTGTTCTGATAGACGATTCCCGGCTTGGTGGTCAGCTTGATCAGTACGTGGCCATGGCTGCGCTTGTCGCGCGCGACGTAGAGCTGGTGGCGCGCATGTTCGGGGGAGGCATGGCCGCTACGCGCCGTTGCGAGTCGGCGGATGCTCTCGAAGCGATCGAAGGGCGGCGACTTGCCGTCGATATCACTCGTGGCGGTGCGGGGCATGACGGGCTCGATGTGTGAGCGAGAGTCAGAGGCCTGCCGGGATCTACCCCAGCGCGTAGATGACGCCGTCCTGCGAGCTGATGATCACTCGACCGCCTGCAATCGCAGGCGACGTCGTGATCCCGGAGCCGGCGTCGAAGTCTGAGAGCTTCTTGCCGCTGGCCAGATCGAGCACGTAGAGCTTACCGTCGCTCGATCCGACGTAGACACGGCCGCCAGCAATCACTGGCGAGGAGTCGACACGCGCCCGCGTGGCGAAGGTCCAGACCGCCTTGCCCGAGCTCGTGTCGAGCGCGTGCACGAACTTGTCGCGCCCACCCAGCACGACCCGCCCGTCGCTGATGGCGGCAGACGAGTAGAAGGGGAACTGGCGATCCTGCGGGGCATAGCGCCAGACGCGCCGCTTGCTATCGAGATCGAAGGCGAGCACTTCGTTGTTGAACGTCCCGAAGTAGGCGCGATTGCCGTCGATGAGCGGTGACGCACCGGTGTAGGCGCCCGCCTCGATGTGGTAGACCTCCTTGCCGTCGGTCACGCGGATGGCGCGCAGGATCGCATCGCAGCCCGCGATGAAGGCCACGCCGTTCTGTACGGCCGGTGTCGCATGCACCATCCCGTTGGTCTGGACCTTCCAGCGTTCCTTGCCGGTCTTTGCGTCGATGCCGTAGAGGCGTGAATCGTACGATCCGAAGAGGACCACGTCGCCGGCAATCACGGGCGACGACTTGATCTCCGAGCCGGTCTGAAACGTCCACAGCTTGCTGCCGTCCGTGATCTTCACGGCATGGAGGAGGCCACCAAGATCGCCAACGTAGACGGCGCCGTCGCCGACGCTCGGAGACGACTCGCCAATCAGGTTTCCGGTTGTGTATTTCCAGCGCAGCTTGCCCGACGCGAGATCGAGGGCCAGCAGATCGCCGTTACCGGCGCCCACGTAAACCGCACCATCGACGATGGCAGCGGAGGAGTCGATGACGTCCTTGGTGTCGTAGGTCCAGAGGACCTTGAGCGTGGCGGGAGGCGTGCTCGCGGAGACGCCGGTAAGATTTGGCGTTCCGCGGAACTGCCGCCAGGCGTCAGCTGATGCGGCCGCGGGGGCCGATGCCGCTCGCTGTGCGCTGAGAGTCGGCGCCAGCAGGAGCACGACGAGCAGTGCTGACGCTGGCCGCATGCGACTACTTCGATGCCGAGATGGCGAAGAGCTGACTGCGGTTGTTGAGGAACAGCGCCCCATTCGCCGGGACGATCGTTCCGTAGACCGCGCTCCCCATGTTCATCTCGCCGAGGACGACCTTCTCCTTGCTGTGCGCCATGACGACGACGTCGCCATCTTCGTCACCGAGGTATACCTTGCCGTCAATGAGGAATGGCGAGGCCCACACCGCCGCGAGCATGTCGTGCTGCCAGTACTCCTGCCCCGTGTTCGCGTCGAGGCAGTGCAGGTAGCCGCTGAAGTCCGAAATATAGACGAGACCATCGGCGATTGCCGCGGTCGAAACCGTGCGGCGGATCTTGTCGAAGTGCCAGACGCGCCCGGTCTGCGTGATGTCGCCGCGCTTCGTCGGATCGATGGCGTAGAAATGGCCGACGCCTTCACCGTGCTCGGGATCCTGTCCGTTGCCAATGTAGACGCGGTCCTGATAGATCACCGGCGTCGCGATCACCTCGTTGCGCGTGCGCGGCCAGACAGAGTCCTTCGGGTTGGTATCGAACTCCCACAGCTTCTTGCCGCTTTCGGCCTCGTAGCCGCGCACCCAGCCGTCGCCCTGCGCGGAGACGACCTGAACGACGCCTCCGATCGTGCCGACAGCCGGCGTCGACCACTGCCCGTGCAGGATACGGTCCTCGGGCGAGTTGTCTTCCCATACGAGCTTCCCGGTGGTCTTGTTGAGCGCGATGATCGCTGGCGCCTGCGGCGACGGGATGTGGACGTGGCTCTCGTCCTGGCCGTTCGACGTGCTCAGGTAGACCAGGTCGCCATGGATGACAGGTGACGAGTTCGACATGTTGTGCGGGTAGGAGCCGACCTCTTCGAGCATGTCGAAGCTCCAGATCACATCAGCGTCGAACTGGCCCTTGAGCGGCTCGTCCATGAACGGGCCGTCATTCTCGTTGTCGCGGAATCCATTGACGTCGAGGCAGAACACGACGCCGCGATTGCTGACGTAGTAGAGACGCTCACCTTCAACGAGAGGCGACGAGGCGACACCCTGGTAAGGCCAGTCGTTTGCGCGACCCGCTTCGAGCTTCGCGTGCGTCTGCTGCCACAGGAACTCGCCGTTGGATTCACGGAAGGCCATCAGCACGCCGCGGTCACCGCCTTGCTTCGGATCGCGGAGCAACTCGTTGTTGGTGCCGACAAACACCATGCCTTTGGCGACGACGGGATTGCCGTAGCTCTGCGAGCCGAGATCGGCGACCCACTTGATGTTCTTCTTCGTCTTCACGTCCCACTCGGAGGGGACGTTCTTCATGTTCGAGACGAGATTGCGATCCGGCGTTCCTCCCCACATCGGCCAGTCGGTTGTACCGGGATCAGATGCGGCGAGGCGAACGGGCGCGTTTGCGGCTACCAGCGCGAGCAGGATCAGCAGCACGGGTAGTCGCGCGGGTCGGCTCGAATTCATGCTCATAAGTGTGACACCAGCTACTGGTTCTTGCTCAGCGAGAAGTTGTCGAGATACGCGCCAAACGGGGCGTTGATGAATAGCCCGGGCGCGCCTTCCCGATTACCGATGGGATCGGTCTTGTCGATCATCCACTCGGCAGGCTCGCTGTCTGTGGCCGCCCACGCCTTACCTCGTGCGCGTACCTGGCCGTTCGGCAGATTCTCGACGCGAATCTTCAGGCGATACCAAGTGTCGGGCTTCCACGCGAACGGCAAAGTGACGGTGCGCTGCGTCTCCGGCTCCCAAGGCTCGATCTTCAATTGCTGGGTCGTGCCATACAGCACGAGTGAGTAGCGCTGCGCAGTGATCCCGACGTCAGCCATTTGCCGTCTGCGCTGAGGCGCACGCACATCCGCCTGGAAGGTGTAGTCGGACCAGTTCGTGGGTCCTATGAACGTGCGGCCACGCTGGAAGATGGTGTTGAGCGGCTCCTTCTGCAACACCTTCTGCCCGTCGAGTGTCGCGACCACGAGACGGCCGGGCACGGTATTCGCCCAGCCGGGAGGAATCGCGCCGTCGGCGTACGAGTCGAAGTTCTCGGTCCACGGCAGCGGATGCGCCACACGCGCGCGCGCCTCGCCGGTCAATCCGCCAACCGTCGCCTTGATGACGCCCGCCTGTTGGATGGGCTTGTTGGCGACCGTGAAGGACCCGTCAGCCACGATGCCTTCGAGGCCTTCGAGCGTCCACATGGCTTTCTCTTCGCGCAGGAATCGTCCTGATGCGTCGAACGAGCGTGCGTGCAGTTTGACGGTCTGGCCAGGATCGAGCGAGAGCTCGGTTGGCGACACCTGGAGGAACGAGGGGGTTCCGGTGCCGGCGACGACAGGTTCTTCGGTGGCGAATCCCGTCGGCGACGTCGCCTGCTTCGAGCCGATCGCGTAGATCGCGTCGCTCGACACGAAGAAGATGCGGCCGCGCGAAATGGCGGCGTTGCCGAGCACCTGTTCCGGCGTGCCTTCAGAGCCGCAGCAACTGTTGGTGCTGTTGGGCAGCTCCACCTTGCTCAGAATCTCAGCGCGATCCGCACCCGGTCTGATGATGAAGAACGAGCCGCCATCGTTTCCGACGAAGATCTTGCCGTCCGCCAGGACGGGCGAGGCCTTCTGCGCAGAGCCCAGCGGCAGCGTCCACAGCGACTTGCCTGTCTCAGTGTCGTAAGCAATCAGCATCGAGCCGTTATCGATCTGATAGAGCCGCTTGCCATCCACGATTGGAGAGGAGTAACCGAACTCGGTTCCGCGGTCGGCCCATTTCGTCGTCTTGATCTCGCCCGTCTGGCTGCCATCGATGGCGGCCACCAGGCCGAGCTCGACGCCCTCGGTGTTCTCGTCGCCGTGCGAAATGAACACAGTGTTGCCACTGACCGCGACGCCCGTGTTGATGGCGCGCTTGGTGGCGACGTAGCTCCAGACCTTTTCGCCGGTCTGCACCTTGATGGCGTGCACGCCACCATCACCGAGCGGCGCGATCAGCAACCGAAGGCCGTTGATGTTGGCGATGGTCGGCGGCGCGTACGCCGTGTCGTAGGGCCGGCCTCCGGGGTTGGAAACGTAGCGCACTTCGCCTGTGCGCTTGTCGAGCCCCATCAGCCGATGGCCGCGAGCGGCTGCCGAACCCCAGTTTGAGATTGCCGCGCTGACGATGACGAGATCTCCATCGATGACGGGAGACATCGTGCGTCCACCGTGCGTGGTAAATGCCGCGTACTCCTCACCGAAGGAGCGGCTCCACAGGCGCTTTCCATCCTTGTTCAGCGCAATCGCTTCCGCGCCACCGGTGAGGATGTAGATGTTGCCGGTCTCGGAGTCCACAGCGGGTGACGCCCACGCGATGCGGTGCGCCGGCACATCGCTCTGGTACATGTTGACCTTGTATTCCCAGATCACCTTGCCGGTCGACGCATCGAGCGCCATTACGCGCTCCTGAAGGGCCGGGCCACGTCCAACAGGGTTCTGCACGTAGACGCGGTCGCCCATCACAACAGGTGTCGAGCGTCCACCGTACGGCACGCGCCACAGGAAGTTCTCGCCGTTCAGTTTCCACGTGCTGATGAGACCGGTCTCGCGTGACACGCCATCGCGATTCGGTCCCCGGAGCTCAGGCCAGTCGCCGAGGCGCACCCGCTGCGAGGCTTGTTGCGCCGGGAGCGTTACACTCAACGCCAACAGAACGGTGGCCGCCAGGTAACACGTCTTCCGCATCAGAGCACCCTCACGAACACGTCTAGTGGAACGTATGAGCTGAAGGAGTACTAGTCACAACCAGCCTCCGACCGCGGTCCCCGGCCGCGACAACGGAGCGGCCGGTAGCAACTTGGAAACCACATACCACT
>Ga0207669_10000639_pt1 | contig 15123 bp, 14 predicted proteins | sample KBSM33metaG_FD_184329 | JGI IMG/M metagenome (GOLD analysis project Ga0207669, IMG submission 184329) | Miscanthus rhizosphere microbial communities from Kellogg Biological Station, Michigan, USA - KBS M3-3 metaG (SPAdes) (version 2) | ecosystem: Host-associated > Plants > Roots > Rhizosphere >...
ATATGCGCGCGAGTTCGACGAGGTCAAGAAACTCGGAAACGCGGCCGCGCATCCCAATGACACAACCGACGTGGCTCGTTTCTGGTCGGTCAATTTCGTCGTCCAATGGAACGAGACGATGCGTCAACTCGCCGACAAGAAGCAGTTGAGCATCGGCGAGAGCGCCCGCATGTTCGCCCTTGCGAATCTCTCTGCGGCCGACGCGGCCATCGCCGCGTGGGAGGCCAAGTTGTTCTACAACTTCTGGCGCCCGAGCACCGCTATCCACGAGGGCGACGACGATAACAACCGGCGAACCCAGGGCGACGTGGCATGGGCTGCGCTATTCGGGCCCGACCCGCTGTACCCCGACTACGTCTCGGGCGCGAACAGCCTGACGGGCGCGTTCACGGGCGCGTTGCGGTTGATATTCGGAGATACAGAGAGCTTCTCCGTCAAGTCGAGCAGCCCGCTGACTGGGACGCCGGAGCGTTTCTTTACCAGCTTCTCGCAGGCCGCGCAGGAAGTCGTCGACGCGCGAATCCTGCTGGGAATCCACTTCCGTTCCGCCGACGAAGAGGCGCGACGACTGGGCAATCGTGTCGCTCACTGGGTATTTCAGAAATACCTGCAGCCTCGCCGTGGACGGTGGTAAACGAGTGCGCAATTGATATGAAATCGAGGCGAGCCGACAGGCCCGTCTCGAAAAGCGCTGCTGATCTACACCGTCGTGGTCGCGATCATGTTCCACGTGCGAGTCGTGCTGAATGCAGAACCGTGGCTGGCTCGCACGTTTCCAGACGAGTGGCCGCAATTCAAATCGCAGGTGCCGCGATGGCTTTCGGTAGTTCCACGATCCGGTCGGCGGGGACGATCGTTGCCTTGATGTGACGAGGCAGCACACTGTTGAAGCAGGCGTCCACAATGGTGGGACCGCCGGCGCCTGGTGGCTTGACGAGCACAAGTCGAGCCGCACCAACCTGACTCGCCACCCACGCCGAGATACTGTCGCTCGTCACGTCCCATGAATGTGGAAGCGGATCGGCGTCGCGCATCCACTGATAGGGAGCGAGCACGGGAATACGGCGCTCGCGTAATGCCGCCTCGATCTCGCCTGGCGCACTGACCATCTTCCCATTCGTCAGACGTGGCGCGATGAGATGCGCATACTGGTCCATCGCCAGGATCGCCATCCAATGAGCCGTATGGTCGGAGAGGCCAACCTGACGATCGATCTGGCGAACCATGTCGGCGAACGGACCACCGCCGGGAACCACGAGCAGCGAGCAGTCGCGACCAACTGTCTCGATCTCGCGGAGGACGGTGTCGAGGCTGCCTGTATCTGCCAGCAGCCCGCCACCGACCTTGATGACCACAGAAACCGGCCCCATTGTGATTCCTTCGCAGTCCTCGTGCTCTTCGTGATCTTCGAGGTCTTCGTGTTATCGACGCTCGCGGCCTGTCAGCTTGAGGAACATCTGGTTTTCGTGGCAGATGAACTCGATCAACTCGGAGCCATCCGGCACGATTCGCTGCACGACTCTTACCGTGAACGGTTTCGTGAACGCCTTCGGATCGTCCACCGTGAACTCGATGTCGAGTTGCCCGTAATTCACACGGCGGAAGCGCTCGGTTACCTTCATCGCTTCGGTGTACGGACTGCCACGATGATCGAGCCACCCGACGCCATGGAAGCTCGCGGGTTCGCTGCCATGAATCTCGTTTGGATCGACACCACGGAAATTGTTCGACTCGACCACGAGCGTGTCGCCTTCCCATCGTCCCACCGAGTAGCCGTGCCAGAAGGGTTGCACCGCTCCAAGTGGTGGGAGCGTCCGGCCGTCCATGTAGATCGTGCGCAGCCCGTAGTTCGATTCGTAGATGATGAGAATCTGCGTCGGGGTTTGGACGATCTTCAACGGCTGTGGGTCGACGTGGTACTGAAGAAGACCTTGCGGAAGACACAAGCCGTCAGGATCGTTCAAACCGCCTTCCGCGGCGCGCATCTTCTGCAGGTCGGCGGCCCAGGGCTGGAACGGCAGCCCTCCTGGGACTCCCGTGCCAGCACCACCCGCGCGGATCATCCAAATCCCTGACAAGTCCGCCTTCCCATCGGCAGTCCGTGGGGCTGGTGCCGTGAGATTGGGTTTGCCATCGGCGCCTTTCGGCACGCCGACCGGATGGAGCGGCCACTGCGCGACCACGGGCGAAGTCGACACAGTCATCAACGCCACCAACGTCGCCACCAATGGCTTCATACGCACCTCCGCCCCTTCGAACCGCTTATTTCCAAACCCTCGCCACCGGCTTGCTGACGAGATAGTCCGGATTCGCGCCCTTTCGCGGGCTGAACTTCTGCACGCGTCCGCTGTCAACTTCGGCGACGTAGAGATTGCCTTCCTGATCGACGCTCATGCCGTGCACGCCCCACAGCGCGCCAGGGAACATCCCGAGTGTGCCCCACGCGTAGAGCAGGTGACCTTCCTGGTCGTACTTCAGCAGCTTGTGTGTGCTGCGATCGAAGGTCCAGATGTTCCGGTCGGCGCCGATGTAGAGCAGATGGAGGCTCGATGGATCCGCATCGATGCGCCAGTCGGAGAGGAACTTGCCGTTCTCGTCGAACACCTGCACGCGATGGTTGTTGCGATCGTTGACGAACACGCGGCGGCTCGTCGGATCCACCGCGATACCGTGCACGTTGTTCATGTATCCGGGACGCGACTCGTTGGGAGGATTGCCCTTGATGCCCCAGTCCATCAGGAACTTTCCGTCCTTGTCGAACTTCGCGACGCGCGTGCCCGTGTAGCCGTCGGACACGAAGAACGTCCCGTCGGGCAGCCAGTCGATGAACGTCGGCCGATTGAAGTGCGTCGCATCGGCGCCTTCCTTCTCCGGCGTACCGATCGTCTGCACGAGCTTCTTGCCGTCGTTGGTGAACTTGTAAATCACTTGCATGTTGTCGTCGACGATCCACACGTGCTTCTCCGGATCGTACGGGCTGATGTACACCGAGTGCGGACGACGAAGGAGCTTGTCCCACTGCGTCCATGTCTCGATGATGTTCCCGTTCGCGTCGGCGACGACGATGCAGTGCTCCCATTTGGCGTCGACACCGAGTTGGCGATACGGCGGCCCCTTGATACCGAGCACGTCGTCTTTGCCTTCCCACGAGGTCAGCCACTTGCGCGTGTCCTGATCGGTACCGCCGGTGCCTGGGAGCGAGGCCTGCGTAGCGTCTCTCCACATCCCGGCGACCGGGAAGGTGATGCTGGGCCCGAGCTGCGGGAGGAGCGCCGCCTTCGGCGCGTCCATCTTCGGGAGCTCACCCCGGAACAGCATGAATATGCGGTTGGGGCTTTCGGCGAACACGCCCTGACCCGCCCCGTACGTCCACTTCTCATTCCCCGGCAGCGTGCTGATGTCCTTCGGCCAACCTTTCACGACTTCATACGGGCCGGTCAGGTCCTGGCTTCCAACCGCGCCGGGCACGGCGGCAAAACCGCCCGTCGACGGTGCTGCCTGAGCAGGCGCGGTCTGCGGCGCAGCGGTCATCCAGTTCCCGACCCCAATACCAACAATGAATGTCACGAGAATCGCGGCGGCTGTGCGCATATGTCTTCCATCTCCCCCGATGGAAGCGGATAATACGCCCAGAAATCGAAAGGGTGAAGGGCATCATGACGAACAGGTCGCTCATCCTCGTCGGGCTCGTGGTCGCCGTCCTTGCCGCATCGGCTCCGGCATGGGCACACCACGGGGCCACGAACGTCTACGACTTCTCGAAGCCTGTCGTGATGAAGGGCACCATCACGAAGTTCGAGTGGCTCAACCCGCACAACCAGATTTACTTCGACGTCACCGATGAGAAGGGTGTCGTCTCACACTGGATCGCCGCCACGGAACCACCACAGGTCATGCTCGAGCGCGGCTGGTCGAGACGCTCACTGAAAGAAGGTGACGAGGTCACCGTCTACATCTTCGCGGCCAAAAACGGCGCCAAGGTCGGCAACCTGCAGAAGATCGTGCTGGCCGACGGCAAAGAACTGACAGCTGCCGGGCCGGCACCAGCACCAGCGGCTCCACCGAAATAGACGACAAGCGCGAGGTCTTCCCATGCGAAACCGGTTGACGTTCCTGGCGACGCTCTTACTCGGTGTCGCCACCTTCTCGCTGATAGCGAGCGCTCAAAGCCCGGCTGGACAGACCCCAGCAGCCAGCTCGAAGGCCCCCGACCTTTCGGGCGACTGGGCGCCTGATGGCAGGCGTGGCGGCATCGGCCAGAGCCTCAGCATCTCCGACATCCGCGGTGCCAATCGCGGCAAGGAAAGCGACATCCCGTATCAACCGTGGGCGCGCGAGAAGACCCTCTCTGAGAGGACGTCGACGGGGCCCGATCCGCAGTTTGGCAACACCACGGATCCGCAGGTGCTGTACTGCGAGCCGCCCGGCGTGCCGCACATCTATCTTTGGCCGATCAAGACGAAGTTCGTTCAAACACCGGAGGCCGTCTACATCCTGCACGAGCTCGGGCCGTACTACCGCATGGTGCGCTTGAACAGTAAGCACCCGGAGGATCCGGATCCACAGTGGTGGGGCGACTCAATCGGGTGGTACGAGAACGGCGACACGCTGGTCGTGGACACCGTAGGCTTCACCGACAAGACGTGGCTCGATCAGATGGGCCACCCGCACACCGAGAAGCTGCACCTGACTGAACGCTACAAGCGCGTCGACGCGAGCACGCTGGAGCTCCGCATGGTCATTGACGACCCAGGCGCGTACACCAAGCCGTGGAACGCAGAACGCAACTTCACGCTGTCGAAGACCGGCTTCTTGCGGTACCAGCAGATTTGCTCAGTGCGTGAGAACCGGAGGTTCGAGGAGAATCTCGCCAAGCCGGCGCTGGACGGGAAATAGAACTACGCGGTCCGACGGGGCGACGGGGCGAAGGCGCGAGGGTCCAGTCCGAAGGTGCGAGAGTCCAGTCCGACGTACAACGGTCCGAGAGTGTAGCGGCGGGTCTTCAGACCCGCCGTCCGTCATTTCCGCCGGTACACAACAAAGTACTTATCCGCAAACAACTGGATGTCTGCGTCCGGAACCAGGCCCGCGTCCTTCATCCATCCTGCCGTCTGCTCTCTGCTGACGATCAACGATGGCTCCGCTTTGTGCGGGCTGTCGCCGGGATTGAATTCGATCACAACGATGCGGCCGCCCGGCTTGAGATAGCCGGCGACGCTCTTGAGATACGCCGCGCGATTCTCGACGTGGTGCAGCACATCGTGGAAGAACGCGACGTCGACGTCGCGCGCCGGCAGCGAAGGATCGGTGAACTTGCCGAGCACCGGCACGATGTTCTTCACGTTCTCGGCCTTTGCCTTCCCGCCAATCTGCGTGAGGAATCCCTCGTCCAGTTCCACCGAGTACACGCGTCCAGAGGGTACTGCCTTCGCGAGCGGTAACGAGAACAGGCCAGTGCCCGCGCCGAGGTCGGCCACGACGTCGGTCGGCTTCAGATTCAGCTTGGCGATCACCTCGCCGGTCCTGAGGCCCGCGATGCGCTCGGGGCTCTCGAGGGTCTTCGTCCATTCCGCTGCCGGACGCGACGCGAGTTGCGCAGTTGCCTTGGCGGGAAGAACGCACGCGACGACTATTGCCGTCACCACGACACAAACTCGATGCATCACACTGGTACCTCGCTCAGGGATATGGCGGTCCAGATCTTACTTCTGAGCGGGCGCCGCCGAGGCAGGGATGCAGCTGCGGCAGGACGTGCCAGGCGTGCAGAACGTTATGGCTGACGCTTGGCGCAGTATTCCTCGTACGCAGCCACGGTGGCGAGCCGTGCCGCGCTCCAATTCTGATCGCACTGCGGGCAGCGCCAGTCCCCGCCTGCCACCAGCGCCTCGCAGATCGCCGGAGGGGCAATGGTGTGGCACAACGGACAGTTCACCGCCACCGTCGCGTCAGCAAGGAGGGTCATCGCCGATCCTCGGTGGCGCGGATCACTTCGGCGACCGTTGGAGGCGGGCCATCGTTCCACAACGTGAGAAACACGGCCGGCGGAATCAGGGCGGTCACGCCGAGGATCATCCAGCTGACACCGGACGTTGCGCCGAGCGCGACGAAGACGGCGAGGGCGCACGACGACCAGAGTGCACTTAACGACCACCGCGTCGGTGGGTATGAGGGGAAAGACATCATGAGCTGACTCCTGGGACAGGCGCACAGAACCTCCTGTCGATGCGGACCACTTACAGCAGACCGGCGAGCCCGAGGGTGAACTGCGTCGATGGCCTCGGGCGAGACACGTCGATGGTTTCGATCGAGTGAACTGGTCACCCACTCTCAATTCGCAATGGAGCGGCACTGCGTCCGGAGTTCGGACCGTATACGACGCAGCGTTGGAGCTTTGGTGAGAGGCCGGCGCGCCTGAGGAAAGATGGCGACCGCGAGGCTCAGGAAAGCAGAAACGGAATGCCCCCTTAGTATATCCCCTTTGTCAGAGCGTGCGGCGACCTCGTCCGAGCCCTGCCTGACTGGGAGACCTGCCGCCCTGATGACGCGTTGCTACGAGGCGGCCTCCCGCCGTTCGAGCAGTAGGGCGACTGCAACGGCCGGCGCACAGCGAGCGCCTGCCTCGCCCAGTTGATTCGAGAGCGGCACCGCCTCGAGATCCAGCGCGTGGGCGGCAGCAATACCGAGAAATGCGCCCAGCCCAGTCACGACAGCCACGCGGATCGAGGGATGGGGCTCGAGCACGCGCTGCATCGCCGACCGGATGCTTCGGATCTGCGCGCGCGCGAGCGCATCGGCCACACGGGTGATTGCCGCCTCGTCCAGCATCTCGCGGTCGGCGCACACGACGCGCGCGAGGCGTTCGCCGACGAAATCGCGCGTGGCGGGCCGCCCATCGGGAGTCGGACACGAGTAGTCAGACGGACGAAGATCACCTCGCCACACGTGAACGTCTCCTGCGAGCGCGAAGCCCTCGGCCGAGACTCCCGCGAGTCCGTCACCGAGCGGAACGTAACTGGTAATCGCCTCCGCAGGCGTGCGCAGCGCACCCGTGTAGAGCAACTCGGCGGACATCAGCCGCTCTGGATCGGTGTGACCGGCGGCGACGACCTCTCCTCCGACGATCGGAACGAGGTCGGTCGTTGTGGTGCCAATGTCCACGAGCAGCGCATCGGGGTGATGAATGGCTACGGCGCGTGCCGTTGCAGCCCAATTGGCAGCGGCAACCGACAGGGGCTGCTCCCGAGCATCCGCCGGCGATAGAAAGCGTCCATCCACGGCATAAACATGAACGCTGGCGCCAGGAAACGCCGCCTCGACGGAGTCGAGCACGAATCGCACACCCTGCCGTTTGGTCCGAAAGAGTTGCGACAGTTCGGCCGTCATCGTCACCGCGTGCGGCACGGCATCCGCGACGCCGACCTCGGCCAGCATCTCTCGAAGCAGCGGCACGAGCGCGGCAGGCTCAATCTGGATCTCGTAGGGGCGGCCGACGACGGAGACCACGGCTCCCCCGTCGACACGGGCCACCTTCGTATTGACTCCGCCGATATCCCAGCCAACCGCCGGCACGCCATCAATCTACTCCACGCGGCCGAATGGTCACTATAGTTGAGAGCACTATAGTTTGCCGTCAGGCAACCTTCAGACGGCGAGCGCCGTCCAATCGAGCCGTGAAGGAGATCGATCCCACTCCGGCCTTGCCTGACCTGGTGTTCCACATCCTCCTTGCCCTTGGGCAGGGGCCTTCGCACGGTTACGCGATCGGACAGGACGTCGAAGAGCAATCCGCCGGACGCCTCGATCCCACGACGGGTGCGCTCTACCAGGTCCTGCGCCGTCTCACCGAGGAAGGCCTGGTGATCCCGGTGGAAGGACCTGGCGATGTCGACCCGCGGCGCAAGTATTTCGCACTGACGAGGACTGGACGCCGCGCCGCGGCGCAGGAAGCCGAGCGCCTGGCCGCGCTCGTACGGGCGGCACGACAGCGCAAGCTCTATCCGCAACGAGCCTGAGCATGCAGATATACCGGTGGCTGTTGCGCCTGTCGCCCGCGGCATTGCGTCGGGAGTACGGCGCGGCGATGGAGGAGATGTTCGCGCGTCGCCTTGCCGAGGCGCGACGACGTGGTGCCGGGTCTGTCGCGCACGTGTGGGCGCGAGAACTGGCCGGCTTGCTCGCTCTTGCCGTGTCCGAGCGGTTCGGCGCCTCGGCACGCACGAGTGGTCGACAACGACACAAAGGCGGGCCTAAAGGCCCGCCTCTACGTGAACTCTCACGACCGAGGGCAGGAATCATGGATGTCACGACGCAGGAGATCTGGCAGGCGGCGCGGCGGCTCGTGCGAACGCCGCTGTTCACACTGACGGCAGCGCTCACGCTGGCCCTTGCGATTGCCGCCAACGCATCGATTTTCACCGTGGTGAACCGAGTCGTGGTGAACCCACTTCCCTATCCGCAGTCAGATCGGCTGATCGCGCTCGACTATGGAATACCGGCACAAAAAGTCGCTTCCGGTATGAACTCGATGGCCTGGCAGCTCTATTTCCAACTCGCCGACCACGCGCGCACGCTCGAATCCGTGGCGGTCTACAACTCGGGCGGCGGCACACTCACCGGCGGCGGGATTCCTGAGCGGCTCCAAATCATACGCGCGACACCCTCGCTCGTCTCGGTCCTCGGTGTGCAGCCAGCACTGGGCCGGTGGTTCATCGAACCGGAAGGCGTGACAGGCGCTGCGCCTGTCGCAGTCTTGTCCCATGGTCTGTGGGTACGGAGATTCGGCGGCGATCGAAGCATCGTCGGCCGCTCGATCGTCTTCGAGGGTGTGCCAACAGAAGTCGTCGGCGTTATGCCTGCCACGTTTAGTTTCCCCAGCTCGCGCATCGACATGTGGATGCCAGCGCAGTCCACACGAGCGAACGCGTCGTTTCTCTTCAACCTTGCTGGCGTGGCACGGCTGCAGAACGGCGCGACCGTAGAGAGGGCACGCACGGAGATCACGGCGCTCATCGAGGACCTGTCGCGCGCCGTGCCCAACCAGCGCGGGCTGATCTCGACAGCCATCCCGCTGCAAGAATCGCTGGTCGGACGAATTGTACGAGCGCTCTGGACGCTGATGGCGGCAGTCGCCCTCGTCTTGCTGGTCGCGTGCGCAAACGTCGCCAACCTGTTCCTCGTCCGCTCAGAGACGCGGCAGCGTGAGGTTGCGATACGGCGCGCGCTTGGCGCCGGCCGTCGCTCGGTCGCGCGTTACTTCTTCGCGGAGAGTGCCTTGCTGTCTCTGATCGGCGGTGCGCTCGGATTTGTGCTGGCCTGGGCGGGAATTCAACTGCTCGTGGCGTTCGGTCCGGCGAGCCTGCCTCGCCTCGACGAAGTCCGGCTCGACATCATCACCGTCGTCTTCACGGTCGGTCTCACTATCGTCGCGACAGCCGTGTTTGGCGTGATCCCGATCCTGCGGCTTGCTCCGGTCGCCCCGACGCTGCACGAGAACGGTCGCGGCCAGTCGCCGACGCGAGGCAGCCATCGCGCGCGACAGTTCCTGATGGGAGCCCAGGTGGCCCTGGCCCTCGTCCTGCTGGTCGCGTCCGGGCTCATGGTCCGCAGCTTCCAGAAGCTGCGCGCGGTTGATCCGGGGTTCAACCCGGCATCGACACTCACCGTCAGCATCGGGCTTCCTCAGACAAAGTACCAGACAAGGCAAGCCGCCGCCGATGTTCATACGAACATCCTGGAGCGGCTGTCTGCACTCCCCGGTGTCTCGAACGCATCGGCGACGACGTGCCCACCGCTTGCGGCCGCGTGCTTCGGAAACGGATTGCGTGTCGATGGTGAAGTACCGGACCCGAATCAGCCACGGTCGTTCGTCTTCTTCCGCGGCGTAGGGGCCGGCTATTTCGAAGCGATGGGCATGCAACTACTGCGCGGACGCAGTCTCGGACGTCAGGACGTCGACCGACGTGAGCCGGTCATCGTCATCAACAAGGCGCTCGCCGACATGTACTTCCCTGGCAAGGATCCCATCGACCATCGGGTCAAATCGAGCACGCGGCCGTCGTCGTTGCCAGAAGCACCGTGGTTGACGATCGTGGGCGTCGTCGCCAACACCCCCACTATTGCGCTCGGGGAACGGACACCGTGGCCGCAGATGTTCATGCCGATGTCGATTGCCGGGGGACCCGACATTCCGAGGGAAGCGCTGATCGGGCCGGACATCACGACGATGACCTATGTCGTGCGATCCGTGACAGCACCATCGGATGTGGCCAACGCCGTGCGTCACGCCGTTGACGACGTCGATCCTGATCTGGCGCTCGCGCAGGTACGCACGCTCGAGGAGATCGTGGATCGCTCATCCGATCAGATGACGTTCACGATGGTGCTGCTGGTCATTGCGGCCGGCGTGGCATTGCTGCTTGGCGTCATCGGCATCTACGGCGTCGTTTCGTACATCGTCGCGCAGCGAACAGGCGAAATCGGTGTTCGGCTGGCGATGGGCGCCGAGCCTCGCGCTGTCGCCGCGATGATCCTGCGACAGGGAGGCACGGTCACACTCGTGGGTGTTGGCGTTGGCCTCACAGCGGCGATTGCGGGAAGCCGTTTGATTCAGTCACTGCTATATGGCGTCGGTCCTCGCGATCCAGCCATCTTCGTGGTGACGACGCTCGCCCTGCTCGGCATCGCGCTCGTTGCGTGCTGGCTGCCTGCCCGCCGGGCAGCGAGGCTCAGCCCGCTCGACGCGATGCGGATCGACTGAACGTTCCGCGCGTCGACTCGTTCAGACCGCGGCGCCCTCGCGCATCTCCGCATCGAGGGCGCGACCGACGCGAACAACAATTCCTGGTATCGCCTCGACGTCCTCGCGTGTCGTGTTGAAGTTGACGATGCACGCGCGCAGCACATAACGGCCACGCACGAGCGCATTGGACACGAACGCTTCGCCGCCGCGCTGGATGGTGTCGAGCAGCGCCTGATTGAGCCGATTCAGGTACTCTTCGGTGCTCGTCTCTCCTACTCGCGATCGGAGATCGGCCGGGACAAATCTGAACGTGGCGATGCTCAGCGCCTGCGTCATCAGCTCCAGGTCGGGCTCGCGTGCCACCGCGGCCGCCATATCGCGCGAGAGCGCCATGTCGTCGGCGATCATCGCGCGGTAACCGTCTGCGCCGACCTGCTTCAGCGCGAGCCAGACTTTGAGCGCGCGGAAACCGCGCGAGTTCTGCGGCCCGTAGTCGACATAGTTAATGCCCTGCTCGTCGAAGTGGTAGTACGCGGGGTGATAGGAGAACGCGGCGCGCAGTGCGGCCGGATCACGCACCAGCGAGCATCCGGCTTCGATCGGCGCGTACAGCCACTTGTGCGGATCGACGGCAACCGAGTCAGCAAGGCTCAGTGCGCGCAGATCGTCCGAGGCGGTTGAAACCGCGGCAGCAAGGGCGCCATACGCGCCATCGACGTGGAACCAGATCGAGCGTTCTCTGCAGATGCGCGCGATCTCGGTGAGTGGATCCACGGCCCCAGTACTAACTGATCCTGCGGTGCCAATGACGACGAGCGGCACATGGCCGACGGCAATGTCTTCGTCAATGCGCCGTTCAAGCTGCGTCACGTCCATCCGCGAACGATCGTCGGTCGGAATCCAGCGAATCGCTGATGTGCCAAGGCCGGCGAGATCGGTGGCCTTCTGAATCCATGTGTGTGTCTCTGCCGAGGCGTAGACGAGCAACTGCCTGCCAGATGTCGCAAGGCCGTCGCGCCTGACGTCCCACCCGGCGCGTGCCGCGCGTGCCGCGAAGAAGCAGACGAAATTGGCCATGTTGCCGCCGCTGACAAAGATCCCGCCGCAATCCGTGGGATAGCCGACGAGTTCCGCGATCCATCGGACGGTTTGCGCCTCGATCTCGCTGGCCGCGGGTGAGAGCGTCCACGCGCCGACGTTGGGATTGAGCGCTGACGCGATGAGCTCACCCAGGATGCCGATGGGCGCGGGCGATGACGTGATGTATCCCCAGAATCTCGGATGCGCGTTGAAGAGTGAATGCTCGAACAGCTGCCTCGTCGTCGAGGTCAGCAACGTGGCGGCATCCGTTCCTTGCGCCGGCAACTTTCCATTCAACCCGAGCGCCTCGCGGACCGCCGCGGGCGTCCGGTTTTTCGTGACAGGCCCACGCGGAATCGCGTCGAGAGACGCGGCGATCTGGTCGACGAGCGCGTGGCCGAGGGCTCTGAAGCGTTCGGCATCCATCGCGAGCGGTGCTTGCCGGTTGGGCTGGAGTGGGGATGTCGGCATAATCGCAGTATGCAGTAGGCCGTAGGCTATAGGCGGTAGCGCTATTAGTCGCATACCGCTTACCGCATACTGCCTACTACTGAGAAGCCGCAACGCTTGACCGGGCTCTCGCAAACAGGTCAGATTCATTCGCTGGAATGGCGCAGTTTACGTTCGGCCCCTTCACCTTCGATGGCATGACCGCGCGCCTGTCGCGGGACAACGCCGACGTCCGCCTGCGCCCTCAGGCGCTGCAGGTGTTGCGCGTCCTGCTGCAGCATGGCGGGCGACCGCTCGGGTACGACCAGATGATCGCGGAGGCGTGGCAGGGCACGTTCGTGTCACGACACACCGTCGACGTGACTGTCGGTGAAGTGAAGAAAGTCCTCGGTGAGTACGGCCGCTGGATCGTGCATCGACCCAAGGTGGGTTACAGCCTCGTGGTCCCCACCTCGGACGAGCTCGTGCGCAAGGGCTGGCATTTCGCAAGCAGGCGCACGAAGGAAGGCGCTGAACGGGCGATCGACTGTTTTCATCAGGCCGCGAGCCAGTGCCCGGGCGACTTCCGCGCGTTCGAGGGGTTGTCGACGTGTTACCTGATGCAGGCGACATTCGGGATCTGCGCGCCGGTCGAGGTCTACCCGCGTTTCATCGACGCACACAATCGCGCCGTCGAGCAGGGCACGCTCACACCGGAGTTGCGCTGCAACCGCGCGCACGGCCTCCACATGTTCGAGCATCGCCCGCACGAGGCGGAAAGCGAGTTCCTCCGGGCGCTCCAGGACAAGCCGGCGTTCGCAACGGTGCACGTCCGGATGGCCCTGATGTGCGGGACGCTCGGTCAACTCGATCGGGCGCTGGAGCTCGTCACACAGGGGTATCAGGCCGATCCACTGCTACCGACGTTGCCGCCCGCCGAGGTCAACGTCCGCGTGTGGCGCCGCGAGTTCGACAAGGCGGTCGAGATCGGACGCAAAGCCGTGGAGTTGCATCCGTACCTGCAGATCAGTCGCGCCAATTACGCGCAGGCGCTGGAGTTTTCCGGACGCCTCGAGGACGCGCTCGAGCAATACCAGCTCGGCGCGATCATGTCCGGCGACTTGCCGTGGATGCGCGCGCTCGAAGGCACGTGTCTCGCCAAACTCGGACGCACGAGCGAAGCTCGCGCCATCCTCGACGAGCTCGAGCATCGCCGTGACACCGACTACGCCGATGCCCTGTACGTGGCGGTCCTGCGCGATGCGCTCGGTGAACGTGAGGAAGCGTTCAAGGAAATCGAGCGGGCGTTCGACGAGAACTCTGCGTTCCTCTACTCCATCGACGTCGATCCCAAGATGGACACGTTCAGGGGAGATCAACGCTTCACGCGGCTGCAGAATTCGATCAGGACCAAAGGCTGCGACACTGCATAAGGAGTACGACATGACACGAACACGTTTGCTGGCGTCCTTCGCGGGCTTCGTCTTCGTTCACGGCGTGCTTGTCATCGGCCAGGGGAACAAGCCGGCGCTGACGCCATGGGGCGAGCCCGATCTGCAAGGCACGTGGACGGCGGAAGCCGAGCTCAGTGTGCCGTTCGAACGGCCGCGCGAGTACGGCACACGTCAGGTCCTCTCCGACGACGAGTTCAGACAGCGCCAGTCGCAATCAGAGCGTCAGCTTCAGAGCGACAACTCCGACTTCGATGTCGAAACCGCCGATCGCTCCAATGCCGGACAAGTGGGCTCGGCCACATCACCGCCACCACACTGGCTCGAGCGCAGGAAGATCTCCCGCCGAACCTCACTCGTGATCGATCCACCGGACGGCCGCGTGCCACCGCTCACGAAGGAGGCACAGTCGCGGCAAACGCGAGCGCCCCTCTCGGGCGAGAACGGCGCCGACCGGCCACAGGACTTGAGCCTGTGGGTGCGCTGCATCAGTCGAGGAATGCCGAGCGCAATCTTCCCGACGGTCTACAACGCCAATGTCCAGATCGTGCAGGCGCCCGGCGTGGTCGCGGTGACCTACGAGATGATTCACGACACGCGCATCATCCGTACGGACGGTTCACCCCACTTGGGCACAAGCGTCAACGGCTACTTCGGCGATTCGCGCGGACATTGGGAAGGCGACACGCTGGTCGTGGACGTCAGGAACCTGAGCGACAAGACTAACTATCGCGGCTCGCGCGACACGCTGCATCTCGTCGAACGCTTCAAGCGAGTCGGCAGCGGGTTGCGCTACGAGGTTACGGCCGAGGACGCGCACACCTGGACCGCGCCATGGACCGCTGCGCTCGAACTGGAACCCCAGCCCGACGGCATGTTCGAGTACGCCTGCCACGAGGGAAACAACTCGATGCGGAACATTTTGAGCGGTGCGCGGGCGGGCGACGCCAACAAATGATCACGACACACAGAGGCTGTGTGCCTCTGTGCCTCGGTGTGTCGGAGTAAACAGAAATCGCTTGCGCATGCCTCTAGGGCCGCCTAAGGTATCGCCGTTGGGCACTCCATGAACAAGCGCTGGACTGCGTGTATCGCCGCCTCGGCCGCATGTCTCGTGGCATCCGTCGTGTTGCGCGCCGGTGAGCCCCAGCAGCCACCAGCCAGCGCTTCGTCCGTCGCTGCGTCTCCTCACCAAGCCACACTCGATCGCTACTGCGCCACCTGTCACAACGACAGGGTGAAAGCCGGCGGACTCGTGCTCGCCGGGCTCGACGCGGCGCGCCCGGCATCGGACGCCGCCACGTGGGAGAAGGTCGTTCGCAAACTACGCGGACGGATGATGCCTCCCGCCGGACTGCCGCGCCCGGACGAGACGACTTACAACGCGCTCGTTTCGGATCTGGAATCGTCGCTCAATGCGGCCGC
>Ga0207669_10000641_pt1 | contig 15121 bp, 18 predicted proteins | sample KBSM33metaG_FD_184329 | JGI IMG/M metagenome (GOLD analysis project Ga0207669, IMG submission 184329) | Miscanthus rhizosphere microbial communities from Kellogg Biological Station, Michigan, USA - KBS M3-3 metaG (SPAdes) (version 2) | ecosystem: Host-associated > Plants > Roots > Rhizosphere >...
ATACTGATGTCAATGGGCAGCCGACGCGGCAACTCAGGCGGGAGTCCAGCTCCCCGACAAGCGCTACTGCGGTGTCAATGAGACCTTGAGGCTCTTCACGGGCGCCCCGTCCTTGAGGAAACGCGCGCACCCCTGCCAGCTGTTGACCTCGTTGATCACCTTCAACATCAGGACGTTCTGGCCCTTGGCGAGCGTGACCTCCATCTTGTCGGTGTCCTTGTCGAGCGTTCTCGTCTCGGCGAACGTGAACACCGGCTTGCCATTGAGCCACGCCTTACCCTGGTCGTTCGAGCTGAGGGCGAGCGTCACCTTCATCGATTCGTCGGCGATCACGTACGTCACCGCATAGCCGGCAACATACTCGCCGCGCTCTGCACCGAACGCCTGCAGGAAGTCGATGTAGTAGTCCGACGCCTGGTGCGGCGTCCAGGTCAACACCTTCCCCCCGATGGTGACCTTTTCGCCCGGCTTCGGGGCCGCCGCCGCCTCGCCGTGGAGAAAATCCTTGTCGATTTCGGAGGCCCCGGACTCTCCCTCGATCGCAATCGGCGCCAGCACGAGCCAGTTGCGGATGAATCCATCCGCGTCCGGGCTGAACGACTGTGGTGCCGGCAGAAGCATGGCACCCATGAGCGCGAGGATCAGACGGCTTTTCATGGCATCTCCTTGAGTGGAGCATCGCACCACTACCCTTACGAGTTGACTCCGACGCGAGATGAGCTGATCGACTGGTCGAGACAGCCCGGGAAGTCGTCGACGTGCCGGAAGCGACGTGGCGGCGAGACCCGGTCCGGCGTCCGAGGGCGCGCCCCGGGAACACATGAGCGACTTACTCTAGTCTGAATGCTCGAGCAGTTCGTCCCCGCCCTGGACCAATCGTCATACTCTTCTTGCTCCCAGCTCGAAAATCCGCCTGACCGTTCCGACGCCTGGCGATCGATATCAGCCGGTCATGGTCTACGACAAAGCCCGCGGCCGGACCGTGCTGTTCGGCGGCCGCGCCGGGGCCCACGACACCTGGGAGTGGGACGGTCGGCAGTGGCGCCAGATTGAGCCGCAATGATCGCCGACGGACGTGAGCGGCACCCGCGGCCTGCCGTCGTCCAAATCCGATCACCAAGAGCGCTCCTGGGTCGATCCGCTAGCGCGATGTGCCGGGTCTTGCGTCGTGTCCGGCGCTGCAGGTATCCTGCGTGCGCCACATGCTGTCCGTCACCCTGCGCCTCGTTCTCGTAGTCCTGGTCCTTACCGGGACGAGCGGGGACGTCAGCGTGTAGGCACACGACGGCGAACCCCGGCTCGACGAGCCGCGGGTTCATGGTGAATCCCTCGGCTGTCCTGCCTCTGACGCAAGGATCGGCCGATGGAATCCGTGATCTACTTCAACCGCGAGTTTCGACCCGAACGAGACGCCACCATCTCGGTGCGGTCACGCGCCCTCAACTACGGCCTCGGCTGCTTCGCCGGCATTCGCGGCTACAAGACCGACGACGGGCAGCAGGTGAACGTCTTTCGGCTCGATCGGCATGTGCGCCGGCTGGAACACTCGGCGCGGATCATCCACCTGCGTCTCTCCGGCTCCCAGTCCGAGATCGGCGCGGTGATCATCGAGCTCATACGGCGCAACGAGATGCGCGGCGACGTCTACGTCCGTCCGATCGTGTTCGCGAATTCCAACGAGCTGTCACCATTGCTCGACCCGGACACCAGCGAGACCGCGATCTTCTGCATGCCGCTGGGGCGATACCTGTCAGCCGAGGCGATCGACGTGTGCGTCTCGAGCTGGTGGCGGGTCCGCGAGAATGCGATTCCCGCGCGCGCCAAAGCGACCGGCGGATACCTGAACAGCGCCCTCGCCCGCAAGGAGGCGATGGACAACGGTTACACTGAGGCCATTCTCCTGACCGAAGACGGCTACGTGTCGGAAGGGTCAGCCGAGCACGTCTTCATCGTCCGCGACGGCCAGCTGATCTCTCCCCCGAGCACCGCCGACAATCTCGACGGCATCACTCGCCAGAGCCTGATCACCCTTGCACGTGAGGATCTCGATATCCCGTTCGTGGAACGGCACATCGGGCGCACCGAGCTCTACGTGGCCGATGAGGTCTTTCTCTGCGGCACTGGGGCGGAGGTCACGCCGGTGCGCTCGGTCGATCGCCGTCAGGTCGGCGACGGTGTGGTTGGTCCGGTCACCAAACGTCTGGCCGAGCACTTCGAGGCGGTCGTGCGTGGCCGGGTGCCGGCACGCGCCGAGTGGCTGACGCCGGTCTGGTAAGCGACACGAGATCCGACCGAAGGAGGTGGGTATGCACCCCACGCTCCTTCGGCCGCGGTCTCCGGTTTGTTACGCGCCTGTGAGCTGAACGATCCGGATGTGATTGCCGAACGGATCACGCAGCCCCATGTCGATGCCGTACGGCCGCTCCACCGGCTCCTGCGTGAACTCGACCCCCTTGGCCTTCAGCGACTCATACTCTCTGCGGCAATCGCTGGTGGTGAAGCCCACGCTGAAACCGGAGGCCCCCTTGGCGATCAGTTCACGGACGTTCTTCGCCGTCCCGTCATCCATCGCCGGCGGTCCGGGCTTCTCGAGCAGGATGTCGCGGCCCGGCTGACCCGGCACCCGAACCGTCAGCCAGCGCATGAAGCCGAGGTTCTGGTCGCTGCTCACTTCCAGGCCCAGTTTGTTGACGTAGAAATCGAGCGCCTGATCCTGATCCGAGACGAACACATGAGAGATGCTGATGCTGTTCAACACGCGAGTGGCTCCTTCCAAATCAATGCGAGAGCCACTCTAGCGTGGGCCGCGTCGGGGTGCTTCTCCGAAACTGCTCGGCCGCGTCCACGCCATCATGAAGCAGGTCGGCACCGCTGGTGGATGGCCGCGCTGACGGAACGCGCTCGGTGACTCGCCGACGATCTCGGTGAAGGTCCGGCTGAAGGTGCCGAGGCTGCCAAATCCCACCTCGAAGCAGATGTCGGTCACGCTGATCTCGGTGGCGCGCAGTAAGAACATCGCTCGTTCCACCCGACGCCGCTGGAGGTATCGATGCGGCGGTTCGCCAAACGTCGCCCGGAACGTGCGGATGAAGTGGGCCTCCGACACGCCGGCGATCTCTGCCAGACGCGCGACGCACAGCGGCTCCGCGAAGGTGCGATCCATCGCGTCCCGGGCCCGCAGCATGGCGCGGTTGCGCTCCTCGATCGTCAGGCTCACCCTGAAACTCTATAACGCGGCGCCTTCGACCGTGCACCAACCAAACCGCGGTCGTCCAGCCCTACTTGCGGATCGTACTGAACACGTGATCGTGGGTGGCGTTCGCATGGCACTCGAAGCACTTGCCACGAGCGTCGGCGGACAGTCCGCCGGTTACGCCGTCGCCAGCGAAATGCTCGAATCCCCACCCTCCGGTGTCTTTGTAGCGCTCGCCGCTCTTGACCATCACGTCCAGACTCCGGCGGGCACCTTCGAGGACGATGCCCTTGGCCTGGCCGGCACCGTCAGTGGTGGACACTCCCTCGTCGACGATCACCGAACCGTTGGGGAACGTACCCGTCCGATAGCCCTCGAGCGCCAGCTGGTTGGCGTAGTAGTGATGAAACCCTCCGCGCTTCGGAAACGAGCCGTGCTCTGGTCCGACGACGATCGACTTGACGTGCTGCCAGGTGCGGAAGTCGCGCGGATACGGCACCGCTGGTACGTCCGCGCTCTGCGCCCAGGTGGCGGCGCCGGCCGTTACGAACGCGGCCAGCGCCAGGACGAGGGCGGCGTGGATGCTCAGGCCTGTCGGAGTCATCCCTCGATGCTGCGCTGCTCGAGCCATCGCGTTTCCTTCCTGTGATCAGCGTTTCTTCGGAACACGAAAGGTTCTTCGCTGAGGGACAGAACTAGTGATGCATCGACGCGGTCCCCACGCACTTGACGTTGGGATTCCAGTCGGCAAAGAGGCCGCTCGGACTCGCTGCCCACGTCCAGACATGGAGATACCAGATACCCAAGCTCGGCGCCTTCTTGAGCGCCTGCCCCATGATGCGCGGCGGCTCGGTTGCCTTCCACGCGGAGATCGGCACGAGGAACTCGACCCCATTCAGCTTGAACGTGCCGTCCGGCTTCTTCTCGTAGACCAGCACCTCCGGATGTCCGACCTCGAGCGTCGTGTCCATCAGGGCGTTGTTCTGGAAGTGCCAGCCCATCGCGCCCGCTGGCTGATTCTCGACGCAGTCGGACACGCGCTCGTAGCCGGCCGCTTCGGCGGCCTTGGTCGTCACGAAGCCGGCGGTCGCGTCACGAACCCTCGCGACGTCGCGATCGATGGCGTCGCCGAGCCCGCTTGGAAGCACACCTGGCACCTGCATCGTGGCAGCGGCCCGTGTCTGCACCGCGGCTGCGCACACCAGCGTGCCCGTCACAATCACCACTCCAGCAATCCACCCACTGATCCGAGTCATCGTCTGTGTCCTTTCGGAATCGGTTCCTGGCGTCGGCATGCGGCGGATGGTGGCGCACCGGCGATGCGGCCGACACGCATTTTTGACCGACCGCTCCGTTGGCTGGCCGAACTGGCCCCCTGCCATGGCGAGCGTTGTTGGTCATCCCGGCAGGCCGCTTCGTCAAAAGCTGGCGCGACCGGCGACAACCCACGGCAGAATGAGGCGTGATGTCGCCTCGCGTGCGCCAACGGGTCCGGTTCATCGCGGGGCTCTGGCTCGCGTGGACGATCGCCGGTCTGTTCTACATCACGCAGGACTCGGTACCACGCCTCTATCGAGGGCAGGAGGTGCCCTGGAAGTACGTGTTCGTCGGGTGGATGGCGGGCATGTACGTCTGCGCCGCCCTCACGCCGGCGGTCCTGTGGTTAGGTACCCGGTGGCCGGCCGAACGGCGCCTCGCCAATGCAGCCTGGCATCTCGGCTTCAGTGTGGTCTTCTCGATCCTGGCGACAACCCTCGAGGTCCCGCTGCTGTTGCTGCTCGGCGTCTTCCCGGCCGCCAGGCCGCCGGCGTCCATCGCCGCCGGCGTCAGCGTCATGCTGTCGTTCGGGATTCAAGGCGGCGTGTTCCGATACTGGGCCGTGATCGCACTCCAGGCCGTGTATCGATCGCAGAGAAACGCGAAGCTCCGCGAACAAGAGGCGTTCGAACTGCGCGTGCAGGCATCCGAGCTCGCGCGGCAGCTCGCGACAGCGCAGCTGAGCACCCTGAAGATGCAGCTGCAGCCGCACTTCCTCTTCAATACCCTCGGCGCGATCATGGTCCTGATTCAGCAGCAGAACACCGTGCAGGCCGAAGCGATGGTCGCGAGGCTCGGCGATCTGCTTCGTCTCACGCTCGAAGACGTCGAAGCGCAGGAGGTGCCACTCTGGCGCGAGCTGGAATTTCTGCGGCTCTATCTGGCGATCGAGCAGGTCCGCTTCGAGGATCGGCTGAGAGTGCGCATCGCGCCGGCTCCTGAGTTGGATGACGTCCTCGTGCCACACATGGTGCTGCAGCCGGTCGTCGAGAACGCGGTGCGCCATGGTCTCGGTCAGAGCGAGGAGGCGGTGACGATCGAAGTGGCGGCAATGAGTGTGCACGGCTCACTCATGCTGGTCGTGTTGGATGACGGCCCGGGCCTCGTGCCGGTGACGCCTGGTCACTCTGGAATCGGGCTGGCGAACACCCGGGCACGCCTGGCGCGCCTGTACGGCGACGCCGCGCATCTCGTCGTCGAGCCGGCGGCAGATCGAGGGGTTCGCGTCACCATCACGCTGCCGATGCGGACGGTCCCGAACGACGAGACCGACACGTCGAGCACAGGGCGATGAAGGTGAGGGTTCTCGTCGTAGACGATGAGCCGCTCGCGCGGGAAGGGTTGAAGCTCCTGCTCGGTCGTCAGCCGGAGGTCGACTCTATCTCGGAAGCACGTAACGGCCGAGAAGCGGTCACCTTGATTCGGGAGCAGAAGCCGGACCTGGTGCTCCTCGACGTGCAGATGCCGCGAACCGACGGGTTTGCGGTGGTCGAAACGATTGGAGCCGCGCGGATGCCGCCGGTGATCTTCGTCACTGCGCACGACGAATACGCAATCCGGGCGTTCGAGGTCGCGGCGATCGACTATCTACTCAAGCCGGTCACCGAGGAGCGTTTCGCGTTGTCGTTCAAGCGCGCCATCGCCAGGCCCCGAAGCGGACCGGACCAGGAGGGCACCCGTCAGGTGCTGGCGGCGCTCGATGCCGTCGCCAATCCGCGGCGGCCACTCGAACGATTCGCGGTGCGATCCGGCGAGCGAACGATCTTCGTCCCGGTCGACGACGTCGAGTGGATCGAGGCCTGTCAGAACTACGTCCGGCTGCACGTGGGACAGGCGACCCATCTGCTGCACGTGCCCATGAACACCATCGAGGGCGTGCTCGATGCCGGCAGCTTCCTGCGCATCCATCGATCGCACATCGTGCACCTGCGGCGGATCGCCCAGCTGTGGTCGATCGCTCACGGCCAGTACGTGATCGAGCTGAGGTCTGGGCACCGCCTGCAATCGGGGCGCACGTACGGTGAGCGGATCCGCCGCGCGCTGACCAACCCGTTCTGATCGATTCCGGCGCGTGGTTCGACCACCGAGCCGAATACGTCTGACTTATTTCGCCGGCGTGATCTTCAGGTCGGCGAAATCGCCGTCGCTGTTGTTCCCCACCCACAACCCGATCATCCCGCCGTCGCTGGACCCGAGCCGGCGCACTTCGAGCGCTAGCGCCTTCGCCGAGCCGACGAAGATCTGGATCGTGCGGGCCTGGACCACCACGCGCAGCGTGACCCAGTCGGTCGGGACGATCGCCTGGTCCACCGGATTCTCGAACTCCTCCGGGAACTCCCTGCGCAGCCGCGGCCAGTCGAAGTCCGGCGCGGCCATGTACTGGACGGCGTGTTGATGACGGTCGGGCTCTGTCGCACGGAAGTTGAACGGACGCAGATACACGCTCTCGTAGGTGTTGTCGTCCTTACCGTGGAACGCAAGACCCAGAAAGCTCTTCTGAAGGACGTCGCGACCACGCACGTCCACCTGCAGTGTGCCCTCGGTGAACGCACTGTCAGTCAACCACAACAGTCCGACCCCTTCGCGTTCCGAGAGGTGCACGCCGACACGGTCGCCAGTGAGCGGCGTGACGTCGCGGTTCACCACCCGCGTCTTCTTCGCACTCACCACCTGTGCGAGATCGACGGTCTGCGCCGCCCCGGCTTGTGCGGAACGGCTATCGGCCACCGCGGTGGACGCCAGCGGCGTCCGGCACATCAGGCAGGCTATCAGGAGGGCCCCACGAGTCGCCGTCTTCGATACGCGGATCATGTGCAGCTCTCCTCTGGAACGCGCCGCATCGGCGGGCCCGATTCTACGCGTCGTCGAGGGCGGGATCCACCCGTTTGGGACGAATGACGCAGCCCGCGGACGGGCCTTGTCAGGGGCGATGGCGCGCCTTGATCAGGACGTCGATGCTATCCGGGCGGCCGTTGACGAAATCGAGCCGGATGCGGCCATCGGCCGTCTCCGACACCATGGCGGGAATCGAGGAGGCCGTGAGATACCAGCCCGCCGGCAGCACGACGGAATTCCGCGGACGGCCGAAGCTGCGCTCGAACACCAGGTCCGGGCCGTCGAGACGGTAGCTCGCGGGTGCGGTGTAGGTCTCCGAGATGCGCAGCCGGATCGACTGGCCCGGTTTCACCGGTGCGAAGCGCACCACGACGACCTCGGTGTCAGGCGTGACCGGCTGACCGATGTCCAGCTTGGCCGCGGTGATCGCGCTCATCTGAAAGGGGATCGAAGAGGTTTACGGGCGGCGCGCGAGCTCGTCGAGCGCCGCGGCGACCCGCGCGATCGCACAGGCGACACGGACTTTGGGTAGCTGCAGATTTTGGCGAGGGGTGTTGACTGCCATTCACAAGTCAGGCAAGTGACGAGCAGATCCGCTGAGCGTTGACCCGTCGTTCGCCGACGATGGTCTGGCGTAGGCAGGAGTCAGGCAGTGCTCGAGGCGGCGTCCCCGAACCCAGTCGACAACCACTAGCTGGATAGTCGGAACGTCTCGATCACCGCCGTCAGTGCGGCCGGCTGCTGCTTCCGATGAGGATAGTAGAGGAAGTAGCCGGGGAAGGGCGGCGTCCAATCCTCCATGACCCGTATCAGCTGACCCTGTGCGATGTGGGCCGCGGCCCGCTCCTCAGCCACGAGCCCCAGACCCGCGTCGTCTATGGCCGCCTGCAGAACGAGATCCTCATCGTCGAGGACCAGCGAACCAGTGACGGCAATGGCTACGGACTCATCACCCTTGTCGAGCTCCCACTTGTAGACGCTCTCTCCTCGGTGACGAAAGTTGATACACCGATGTTGCAGCAGTTCTCTGGGGGATGCTGGCGCTGGATGTGACGCAAAGTAGGCCGGGGCGCCGACGATCGCATGCCGGATGTCAGGCGAGACGCGGACCGCGACCATGTCCTGCGCGATGAACTCGCCGAAGTGAATGGCGGCATCGAAGCCGCCCGCGACTGGATCGACGCGGCTGTCGTCGGTCGTGACCTCGAGGATGACGTCCGGGTAGTCGCGGACCAACTGGCCGAGCTTAGGGGCCAGGACGGTCTTGGCCGCGAGGCGCGGACACAGCAGCCGTACACGGCCCACAGGCTTCCTTTGCAGCCCTGACAACGTGGTCAACGTGCCGCGAATGTCGGCGAGCGCCGGGCGGAGATGGGCGAGGAGCTGCTCGCCCGCTTCGGTGGGCGACACGCTGCGCGTCGTGCGCGTCAGCAGGCGCATCCCGATCTGCTCCTCCAGCCGCCGAATCGCGTGGCTCAAGCCCGACGTCGAGATGTTCAGCTGCTTCGCCGCCCGCGTGAAGCTGCGCTCTTCCGCCACTGCCAGGAAGGCCGACAGAACACTGAGCTCGTCGCGCATGATTGTGCACTCCCCGGCAAGAATCCCTTCTGATTGTACCGGCGTGCCCCGCCGGCCGGTACGGCGGATTGTTGATTCCGCGTCAACAGCCCTTGCAGATCTTGCCGTCTACACAGTTGGCGCAGCGCCTCGTACTCTGATTCGCAGGGCACAGGGGGGCATCGCCACGAAGACGACTGACGAGTTCGGGCCGCTCCCCATGAGCATCGCGGCAGTTTCAAGAATTCCATGACGACCACGACATTCGAAGCTTCTACGGCCGGTCCGGCGGCCCGGCACCACACGGCGAATCCTCCCGCGTTCTGGGGCGGCGTCTTCGCGATGACGCTGTGCGTGTTCGCGCTGATCGCCTCCGAATTCATGCCCGTCAGCCTGCTGACGCCGATCGCGGCCGACCTGCACGTCACCGAAGGCGTGGCGGGGCAAGGTATCGCGATCTCCGGCGCGTTCGCCGTGCTCACCAGTCTGTCGATTTCCCTGATCGCCGGAACTCTGAACCGCAAGGCGCTGCTCCTTGCGTTGACGGCGTTGATGGCCATCTCTGGCGCCGTCGTCGCACTGGCTCCGACCTATGCGATCTACATGGCCGGTCGGGCGCTGCTCGGCGTGGTGATCGGCGGGTTCTGGTCGATGTCGGCGGCGACGGCGATGCGCCTGGTGCCAAGCGACCAGGTACCCAGGGCGCTGGCGGTCTTCAACGGCGGCAACGCGCTGGCCACCGTGGTGGCCGCACCGCTGGGGAGCTATCTCGGCTGGGTGGTCGGCTGGCGAGGCGCCTTCATGTGCCTGGTGCCGGTCGCGCTGACCACCCTTGTCTGGCAATGGGTGAGTCTGCCGGCCATGAAAGCCGAGTCACGCGCCACCGGCTCCGGCAATGTCCTCGCACTGCTCAGGCGGCGCGAGGTGGCGCTCGGCATGGCCGGCTGCGGCACCTTCTTCATGGGGCAGTTCGCGTTGTTCACCTATCTGCGACCGTTCCTGGAAACCGTGACGTTGGTGAGTGTGTCCACGCTGTCGCTCATCCTGCTGGTCATCGGCGTGGCCGGCTTCGTCGGCACCACGGTCATCGGCACGTTGCTGACGCGAGGCGTCTACCGACCCCTGATCGCCATTTCGATCGGGATGGCCGTGATCGCCGTGGCGCTGACCGCCTTCGGCACCTCGGTCGCCGCTGTCACCGCGCTCCTCGGCCTGTGGGGCCTGCTGGCGACCGCGGCGCCGGTGGGCTGGTGGAGCTGGATCGCTCGAGCCATGCCCAGGACCGCCGAGGCCGGCGGGGGACTGATGGTCGCCGTGATCCAGTTGGCCATCGCGATGGGCTCGACCGTGGGCGGGTTGCTGTTCGACGCCAGCGGCTACCAGACTACCTTCATCGCGAGCGCGGCGGTGCTGCTGATGGCGGCCTTGCTCACGCTACTGACGTCACGGGCCGAAACGGCGCCAGTCGCCTGAGCCAGGCGAGACCAAGGAGCAATGCCGTGATCATCAACATCATCGATTCCTGTCGCAGGGACCCACGGACGTCTGGGCCGGCCAGCCGTCGCCGCACCCGGCGCCTGTGGACGATGTGCGGGCTGTGCCTGCTCACGCTCGGCGCGTGCGAGGCCGCTCAGTCCGGCGCCGCTGCCGCGCCCGTGATCAGGGTCCAGGGTACGAAATCGCCATCGGCCGGACCGGAGGAGCCACGCATGTGGATGACCGTCGGCGAACATCGCTTCGCCATCACCCTCGCTGATACCGCAGCCGCCCGCGCGTTCAGCGCGCTACTGCCGCTGACGCTCGACATGGGCGAGTTGAACGGCAACGAGAAGCACGCGCGCCTGCCGCAGGCGCTGCCCGCAAACCCGAGCCGGCCCGGCACGATCCGCAACGGCGACCTGATGCTGTATGGCTCGGACACCCTCGTCGTGTTCTATCTGGCGTTCGAGTCGTCGTACTCGTACACCCGCATCGGTCGTGTCGATGACCCGGCCAGCCTCGCGCCGGCGCTCGGAGGTCAGGCGGCGCGAATCGCGTTCACTCGTTGAGGAGAGCACCCTATGCAAGCGACCATCCTGTATGGACCCCGGGACGTGCGCGTCGAAGAACGCCCGGACCCTACGATTCTGGAGCCCACCGACGCCGTCATCCGGATCGCGGCGGCATGCGTGTGCGGGTCAGACCTCTGGCCCTACCGCGGCGTGCAGCCGGTCGCTCAGCCGACCCCGATGGGCCACGAGTATTGCGGCATCGTCGAGGAGGTCGGCCGTGACGTCAGGACGATCAGGCCAGGGCAGTTCGTCGTGGGTTCGTTCGCCACGTCTGACAATACGTGCGCGCATTGCCAGCACGGGTACCAGTCGTCCTGCGTGCACCGGGAGTTCCTCTCCGGGGCTCAGGCGCCTTTCTTTCGCGTCCCACTGGCCGACGGCACGCTGGTTCCAACGGCTGACTTTCCACCCGACCACCTGATTCCCAGCCTTCTGGCCACCTCTGATGTCCTCGGGACCGGGTGGTTCGCTGCCGACGCCGCCAACGTCACGCCCGGCGCGACCGTCGCGGTCGTCGGCGACGGCGCCGTCGGTCTGCTGGGCGTGCTGTCCGCGAAGCAGATGGGTGCCGAACGGATCATCGCGATGAGCCGCCATCCGGCACGCCAGCAGCTCGCGCGAGAGTTTGGCGCCACCGACGTAGTCACCGAGCGTGGCGATGAGGGCGTCGTCCGCATCAAGGACCTCACCAAGGGCATCGGGGCAGACGCCGTGCTCGAGTGCGTTGGCACGCAGGAATCCATGCTGCAGGCGATCCGAGCCACGCGTCCGGGTGGCGGAGTGGGCTTCGTCGGGGTCCCGCACGGCGTCGGTCTCGAAGGGGAGCGGCTGTTTTACTCCCACGTCCGGTTGCACGGAGGCCCCGCACCGGTGCGCCGATACTTGCCGCACCTCATCGATCTCGTCCTGAACGACACCATCGATCCGGGCAGGGTCTTCGATCTCACGCTCCCGCTCGACCAGGTGGCGGAGGGCTATCGCGCGATGGACGAGCGGCGCGCGATCAAGGCGCTGCTGCGACCGTAGCTGGCGATATGGCCGAACCGCGGGAATACCGAAACGCGGCAGTTATGAAGGGGCAGAGAGTGGAATTCGAAAGCGTGCGGCCGCGAATTGTGTGCCACATGACGATGTCGATCGACGGACGGCAGGACGCCCGTCGCTGGAGCAGGCCGGCGGCGGGCATCGACGCGGCCCAGCTCCGTCGGCACTACGACCAGGTGGCCGCGCAATTTCACGCGGATGGATGGATCGTCGGGCGGGTCACGATGGAAGAGTTCGCGCACGGAGTGCCCAGGCCCGTCGCGCCTGGCGACGTTCCTCCTGGTCTTCGCGCGACGCATGTCGGAGATCGCGCGGGGCGCGACGTGGCCGTCGCCATCGACCCATCCGGCAAACTGCACTATGGACAGGATCACGCCGCCGGTGACCACGTGATCGCGGTCGTCGGGGAGCACGTGTCGGATGGGTACCTGCGAGAGTTGCGTGAAGATGGCGTGTCGTATCTGTTTGCCGGACCTGATGGCCGGGACCTGGCACGGGCACTCTCTACGCTGAGCCGGGACTTTGGCCTCGAGACCCTCCTCTTGGAAGGCGGTGGACGCATCAACGGCGCGTTCCTCAACGCGGGTCTCATCGACGAGGTCAGCGTGCTGGTCTACCCAGGCATCGACGGTCTGGCAGGGGTCTCGAGCATTTTCGAGTACCCGGGAGCCAATGGCGAGCGGCCGGCGGCGGGACAGTCGCTGCGTCACCGCGATGCGGAGCTGCTGGATGGTGGGACCGTGTGGTTGCGTATCAGGTCGAGCCGGCCCCATCGGCACCGATTACTCCGCATCGCTCTTCCTCCGTCGGAGCCGCGGTGTGAGGTGGTCCTCGCCGTTACACCGGTGTCCCACGCGGGTCACAGTCCAGCGCAGCCGTTGTGACGCGTACCTCGCGATCCATTGTGGAATCTGGGTCAAGAGCCCTTCCCATACTCTCGGTCTAATCACGGACGGCAGCTCGCCGTAGTCTGAGGATATGAAGAAGCGACTCAATACCGGACACGACGCACAACGGCCAGCCGGCTCCGAGGTCGGTCGGCGAAACTTCCTGAAGCTCACGGGCGCGGGTGTCGCTGCTGGGGTGATGGCGGTCGCGGATGCACCGGTGTTCGCGCAGACCACGCTCGCATGGGACAAGACGTTCCCGAAGAGCGATCGTGTCGATCACCGCAAGGTGTCCTTCTACAACCGGCTGGGCATCACGCTGGTGGCGGACCTCTACGTGCCAAAGAACATCGACCGCTCGCAGCGGCAGTCCGCACTCGTCGTAGGCGGCCCGTTCGGGGCCGTCAAGGAACAATCGTCCGGCCTCTATGCCCAGGCGATGGCCGCGCGCGGCTTCGTCGCCCTCGCCCATGATCCGTCCTACGTCGGCGAAAGCGGCGGCCAGCCGCACGGCCTCGCCTCACCGGAAGCCTTGGTCGAGGACTTCAGCGCCGGCGTTGACTTTCTCGGCAAGCTGCCGTATGTCGACCGCGACCGGATCGGCGTGCTCGGGGTATGCGGCAGCGGCGGCTTCGGGCTGGCCGCAGCGGAGATCGATCCACGAATCAAAGCGGTGGCGACCGTCAGCATGTACGACATCGGCCAGGCCAAACGGCAGGGCCTCGCAACGACACTGGACGAGGGAGCGCTCAGAAAGACCCTGAGCGAGGTCGCGGCGCAGCGCTGGGCCGAAGTGGATGGCGCGGAGCGCACGATGGTGATCGGGACGCCTGAGGCGCTCACCGCGTCGTCGACGGCGATCGATCGGGAGTTCTACGACTACTATCGCACCCCGCGCGGTCAACATCCACGCGCGACTACCGCGTTCTCGCGCACGAGCGATGCGCCGATGATGCTGTTCTGGTCCTATCAGCATCTCGACTGGATTGCGCCGCGGCCGGTGTTGTTCATCACGGGTGATCAGGCACATTCACGGATCTTCAGCGAACACGCCCACAGCAGGGCGTCGGAACCGAGAGAGCTGTTCATCGTTCCGGGGGCTGGTCACGTCGACCTGTACGACCGTGTGGGCCTCATTCCATGGGACAAGCTCCAGTCGTTCTTCGGCAAGCACCTCGCTGGAGCGAAGGCGCGATCGTGATGCGCCGCACTGCCGGGTCGCGTATCAAGGCTGGTTATGCGGCGGCAATCGTCGCCATGTCGATGTGCACCGCCTGCGGGAAGGAAGACGGGACGATCGCCATTCCGCCAAAAGGAGTCGAAACTTCCATGCTGTCGAACGATGACCTTGCATCCGTGTCACCGGCGCTCGAGCGCTATCGGCGAGAGACGCTCGAGGCGAACCTGTGGAAGCGCCCGCAGCTCTCACCGCGCGACCGCAGCATCGTCACCGTTGCCGCGCTGATTGCGCGCAACCAGACCGCCGAGCAGGCGCACTATCTGGGAGTTGCGCTGGACAATGGCGTCCGCCCGAGCGAGATCTCCGAGATCATCACGCACCTCGCGTTCTACGCCGGGTGGGGAAACGCCGTGGCCGCCATTCCGATCGCGCACGGCGTCTTCCAGCGGCGCGGGGTGTCTCCGTCCGCGTTGCCGCCGGCGTCAGACGCGTTGTTGCCACTGGATCAGGCCGCCGAGACGCAACGCGCCGCCCTGGTGGAGCAAACCGTCGGCCCGGTGTCGCCGGGTCTCGTGGAGTACACCCGGGATGTCCTCTTCACGGACTTGTGGCTGCGGCCGGCGCTCGCGCCGAGAGATCGCAGTCTGGTGACGATCACCGCCCTCATCGCCACGGGCCAGGTGGCCCAGGTGACGTTTCACCTCAATCGCGCAATGGACAGCGGGCTCACCAGAGAAGAAGCCGGCGAGGTGATTGCGCACCTCGCGTTTTACGCGGGCTGGCCGAACGCGTTCTCCGCCGTGCCGGTGGCGAAGGACGTGTTCGACAAGCGCCCGCGGTGATAGTTCAAGGAGTCACACCATGACAAGGTCCATCGCCCTCGTTGTCACCCTGCTGTTGATCCCGTCCTCGCGCTCGGGGGGGGAGCAACTCCCCGGCACTTCATCCGAGCCGGGAGGTCGCACGATGGTGATCTCGCCAGCCACCGCGCGGCCGGCGACGGTCGGTGCGGCGGCGACCTTCACTGGGTCAGTACAGATCACGCCGCTATTCCAGC
>Ga0207669_10000648_pt1 | contig 15064 bp, 26 predicted proteins | sample KBSM33metaG_FD_184329 | JGI IMG/M metagenome (GOLD analysis project Ga0207669, IMG submission 184329) | Miscanthus rhizosphere microbial communities from Kellogg Biological Station, Michigan, USA - KBS M3-3 metaG (SPAdes) (version 2) | ecosystem: Host-associated > Plants > Roots > Rhizosphere >...
CACCAGCAATAAAAGGTGCTACGGTGGTAACAACACTTAAAGCAGTACTTAACCAACCGCTATCGTTTGGAGGCGGTGGAATATAAGCATCGTGGTATTTGCTTACCAAAGGCAAAAAAGTACGATGTTCAGCACATCCGGCTTGGTTCCAATGTGCCTGTAAAGCAGCATTCAAACTACCATATTTTGGTATCCAATCACGCATACCCTGTTGTAAATCTAAATAATTAGCATTATATGTTGCTAATTCGGATGGTGTCATTTGATAACCGGGGTCAGTTAACCCGGCATTTTGCGCTGGCGTTGGCTGTACTGTCACTTTATTACCGGTTGCATCAACATAATAGCCCGGTGTTTGCGATGAATTATTAACTGGAGTTGTGTATGAGGTTCCGGAGCCGGTGTTTTGTACACCAGGGGAACTTGTAAAAGTTTTTGTAGATGGAGTTGATTTCTTTTGCGTTAAAAGAAATACACCAACTAAACCGGCACCTATGTACAAAAGATTCTTATCCATTACAGTACGTTTTGCAAAATTTTAAAATCAACCGGCGAAAGATACCGCTTAATCTGATTGTTTAAAATATCCGGACGGCTATTTATAAGATCACGCAATCCGAATACATTTCGTTGCACCATTGTTATAAAAGCAGCTACCGCAACCGGTTTATCCACTTCAATGTCAGCTACTACCGGGCTATCGTCTACCCCTGATATTCTGTACAATGCTCCTACCGTTCCGTTTCCTTTCATTTCATCATTATAAAAATGGTCATCAACTGCGTATGTCGGTTTTTTATGATAATCAAACATATCCAAAACCGGGTCTATCCAAATTTCCTGATCTGTACCGGGGTTAACCACTACAAAAACATGTTCAATCGAATCACCGTTATAACCCGAAAAACGGTAACACCAATTTATATTCTGCGAGCCAGTATTTTTAATGCTATCCAAAATACCACCGGCGAATAAAGAATAATGCTTACAATCGACTTTAAACTTACCCTCTAAAATAGCCCTGGGGCTTCTTAGCGTTTGTTCGTTTTCGTCCTCAATATCATAGTATAATTCCGTTTTAAGGAAATACCACAATAATTTGCAGGTTTCATAAACATTACCCGTATCAAAGTACTGGCTGATAGCATCATAATCGGTTTCATATTCTTTATGAACCTCGAAAATTTCATCAACTATATCATCCGTACTTTGTTCATAAACCACCATCGCCAATTCATTGCGAAAAGGCGGTAAAGCAGCCAAAAGCGTTTTTTTAGATACCATTTACCCACTGAATGAAAAATTAGTTTCGCTATCAATCGGAACTACCTGGTTATTTATATTAGCATGTCCCGTCATTATTACATCAAAAGTACCCGAGCCTTTAGATAACAGGCTTTTAATTGTACCCGGTAAACTTAACAGACCAATATTTAAATTTACGCCTATCCTTGTTTCACTGTTTGATAATACCTGCAACGGTTGACCAGGGAAAAAAGAAACGTTACCTAAGTCGTTACCGTTAATAGTAACATCACCCTCCAGGCTGTTTATAATCAATGTTGAGTTTGAAACATTCTGTAGTTTAAAATAAAGCGTTAGACTATTTACACCATTGAATTGTATATCATCGAACACTACATTTAAAACAGCAGCAGCAACCGCCAAACCGGAAAAATAATAAACGGCATAAGCACCCAAACCCAACAATATTAAACCACCTGCTTTCATTCTGTAACTTCCTCAAAAAAAGCATTAAAATTATCTTTATTATAAATGGAAATTTCGCCTGTGGATGACTTAACAATATAATCACCTATGGTACCGGTTAAAATATCACCTTGTAAAAAAACAGTTACCTGCATACCTGCATGTTGTTTTGAAATCTTTACAAAACCGTATTTATGAATTGATTCTTTTGTTGCCTCAATAAACCAATCAGGATACGTTGTTTCATCCAGGGAAAAAACAAAGGCATCATAAACAGCAGGTTTTAATATAAACTTTGACATAATTAACCGTTTAGGGCATTAAAATAATAAGCGAGATTTTTGCCGTAAGTAACCGGACTATCAGTATAGTAGTGATTAGCTACCAACCTGTTATTAAAATCACTGATCGAGGAAGCACCGAGGGGATTGCTTTTTTTGGTCAAGAACCCATAATATGCATGCGCAAAGGCATCTAAGTTTGGATAGTTGGCGTAACCACCGTTTACAGAGGTTAAACCGGCATAATTGTGATAATCATCCATTAAATGATAATTAGCCACATTGGTTAAAATACCGCTTTCAACAAGTATTTGAGCCATTGCAAATTTTAAACCTAATCCGCTAAATCCATTACGCTGTAAAGCTTCATAAACAGCATCCAAACGCTGTAAATCGCTTTCATCGTTGGTTAACGTGCTGAAATCTGCAATAGTATCATTTGAACTATTGTCGTCATTGGTAAAACTATCTAAAACAAAGAACGCCAATACCGCCAAGCCTATATAAATGGGTGTATTTGACTTCATTAAACGAATGTAGGAATATTTTTTATTAACAATCCAAATTTTGTTAACATTTTTTATCGCTATATTCGCTACGCGAATTAAGACGGCCTAAACAAGCAAAAAATGCACAAAAAAACGCCCGGTTTAATAAACCGGGCGTTGTAATTACATTATCGCATTATTATGCGATGTGATATCTAAGTTTAAAACGGTAAATCATCATCTTGAGGAACCTTTATTTCATTTTCTTTAACCGGTCGGTTCGGGTCATAGAAACGACCATTACCAATATAACATTTACCCTCCGCTTCTCTTTTTTCTTTTGTTGAGTTTAGCATGATTGATGCATCATTATCATACTGGTCGGGTTCGGGATTAATCCACACCGTTACATTGATGTAAACTTTTTTGTTTTTCAATGAGCGTGTAAACGCACTGTGTCCTGCTTTTGCAGCTTTGATAATCTCATCATAAGAGATTGAACAATTTAACATTTTACTGTCCATAATTTCACATTTTTAATTGTTTAAATAAATATATTCACTAATAGTACTGGTATTAACTGGATGAAAACAAGTCGAGCCGGACTTGCATATTTTTAATTTTTCGTTTGATAATAGGCAGTTCAATTTTTTCCTGTTGTGGTTTTTCTTTGAGCCTGATACAAGTCATATGCTCATCATACAACAGCCTGGAGTAAAAACTTAATACCGAGTATGTGGGTTTTTCTTTGGTACGGTAAACCGTACAATTTTCTAACCTTATTTCCTCAATATCGCCGTTTTTAACGGATTGGTTGATTTTAAAAGCGGTTTCTCCATCTACTTCACTGGTAAAGTAACCGTACTCCTTTAGGTTCTTTGAACAGTCCCAAACCTTACCGCCAACTGTTTTTTGGTTCTGCATTGTTTTAGCTAACTCACCAACAATATTACCTTTTTTTATTTTGACAAACCGCCCTTTTTTATCAACCGGCATTTCCATTGCTATGCGTTTGGTAAGATAACCGGTAATGTTTTTGATCTTGCGTACCGATGTAATATCAACCGAGGGAGCATTGTAGTGACCTTTTGCTTTATAATACTCATCCAAGTAACCGGCCTTTTGTTGCAACTCATTCCACTTTTTCGCAAACAGATCACGGTCGACAAAGCAGTTTGATGTGATGTGATAATGAATTTGCCCGCGCTTTTGTAATTCTGCTTTCCAGATATACAAACAACCGATATACCGACGGCGCAACCATTGTAAAAAATGCTCTAAACATGTTTCCTGAACCTCTTTTGATGTCAAATTTCGGTCAGGGTTATGAACCGTTAACGTCATGAATGACAAATGGAACGGCAAAATTTTTCCGTTTGGCCGTTCCTCGTAGGTAGGTTCAGCAGCGAGCACCAAATTTTCAATAACACGGGTTAAACGCTTTTTTGCACCCTGGCATAATGTACCAGAATATGCTTTACGTGCAACTTCGCCCGTGTCCTGATCTACTGAATAAAAGTTTGAGAGTGCATTAGTGCGAGATAATGCACTTAATGGCTTTCGGGGATATTTGTTATACCTGATTAGGGTATTTGAACGTACTTGCAAACAATCTTTTACCTGCATTGTTAGGAAACTTTTGCATAAAGATAAATGCAAACAATCCGATTATACACAACACTTGTTAACGAATGTTAGTAACTCATATAAATGTTAAAAAAATCGTACCTGGTTTATCGCTTAATGGCGGGGCACTGGAAGCCGTAAAAGTTACTTAGCCGAGCAATGGGTACTTATGATAAACTAAGGTGTTGGCGGGGCTTATTCGCGGTCTAAATAGACTATATTATCCTCAATAATAAGTTTTACAGGTGCAAAAAAACTACGCCTAACGCCTATTTCAGTGGGATAAATTTCTAATTCATTGTTTCCAAAATAGATTTTTAAAGTATAAGCGCATTGTTCGCCGTCATATTTACCATTTGGTAAAACAATTTTGTTTGGGTCGAGTGTTGCTAATTTCAAACCTTTCATAATTTAAAGATACAAAAAAGCCGGCCCCGTTAGTTGGCCGGCTTCAATCCTCCCCGGATTTGTATTTATGAAAAAACCACCCGGATACTCAGTCTCGTATGAAGAGGTCGGGTATAAAGAACGTTGTGTACGCTAAGTTACAAAGATAAGTGTGTTTGCCAAAGACTCCGCTTCGCTTCGGGATGAGGAGCATGGGCCTATGTAGCAGTGGGTTTTGGATTTCGGGCCGGGCCTGCAGTTATCGCTTATTTATGCGATGCGAGATCTGTATTAAACAAGAAAAGCGGTTAAATTGCTTTAACCGCTTTCTATATCTGCTATACACAGGCACCTGGAGCGCTGATGAGAGTTTCCCAACAACTCATTTCCCTCTCTTTGGTATTACAAACATAACACTAATATCATTAGCAGAAAAATTTATTTTATAATTTATTAGGATTTACGGATTTATTGTTTTTAGCTTTGTAGAGCCATCCAAAAACGTTTGGCAATAAAAAACTTCTCAAAATGGAAAAAGTCCCTGTACAGAGCCTTATAATGGGCCAACAATTCAGATTTATTAACGGATTAACTACCTATAAATTCATCTCGGTAAGGGATGCAATTGAGGGATATGATGCGATTCAGGCAATAATGTTTTCACCTTTAGAGGCTGAAATGACATTTTGCGTATTGGTTCATAGCCCTTGCAATGTTTATAGCATACCTAATTAGCCCAGGTAGTTTACCCTGAGAAGTTTCTATCAGGGTCTAATAACCGGTGCCGTTCGCGGTACCGGTTTATTTACTTACACTAAAAAAACTTTATTATGTCACAAATATTATTGGTAACTAAAAAAAACCTTAATGGCGTGTCGCCCTGGTTACAAGAACCATCTTTTATTTTAATGAATATGGGCAAAGAGATATGGCTTGTAGACCCGGAATATCCCGATTTTGAAAAAATAAAACAAACCGCAATTGAGGTTGCAAAAACATTTGGAGATAAAGAAACAATAGAAAAACTTCAAAATTTATAATTATGGATTTACCTGAAACCTATCCCGTTAAATTAACAGAAGCCGAAAGACACGATATTATATTCGGACTACAAGCCTTTAGCGAAAAACTTGTCAACGATGACTTAAAAAACGTAACTGATCTAATCAATAAAATTTCTAACAGCCCTACAGTAACTATTGAGAAAAAATATACAGAAAAACAAAAATACATTGTATACGCCACTATGAAAGCTGTAACTAAGTTTTTAGACATAGAGCATGAAAAATTCATGGATGATGCGAAAAAACTTTGCAATATAGATCAGCCAACACTTTGGGAGAGAATATTAGCTAAACTCAAATTTTAAAATCATGACAAAACAGCAATTTGACGATGCAAAGCGTTTAACAGAACAAATTAAAAAGCGTGAAGATTACCTTGAGGCCATCAAATGGGCACTCACCAACTATAACGAACACGACCACATCTTCATTAATATAAATATACGAGATGAACAAACAGAATCTGATTCAACAATTACAATTTTAGACCCTGAACATTTATTAAACAATGAAATTGAACACGTTAAAAAACAAATTGAGCAATTAAAAACCGATTTTGATGCACTTTAAATTTTAATACTATGAAAGAGAACCAAAAACACCCACTGAAACAGTATAAAGAATTAGCAAGCGTTATGTTTTTAAACCGCAATGGCATAACCGATATTGAAGCACAAGATTACCTAACGAAAGCAGCCCGATTAATGGCAAGCATTAATTACACAATAAACAGTCTTGACAAGAACGTTGACTGGTCAAAAGCAGAACAAGACACACACACATTGTATCAATTTTATACTGAACTGTTACCAATGGTATATGCGATATGCAAATGGCTTGTTTGTGAAAAGACTCAACGCAAACATTATTTAATGTATGAACTTGAGAAATCAGGTATACCTGATTTTACAGACATACATCAACACTGCGTTAAAAAGCCATTTCCCAACAGTATATTATCACCCGACCAATTAACCGGCGAAGACCTGGACAATTATAATAATAATCAAAATGACATAGATCAATTATCGGTATGAAAAAGCATTTAGTAACCCTTTGGTTTAGAACTCCTGATGGAAATCATTATTGCGCCCAGGGATATGTTAAACATAAAAAAGGTGATAACGGTAAATCTATAGTTTACCCAGGCGCAATATTTAAAAAACACTTCGGCTTTCCACTGCCATTAGGTTCAACAATATCAATGAAGTAAAGACATGAAAAAAGTAATCGAATTAAAACGGGCTATGGAAATATTAGCCCAAAAAAGAATTGTTCAACTATCAGCCCAAGACAACAACTATCTAACATTGAGACTGGAAGATGGTAACGAAATTACATTCAATGCTGAAAAAACCGGGTGCAATATTGCCATTGAACATGAATACGATCAGTTTAAAATATCTCCAAACTACGATGCTTATCTGCAAGATAATAGCTTTAACAGGAGAAAACTTGATTTTATAAAACATGCTTCAATACCATTGCTTGTAGATGCGTTAAACGATCAAAGAAACAATTTGAATAGAAACAGCTTTGACAAACAAATGACCGCTCCAGAAATAGCAGTATACCGGGCTGAACAACTTTGGCGTGAATTGCAGAAAAAAAGTAGCGAAATAATGATGGAAGAAAAACAAAAACAATAAACACGATGATAACTGATATTATAGATTCTGACGAACTGAACAAAGATGATGTTTCAATGCTATTAGGTTTAATAAACGAACACTCACTACATAACGAGAACAGAATTTACATCTACGGCAAAAGAAAAATAACGCCCAACAAAAAAGTAGTTATTGAGGGCATGCAGCGGGAACAAGCTGACTTAAAAAAACTTTCCGGCAAGTTACATGCGATGTTATTAAATCTCGAAAAAGCGGAAAAATAACAATGAAACCATACAAAAACTATCCATGCGGTAAAAACGGAAACGGAACCTACCAACATTTAATCAACCATGTACCGGCCCATAAAACACGCATTATAGGTACGGCCGGTAACTGCGGTTTACAATGGAATATAGCACGGGCGGAACAAACAATTATTAACGACATTGATCCGGTAGTTATTTTAAAATGGGAATTACTGAAATTTAAATATCAAACCAATGAATATCAAACAAGCAATTTGGACGTTTTAGAACTTTTAACAAAAAAAGAAATTAAAAACGTATCAGAATGCGTATCAATAACATATTTAAAGTTCGATTTCCAGGATGTATTTATATACATTGATCTCCCTTACCTAATGGACTCGCGCAAACGACAACAGAAACTTTATCAATTTGAAGCGGAAACCGAACATCATAAACAGGTATTGGAAGCATGCAAAAAGTTCCGATTCGCTAAAATAATGATTAGTCATTACCCCTGCGAGATATACGATACTTTATTAGCGGGATGGCATACGCACGATTATAAGAGCATGACACGGCACGGGCTTGCTGATGAGCGTATTTATATGAACTATGAGAAACCAACCATCTTGCACGACTACAGCTACATTGGTGACAATTTCAGACAGCGCGAAGCCCTCAAAAGAGTAAAAACCAATATGGTAAAGAAACTTGAACGCCTGGAACCAGTTTTAAGAAACTCAATCTTAACCCAGTTGATATCGGAGTTTTCTGCGATGCTGGAGCAAAAATAGATCTTATCGCATTTTCCTGCGATGATTGATCAAAACCCCTCTATTATAATAAATCCTGTACGTGTCACTAAGGAAGATGGCGTATAATCTGTAGTTGTAGCAGTACCAACAACAATAGTAGTACCAAGCTGATTATTGAATAAGATTGCAGGTGTATTAGTAAAAGGGGTTGGAAAAGTATAAGATACGCCACTACTATTTATAGCATTTAAATAAATAACCACTTTTTTATATGATGCTCCCTGGAAAGGCATTGAACAAACCATTGTTCCCGAAACGGAACCATTCAGAACAGTTTGCGTAGCATTAAAATTAATTGCGTCATCCAACAATAAATTATTGCTACCCAAATCAAGATCATTGGTTGCACCTGAATAAGGTACCAGTGTAGTTAAATCAGAAAGCCATGCAATAGTTCCCGACCCGGGACGCATAAAATAAACATACTGTAAATTCGGGTCACCGGTAGTGGGTGTTTGTCCCCTTAATATATATTCATTGGTACTACTATCTACACTATTACGCGCAACCAGGTTCAATAAATTATCAGCAGCATTTGACGGCCCTGGCGTTATGACAATCAATCCACTTTCGGCGCCGGAAACATTTTTAACTATTGTAACAGTACCAAAATCTGCATGCCCATCACCATATACTACAGCTCTATCAATACCATCCGATGATTTTTGCACAACTAAAGCTTTGCTACTATCCACCAATGCTTGCAACAATGCTGTGCCGTTACCCGCCGGGTCTTCATTATAAACCGTTACACCCCATTGGCCCGAACCTGTAGTAGAGCTATGCCCAATTTCAGCAAATTCCGCATATAAACCCTTTCCTGTAGTTACCAAATCAACATCGGAGGTTGCACCGGAATAGGGAACATAACCTGTAACCACCGGTATATCACTTAATAAAGCACCGGTGCCACTTAAATTGCGCCAGGTAACAGCCCTGTTTGCCGTTAATGGACTACATTGATGAGTAAGCTTAAATAAACCTGATATTATTTTAAAAACCTGTGCATTTATGGTATTGTTGGATACTATATCATTAGTTAACAATGATACACTATTCATAGAACCGGCAGCAGTATCAAAACTAATATTGCCTGAACCAATCAAAGGCATATATGAAGCTAAAGCAGCTATAGAAGCATAAAAAGCAGCATAGTCACCTGCTTGCGCTATAATGGCACCAGTACGACCAAAAACACTACTTACCGGCGCAACTCCACCAGTACCATCAATAAACAATATCCATGCCGTACCGGTATCAAGATATATTTTATTTTCGTCCAGGGAATTGAAAAATCGGAAAGGTATAGCAGGAGCGGGACGGTTGGCAATGTTATCAGAATAGATACCAACCGTTTGAAACTCATTAACTACACCTGTACCAAAAGTTATCATTATACATAGAATTTACGGGCAATCAATAATTTTTGCGTTCCCGCGCCCTGGAAGAAAAACCGGTATACCGTTGTATCTATCTCATTTTTATTACCATTAATAGCCAATGGCGAACCAGGTGCTAAAACAAACACATTCTGTATAACCACATTACAGGTACCGGTATTTAAAAATGTTATTTCGTTACAATCCGCTTTGATTTGGTTAACAGACGGCCCGGAAAACAAAGTAAACTCTACCCGGTACTTTCGATCAACCCACATAAAACGCAGGAAAGAAAGTATATCAGTAAGTACTTTTACAACAGTTTCCATAATTAAATTCCTAAAGGCAATGAGTTAACACGGTTAATAATTTGGGCCAATGCTTCATGCGAAAGCCCGTTATCCCACGGAGTCCAGGATTGCCCATGTTTTAACCAATCCCACAAATTAGCATCGTACTTGGCCTGGATATATACAGCCATCTGCCATACATCCGCTTGCGTTTTAACTTGTGCAAAATCGTTTAAAACAGCATCCTGGTCGATCTCGAGATAACCCATAGAATGATAAATATCATCTGCTAAGGGCACCCAATACATATCCAAATTATTACTTGTAGAATAATCCAAAAAGGTATTACCCGCATTTTTAGTAATAAAGTCAATATTGTATTTCGCAATACCAGGGCCTAAATTTTTATCATAAGCACCCCAATTTAACGAAAATGGATTATCAGAATCAGGTATCGACGCTTGTGCATTAACGAGGTTATCAGTATCATCATCAATAATACCGAGTTTTTTTAAAATGGCGTTCACGGCAAAATAGCCAATAACACCAACTACGGCAATTTTGGCTAACTCATTGACTTCATCGTTTTTACCGGCCATACAAAAATTTTTTAATATTCTTCCGAATAATTCTTCCTTTTGGTATCACCGATACCTGATATCTGCATATCATTAGGATAATCAGGCCCGAATTTAGTAAACTCCGGCAAACCGGCATTGTCAGCAGGACCGCCACCTGTATACACTTGCTCATATACAGCTTGTGGTATATCGTTGCTTACAATAGACGGTGCATCATCTGTTTTCAAATCAGCGTTACCAGGGGAAAAAACATCTTTTATTTTATCTACAATAGTAGTTAATGAAGTAGATACCGGCGCTGTATGCATTGAACTTGCAGTATTTGCCGGAACAGACAAATTAGAATGCGTTGCGGACTGTGTAGTAGTAACCGAATTGTTTTTCCACCACAAAAAAGCAAGTACCCCGGCACCTACCCATAACAATGTATTATCATCTTTCTTTGCCATATCAATCAACCGTTAAAAAGGTTAACGCCATTTTAAATTTATCGGGTTCATCAACCGCCATTTTTGCCAATGCGGGTAACACTTTATCAAGCAAACAATGATTGTTCAATATCGCTAAAGCATCATCAATTTTGCGGTTAAACTCTATAATGTCCTGTTCTGATGGCTCTGCAGTATCGCTTTTTTCTGCGATGTCACCGGTAACCGTTTCAGATCCTTTATCGCAATTATCTGCGATGTTACCTGGTATATTTTTACCATGGCCAGCATCGCTTTTTCCTGCGATGTCTGCCGGTAACGGTGCAGCGGGCTCAGCCGGAACACCCGAAACCCTGGCACGTGTTTGTGCCATTGCCGGTTGTGGCTGTTGAATAATACCCGGCAATATACCGGCTAATAAACGCTGCATACCCTCCATTATAACCGGGAACTTATCTAACACCTGGTTAACAACTTCCGGGTCTTTTAAGTGGCTTATAAGCACACTACCGATAGTATCCGGAACCTCTGCTACAGGTTCAGCAACCGGTTCTGCGGGCCGTAACAATGCGAGTTGCTCCGCAACAATAGTACCTATGGTTTGCGGTAAATTCTTTAGTTCCTCTCTTTCCTGCCATTGCTTTTCAGTCATATAACCGGCAGGAATAGTCGATGGTAAAGCAGAACGATAACCGGACACTAAGCCCAATTGTTGTTTTAACTCCACTTGCTTTTCTTTTTCAAGAACGCATATATACATTAATCCGGCACATTCTGTTTTATATAAATGTCCCCGATTCGCTTTATCATTGTAAAATTTAAGACATAGAGCCGGTGAATAATCACTTTCAGCCAATACCCGGAGATTATCCAACATATACTCCATACCCTGTTCATAACTCCCACCATTGTAGGATATAAAAGGGTCTTTTGTTGTATACCAAATGCGAAAATAAAACGGTTGTGTAGTATCGACCATTGTCTGTACACCGTCTTCAATTGCATCAAGCCCGAAATATACCGCTTGCCATGCCATAGCTTAACCTTTTGAACGCCCCTGATAAGTAACGTTAATTAAAAAAGATATCGGGCCGGTTGTATTACCCAAAGCCTGGGTAAACACAAAGGCCGATTTATTATTAAACTGTATTGCCTGACTATTCAACTGAAAAATATTAGGCGCATATTTTTTTGTTGTGGAACCGCTCCGCATACTCATTAACTGTATAGCCGGCAACAGGTTAATATAAACACCCTCATCTGTTGAAACTACCGTACCACTTTCTTTATCAATAGTAGTTAAATCAGGATTATTAGTATAAAGCGATACATAACAACTTTGCAAAAAAGCATACGACGGTAATGCATTACCTTGTGGGCTGATAGTAATATCATCCGCACTATATAGCTCCAAAGCCAATATTTGCACATCGCGCAAATCAGCCTCATCCACAAAAGCTAATTGCATACCCGGATAATTTTGCGCAGCAACAATTTCAATCAAACGAGTTTTAGGACGGCGAAACATTGGAGAATCCCAACGCTTGCGGGTTAACCAACTAAAAATCTGTACTAATAGATCATATATATGTTGCATGACAGAAAAAAATTAAGGTACGCCCAAAATAGCGGGCGTACCAGGGGAAAATGAAATTAGTTAACTATTGTAATGTTTTGAGCCAATACGCCCCACATTTGCAAAACGCCGATTACAGGGGTTTCTTCCAAGCCCGCCTCCGCCGATGCGATGTTACTTGGCAATACCAGGTTTAAACGGTTCTTTTTAGAACCAATTAATACCGGGTTAGGCTCCTGAAAAGCCAATGCTGTTCCATCAAACTGGCTTATTGGTGCTGCAACTGTTGCGGAACCGGTTACACCGGTCAACTGCGTTTGCGGAACCTGCAAAAAGTTTGAAGTAGGATAACCGGTAATCAAAGTACGCTCATTAACAGTAAGTGTTAATTTACCGTTATACAATGTGTACAAAGACGAGGCCGGGAATGCACCACCGGCAGTTGCACAAGCAGTATAAGTATTCACATTCGGAAATGTATCCAGTAGCATATTCGTTGAGGTTAACGTGGCTACTTTAGAAGTGTACAACATCCAGCCACCAACATAAAACACGTCCTGTAAATTCAAACGGAACTCTGTTGGACGCGCGCCGGTGCCAACGTTGTTATTTTCGTTTGTCAGTATTGGAAACTGGAATGTGTTATTGCTATTATTTAAAACCACTTCTGATCTTAAATAAGACTGTGACAATACAGCAGCTTTTACCGCTGACAAAACTTGCGCATACGTATACTGTGGATACGCTTTAAACAAAGATGCTGCAATATCTTCGGTTGCCTGGTCAAATAGGGCCCTTGAGCCCTGTTGCGTAGGTGAGTTCATTTATATAAGATTTAGATAAAAAGAATCAATTAATTAATAAAGTTAAATACCAACCGCAATTAAGCAGCTAAACCACGCGATTTTAAATAAGCACGTTCAACCGGATTTGAAACACGCTTATCATCAATACCGTTAACGCTCATGGGTATATTATACCCGTTAATAGTATCCAAATTTGAAAGACCTGGGCCATTGATAGCATTTAGGTTTGAAAGACCAGGGCCATTAATTTGACGTTTGCGAACGCTGTATTTCAAGCGATCACCGGAACCTACACCCGAAATCAAACCTAAATTAACAGCACCGGAAGTTGCACCGGTTGCCATGCAACCCAAACCAACATTTTTTGCCCAAGGCTTTTTGATGACTTTAGGAAGCAAGTAACCAACCACCACCTGACCGCCATTAATAACAACGGTAGAAGTACCGGGCATAAACTTTGCAACCATGTTGCCTAATAAACGTCCTCCAATGGCACCCCCCATAACTTGAGCAGCGGTCATAAAATCGGCATTACCGACACCGCTTACACGCCTTTTACGCTTTACCGGCGTTTTAGCGGGTGTGCGTTTTTTTGTTTTTCCAATTTTACGTTCCATTATATTAAGATTTAAAAAATTTACGGTTTAGTTAACTTTATAACACGGGTTACATTATCTAACCGGGTTTTATCTTTAGCATAAATCTCGGATTCTCCATTGGTATGCAACAGCATATTAGCCTGATGGATACCATGTTTTTTATCAAAAACAAAAATATCCTTACTTGTTTGCAAACCCGATGAATGTTTATCAAATAATCCCATATCGGCAACAATACCTTTAAAAACCTCCCAAACAAAACCTTTTATTGGTTTTGGTTTCGGTTCTGCCTTTGGTTTCGGTTCTGCCTTTGGTTTCGATTCTGCCTTTGGTTTCGGTTCTGCCTTTGGTGTCGGTTTTTCCCTTGGTGTCGGTTCTTCGCCTGTAATACCTTTTTCCATGATTAACGCTTTGCTAACTTTTTCAATTTGGCGTGTTCGCCGTTAATAATTATCGCATAAAAATCCTTTTCATGCTTATGCTTTTTGGTTTTGCGCTCTGCTTCCAATTTTTTAATTTTCCCCATAATGGCTTTACCCTGGTCTAATTTTGTTGTAGTGGTTTTAACAACAGTATTACCGCCACGTTTACGACCGTAATCCACAACAGCAACTTTACCCCCGCCTGTAGTTTCATACCGGGTTACTTTTTTTGGCCCGGTGATCCTGGGACGTTTGGCTTTTGCTTTAGTCGTTTTTTTGACTTTACCAATTGGCTTTGCTTTTGTAGCCGAACCAACACGTTTAGTTTTAGTTGCTACACCAAGTTCACCACGGTGATATTTGCGAGTTGCAGCTTGTATATTATCTTGCCAGTCCGAATTTGGTTTAGCTTTACGCATCCTTTGCGCCTCTTTATTAATTAAAACAATTGCAGTTGCCATATTTAAACAATTGAAGATAAAATAGAGTTCATTTTCTCAGCCGTTCCCCTGGCTTTACCAGAATCACCATATAACGGTAATAATTCATTAACAACGGCTGAACCGGTTAATAATAACTGTTTATCACCATATGTTAATTGATCTATACCAGCATTATCATTAACACCAGCAATAAAAGGTGCTACGGTGGTAACAACACTTAAAGCAGTACTTAACCAACCGCTATCGTTTGGAGGCGGTGGAATATAAGCATCGTGGTATTTGCTTACCAAAGGCAAAAAAGTACGATG
>Ga0207669_10000651_pt1 | contig 15043 bp, 14 predicted proteins | sample KBSM33metaG_FD_184329 | JGI IMG/M metagenome (GOLD analysis project Ga0207669, IMG submission 184329) | Miscanthus rhizosphere microbial communities from Kellogg Biological Station, Michigan, USA - KBS M3-3 metaG (SPAdes) (version 2) | ecosystem: Host-associated > Plants > Roots > Rhizosphere >...
CGCGCGGATCATCGCTTCCGGCAGGCGGGCATTGTCGTAGGCGAGAACGATTTCGAACCATTCCCATTCGGGCCGACGCGTTTCCTGGAGCAGATCGGCCAGATCGGCGGAGAAGCGTTCCAGGATGGTGCGCGACCGCGCATGGCCGGGATGCGCACTCAGCATCGCCGCGGCGCCCAGCATGGCGAACGCCTGCGATCGCGGGCTGCTCAGATCGAACGCTATCCCCGCCGTCTCGTCGAACAAACGCGCCGCCCAATCGCGGTGCTTGGCAAGGGTCGCCCGCTTGGCAGTGACACCCAGCGCCCAGATCGTACGGCCGTTCGAATCTTCCGACCCCGCGTCCTCGCACCACGTGCGATCGAAGTTCATGAAGTTGCGGAAACGCCTCTTGTCGGGGTTCCACGCATATTGAATGAACGCGGCGTAAGTCGTCATCCATTTGTCGCGGCTGTCCTCGTCGAGATCGTCGATCGCGGTCATCAACATCAGCGCTCGGACGTTGTCGTCGATACAATAGCCGTGTCGAAAGTCCGGCACCGAAAGGACGGCGTGCTGGAACATGCCGGTCGCGTCGCTCATCCGTTCGACGGCGGCGATGCTTGGCTTGAGCGGCGTCAAAGGCTTGGCGCCCCTGATCCGTCGCGGTGCCGCGGCAACGATCGCATCGATCCCGGCCATGCCAGCCTCGACAAGGCGCGGCCAGATCATCGTGCGACCGCGTGCATAAGCGCACCGCATCAGCTCGGCGCGTGCCGCATCGTCGGCCAGCAGCCGCGAAATCTCGCGTGCAAAGCCTTCGACATCGCCGAAATCGACGATCACGCCATGGCCGTCGGCCAGGATTTCGGTCGCGTGGATATAGGGCGTCGACACCACTGCCTTGCCCACGCCGACCGCGTAGGACAGGGTTCCCGACGTGATCTGCGCGGGGTTGGTATAAGGCGTGACGTAGAGGTCGGTCGCCTGAAGATAGTCGAGCAATTCGTCATGCTCGAGAAAGCCGTCGATGAACCGGACATGGTCGGCGACGCCCTTTTCGGCGGCAAGCGCTTTCAGCCGGTCACGATAGGCCTCGCCTTGTTGCGCGACCAAATTGGGGTGCGTGGCGCCCAATACGACGTACAGCGCATCGGGATTGGCCGCGACCACCTCGGGCATGGCCGAGATCACGCTTTCGATCCCCTTGTTCGGCGCCAGCAGGCCGAAGGTCAGCAATACCTTGTGCCCTTCCCAGCCGAAGCGAGGCTTCATGCTGTCGGGATCGGCCAGCGGACGATCGGGCACGCCGTGCGGAATCATCATGATCGTCCGTGGATCGGCACCATAGACGCGCATCAATATGTCGCGACCGATATCGGCCATGACGACGACACGGGCGGCACGCTTGAGCAAGCCGTCCATCACCCGGCGTTGATCGTCATTGGGGGTTTCCAGGATCGTGTGCAGCGTCACGATCACGGGAATGGTCAGCCGGTCGAGCAAGGCGAGCAGATGCTCGCCCGCCGGCCCGCCAAAGATGCCATATTCGTGTTGGATCCAAACCGCCTGAGCACCGCTCGCTTCGATCGCGCGCGCGGCGCTCAGATAGGCCAGACGATCTTCCTGCGCGATCGAGCCGGTGACTTCCGGCGGATAATCGTACCCTTCTGGGCGGTCGTCCATCGCATAGACGTCGACCTTGATGTCGGGGAAGCGGTCCTGGAGCGCCAAATACGTATCGGTAGTATATGTCGCAATGCCGCATTGCCTCGGCAGGAAATTGCCAATCAGCGCGACGTGTTTGGTACGGGGCAGAAGAGGCGAAGTCGCCATTGTGACCCTTTCACAAGTAATTTCCGGGCATTGTTGCCCGACTCACACCTCCCTGAACGGATTGAAAGGAATATGGTTGCGTTCATGTTGCATTGCAACAAAGGATTCGCGTTGACCTGTGTTAAACCCGGGTAGGTCAGCCCCGTCCACGATAGGTCGGCACACCTTGATCCGGCAGCCACAGACCGTCCGGTACCGGGCCCGATTGCCAGAACACGTCGATCGGAATCCCGCCGCGTGGATACCAATAGCCGCCGATCCGCAGCCATTGCGGCTTCATCTCGGCGGTCAGCCGTTCGCCGATCCCGACCGTGCAATCCTCATGGAATGCGGCATGGTTGCGGAACGAGCTCAGGAACAGTTTGAGCGACTTCGATTCGACGATGGTTTCCGCCGGCACGTAATCGATCACCAGATGCGCGAAATCGGGCTGACCGGTCACCGGGCAAAGCGAGGTGAATTCGGGCGCGGTGAAGCGGACCAGATAGGGCCGGCCGTGACGCGGATTGGGGACGTAATCGAGCACCGCCTCTTCGGGCGATGCGGGCAGGCTACTCGCCTGGCCGAGATGCTTTGGGGTCATGGGAGGGGATATAGGGGGCGGCGCCTACCGCGTCACCCCGCGGCGCGGCGGATATCGGCACGAAGTCGCCATGACGACGAATTCATCCTTTCCTCCACCTCGACGGCGTCACCGGTCCGCGCTAACATCATCACGCCGTCCCTTTCCTCCCCGGGCGAGTTGGTGTTGATCGACAGTAAGAGGAGACGATGATGGACGCGCTGGTGACCACCGAATGGCTGGCCAACGAATTGGGAGCGAACGACCTTCGCGTGGTCGACGCAACCTATTTCGGTTCGGTGCCGGGCAGCCCGGACGGCGATCCCGCGACCGCGTTCGAGAAGGCGCATATCCCGGGCGCGGCGTTCTTCGACATCGCCGAGATCGCCGACCTCAACAGTCCGCTGCCGACGATGCTGCCCCCGCCCGAGAAATTCGCGAGCCGGATGCAATCGCTCGGGCTCGGCGATGGCAGCCGCATCGTGCTGTACGACAATTCGCATTACCACACCTCGGCACGCGCCTGGTGGATGCTGCGCGTGTTCGGCGCGCACGACGTCGCGATCCTCGATGGCGGCTTTGCCAAATGGCAGGCGGAGGGACGACCGGTCGAAAGCGGCAAGCCCCAGCACCGCCACCGCCACTTCACCGTCTGGGCCGATGACAGCCAGGTCCGCACGCTCGATCAGATGAAGGCAAACGTCGACAGCGGCGCGGAGCAGGTGCTCGACGCCCGCTCCGGCCCGCGCTTTACCGGCGAGGAACCCGATCCGCGCCCGGCGACCCATGCCGGCCACATTCCGGGCTCGAAGAACCTGCCATACAAGCAGCTGCTCAACGATGACGGCACGTGGAAGACCGGTGACGTGCTCAAGGCGGAGTTCGAGCGCGCCGGGGTCGACCTGTCGAAGCCGCTGGTCACGACCTGCGGCTCGGGCATCACCGCTGCGGTGTTGCTGTTCGGCGCCCACCTGCTCGGCAATGACGGTGCGCTGTACGACGGCAGTTGGTCCGAATGGGGGGCGGATATGTCGACCCCCAAGGCGATGGGTGCCGCCTAGGATCGGCACTCGATTCTTGTCCGCGCGTGCTTCCCGGCCTAGCACGGGCGGATGGCCGGTAATGAGAACGACAAACCCTCTACTCGCGTAGTGACGGCGGGCAGGCGCAAGGAATGGACGCAGGGGATCGTCAATCCGCCGGTGTGGCGCGCATCGACGATCCTCTACGATTCGGTCGAGCATCTGCGCGAGACCGGGCGCGGCGATACGCGTCACCGGCTCTATTACGGTCGCCGCGGCACGCCGACGCAATGGGCGCTCGCCGACGCGCTGACCGAACTCGAGCCCGGCGCCGAGGATACCTTCCTCTATTGCTCGGGCGTTGCCGCCGTCACGGCCGCGTTGCTGTCGGTGCTCGATCCGGGCGACGAATTGCTGCTGGTCGATTCGGCTTATGATCCGACAACCAATTTCGCCGCCGGCTTCCTCAAGCGGATGGGCATCACGACGCGGCATTACGATCCGCTGATCGGTGCTGGCATCGCCGAACTGTTTTCCGACAAGACCAAGGCGATCCTGCTCGAAAGCCCGGGCAGCCTGACTTTCGAGGTGCAGGATATCCCGGCGATCGTCGCCGCGGCCAAGGCACGGGGCATCGTCACGATCCTCGACAATACCTGGGCGACTCCCCTGCTCTTCCCGGCGATCGAAAAGGGAATCGACCTGACGGTGCTCGCTTGCACCAAATATGTCGTCGGCCATTCCGACGTGATGCTGGGGTCGGTCACCGCGGCGCCCGGCTATTTCGCCAAGCTGCGCAATCTGAGCTACCAATTGGGCCAGGTCGCCAGCCCGGACGATTGCTGGCTGGGGTCGCGCGGGCTGCGGACCATGGCCGTGCGATTGAAGCAGCACGAGGCAGGCGCGCTCGAGATCGCGCGCTGGCTCGCGCAGCGGCCAGAGGTTGCCACCGTGCTCCACCCTGCTTTGCCAAGCTGCCCGGGACACGAATTCTTCGTCCGCGACTTCAAGGGATCGTCCGGACTGTTCGCCTTCGCGCTCAAAGGAGGCACTGAAGCCAGCCGCGCGGCTTTCATCGACGCGCTGCGATTGTTCGGCATCGGCTTCAGCTGGGGAGGCTTCGAAAGCCTGGCGGTCACCGCCGATCCGCGGCGCGTATTGGGCGTGCCCGATCATGGCGGGGCGCTGGTCCGCCTTCATATCGGAATCGAGGACCCAGTCGATCTGATCGCCGACCTCGATCAGGCGTTCGCGGCGTTCCGCGCGGCGCAGGAATGAACGACGCGATCGCCTGGTTGAGCGCGCAGGGACTGGCGGTCCCGCGCGGCAGCGAGGCGACCGAATTGGCGATCGTCTTCGGTTTGATCGTCGCCGCGCTCGCGCTCGGCGTATTGGCCGGCCGCTGGCTCGGCCCGCCGATCGAGGCGCTGTGGCGACGCCAACTCGGCCATCATGCCGAGGGGATCGGCCCGCGCGTGCCCTCGGTGGTCCGGCATGGCGCCGCGGCACTGCTGCTCTCGATCCTGCAAGCGGCTGGACAATGGCCGCCGCTCGCGGCCGGGCTGATCGGCTTTTTCCTGGGCGCCGCGGTGGCGCGGATGGCGGCGCAAATCCTGCGCGGCCTCAACCTCGCGCGCTGGATGGCGTGGAGTGTCGCGCTCGTCCTGTTCGTCGCGATCTTCAGCCATTCGATCGGCGGGCTTGCACCGGTCAACAATACACTCGATTCCATCGGCTTCGATCTCGGCTCTTGGCGCTTTTCGTTGCTGCGGGTCATCATCGTACTGGTGACCGTGATCTGCCTGCTCGCGGCGATTCGCCTGGTCAACCGGCTGGTCGGTCACGCCATCGTCAGCACCAGCAGCTTCGACCCGACGCAGAAATTGCTCGCGCAAAAGCTGGCCGGGATCGCGACGATCACGCTCGCTTTCTTCATCGGCATCGACTTGCTCGACATCAGCCTGACCAGCCTGACGGTGTTCTCCGGCGCGCTCGGCCTGGCTGTGGGGTTCGGCCTCCAGAAAACGGTCGGCAACCTGATCGCCGGCATCATCCTGTTGCTCGATCGCTCGATCAAACCGGGCGACGTCATCGTCGTCGCCGACAAGGACGTCGGCTGGGTCAACAAGATCGGCGTGCGCGCAGTCAGCATCATCACGCGCGACGGCAAGGAGCATTTGATCCCGAACGAGGATCTGATGACCAAGCCGGTCGAGAACTGGTCCTATACAGACCGTAACGTGCGCGTCCGCATCCCGGTGACCGTCGCCTATGATTGCGATCTGCCGCTAGCGCAGGAACTGATGCTGCGCGCGACGGCGGAAAGTCCGCGCGTGCTGGATATGCCCAAGTCCAACGTCTGGCTGACCAAATTCGGCGAAATCGGCATCGAGCACGATATACTGGTCTGGATCAACGATCCCGAAAGCGGCGTCGGCAGTATCCGCTCCGACGTGCTGAATCGGCTCTGGCTGCTGTTCCGCGACCATGGCATCGTCATCCCTTATCCGCGCCGCGACGTTCATCTTGTCGGCACGGTTGCCCCCGACTGACCCCCCGAGGTGTTGCATCGGCGCAACATCGTTACGCTCATAGGCATTATTGAGGTCGAATAGTGTTGTGCACCGCAGCGAAAATCGGCACTCTGCCTGCGTGTACCCGGCTCAACGGCCCGATCGGCATTCGCCGATACAGAGGCTGGACCGGTACCGCAGGCGGGACGAACGCACTTTTCGCTTCGAAAGGAAGATAATGCGCTTGTCTCACATCAGCCTTGGCGCGCTGGCGCTCGCCATTGCGACTCCCGCCTTGGCGGACCCCTTGCCCGCTACGACGCCGGCGCCCGATGCAGCGGCTGTGCCCGCGACATCCGCGTCGACGGATAGCGGCACCCCCGCCGTTGCGACGGTCGACGATCCGGCACCGGCGCCCGCCGCGCCTGCCGCCGGCGATGGCCCGACCGCGCCGCCGCCGGCTTTCACCATCAATGGCTCGGCGACGCTGGTGTCCGACTATCGCTTCCGCGGTATTTCGCAGACCAATTTGCAGCCCGCGATCCAGGGATCGCTCACGGTCACCCATTCGTCCGGCCTCTACGCCTCGGTCTGGAGCTCGTCGACATCGGGCTACGTCACCTTCTCGGGCACCGGCAGCCAGGAAATCGACCTGATCGCCGGATTCAAGAAGACCTATAGCGGCGTCACGTTCGACGCCGGCGTGCTCTATTACGTCTATCCGCGCTCGCGTCCCGCCGGGGACAACAGCAAGGCCGATTTCTTCGAGCCTTATGCCGACATCGCCTATACCTACGGGCCGGTGACCGCCAAGGTGACCGTCAATTACGCGCCCAAGCAAAAGGCGCTGGCGCTCGACCAGGGCCAGACCGGCTTGTTCAAGAAGAATGACAACGTCTATCTCGCCGGCGACCTGTCGGCGTCGATCCCGAAGACTCCGCTCGGTCTGACGGCGCATCTCGGCCACACCTGGGGTCCGAGCTGGCTCGCACTGGGCAAGGAATATACCGATTACGGCTTCGGCGCGACGCTGACCTACAAGCAATTGGTCTTCGGCGTCAGCTATGTCGACACCGATGGCGTCTTCACCCTGACCAATGGCAAGAACGCCGCGCGTAGCGGCGTGGTCGTCTCGCTCGGGGCGTCGTTCTGACAGGTGCAACCGGGGGAGCACTTGCTCCCCCGGTTTCGCTGCGCTTGGTCGGGGGCGATATCGGCACGGTCGATTTTTGCTAATGTAATATTGTAACGTCGCGCGGTTGGGCCTAGATGGGCGCTCGATGCACTCCGCGATTCGCCTTTCCTGGTTGGCCCGTTTCCCCCAGCTCGATCGCTATGCGATGGGTCTGTCGGGGCTGTGCGCGGTGCATTGCTTCGCCAGCGCGGTGCTCGTGGCGCTCGCCTCGACCGCCGGCGGCATGCTGCTCAACCCCGCTTTCCACGAAATCGGACTCACCGTTGCGATCATCCTGGGCGCGCTGGCGCTGGGGCGTGGCATCTTCGAACATGGCTATATGGCGCCCGCGGTCACCGGATCGCTGGGGCTCGGCATGATGGCCGGCGCGATGCAGCTTCCCCATGGCAATGGCGGCGAAACGCTGTGGACCCTAATCGGGGTCGCGATCCTGGCGCTCGGCCACGATCTCAACCGGCGCGCAGCGCACTAGGCCTTGGACGGGCGGCCCGCTTGGGCCATTGCTCTCTCCCATCACAATCCCTAAATTCCCAGCATGGGCGCACATCATCATCACGACCATCATGAGGCGTCCGGCGTCGAATTGACCAAGGTCGCGCAGGCGACGCTGGAGAAATCCGGCGAGCAATGGACGACGATGCGCGCGAGCATCTTCGATGCGCTCGCCAAGTTCGACAAGCCGGCCAGCGCCTATGACATCGCCGACGCCGTGTCGAAAACGGAAGGGCGCCGCGTCGCCGCCAACAGCGTCTATCGCATCCTCGATTTGTTCGTCGGCGCCAATCTGGCGCGCCGGGTCGAAAGCTCGAACGCCTATATCGCCAACGCGCATCCCGACTGCCTGCACGATTGCATCTTCCTGGTCTGCGACAGCTGCGGACAGACCACGCATATCGACGACGACAAGATCGCCAACAATGTCCGCCACGCCGCCGAGGCGGCGGGATTCTCGCCGGTTCGGCCGGTGATCGAAGTGCGGGGCAAGTGTTCGGATTGCGAATAAGCCGGTTTCGGCATGGCCTTCGGCCGCCCGAGATGAGCCGACAGGACGTCATCAAAGCGATCAGGGTGATGGGTAGCCTTCCGCAGCCGGAGAAGGCTGTAGACCATCTTATCGCAGCCGGATTCGAGAAGGGTCAGGCACATCGCATCGTCGCCTTCTTTCCAACTGCCCTTGCAAGGCCGGTGCTTGAGAAACTCGGCGTAACCGGGTTCGTGAAGGCGACATCGGTAATCGGCGACGATGGCCAGGAGGTGAAGTTCGACCTAGCTCGCCAGCCCGAATATGTAGCAGCCCTACGGGCCGGACGCGAACATCGTAAGACCGGCTGCTTGCCGCACGACGAGACGAAAGCGATTATCTTTGTGAGCGCGGACGTCGACGCCATCAGCAAAGCGCTGAATGATGGCTGCGACGTAAAAGGTGGAACGATCGCCTCTTCCTATCTGGATGCGGCGCTGGCGGGCTACGTGTTTCGTTGACTTCGACGCAATGTGGCTGCGCGACACCTGTACACTAGATCGCTTTCCCCATCCTGACCCCCGGCACCGGCACGTCGCGATCCGCCATGCTGTCGACGCGCTCGATCGCCTCATACCCGCATGCGCGATAGAGCGGCTCGCCCGCCAACGTGCCCATCAGTTCGGCCCGCGTGAACCCAGCCGTCCGCGCGGCTGCCTCGTTCGCCGCGAGCACCATGCGGCCGATGCCGCGCCGGGTGTAGTCGGGGTCGGTGTACATCGCCCGGATCCGCGCCGGGTCCCTGGCCGGATCGAGCACCGCGGCGTCACGCGCCACCGCGCCGGCGTCGCCGCCGTAGAGCGTCGCACGATAGCTCCAGCCGCCACAGCCGACGATGCGGCCGTCGCCATCCTCGACCACGACATAGGTGCCGTCGGCGATCAACTGGGTATCGAGACCCATACTCAACCGGCTCGCCGCGACCTGCTCGGGCGTCAGGTAGTCGCTTTGCAATTCGCCGATCGCGCGATCCATCAGCGCCGAGATTGCGGGAATGTCGGCCTCGGTCGCGATCCTCGTCGTCAGCGCGTCCGTCATTTACCGTCGAGCATCGATACAGTGGCGGTGGCGGGCGGCTCCTTGGCCATTGACGCGGCCACACGCTCGGCGCCTTCCATCACGCGCAGCACATTGCCGCCGGCGAGCTTGGCGATCATCTCGTCGGTCCAGCCGCGGCGCATCAATTCCGCGAGCAACGCCGGATAGGTGGCGACGCTGTCGAGTCCGTCGGGCAAGCTCTCCACGCCGTCGAAATCCGATCCGATCCCGACATGGTCGATGCCCGCGACCTTGACGACATGATCGATATGGTCGGCGACCATCGCCAGCGTCACCGCCGGACGCGGATGCGCCTTGTCCCATTCCGCCAGCGCCGCCTTCGCGCGCTCGGGCTGGCCGATATAGAGCCCGCCATAAGGCGGTGCATTGTAGCTCGCCTTTTCGCCGTTGCGCGCCGCTTCCCACTGCCGCCGGGCTTCGGAGACATAGCTCGGGGCGTAATTGACCATGATCACACCGCCATTCTGCGCGAGCAGTTTCAGCACCTTGTCCGACACGTCGCGCGGATGGTCGTCGAGCGCGCGCGCCGAGGAATGCGAGAAGATCACCGGCGCCTTCGACACGCGCAGCGCGTCGATCATCGTGTCCTCGCTGACATGGCTAAGATCGACCAACATGCCAAGCCGGTTGAGTTCGTGGACCACCGCCTCGCCGAACTTGGTCAGCCCGTCATGCTGCGGATTGTCGGTCGCCGAATCCGCCCATTCGATCGTCTTGACGTGAGTCAGGGTCAGGTAGGAAGCGCCTAGCGCACGATAGGCGCGCAGCACCGAGAAACTGCCGTCGATCTGACCGCCACCCTCGACCCCTAGCATCGACGCAATGCGGCCCGAGGCGTGGATGCGCCGCACGTCCGCCGCCGTCACCGCGGGGGCAAAGACATTGGGATAGCGCTGAAAGATGCTCTTCATTAGCCCGATCTGATCGAGCGTCGCCTTGACCTGCTCGGGCCCGGACAGATTGGCCGAAACGTAAACCGACCAGAATTGCCCGCCGACATGCCCCGCGCGCAGCCGAGTGATGTCGGTATTGTACTTGGCCGGGTCGAGCCGCGTCAGGTCCATCGTCCAGCGCGCATCGCCCGCTTTGTCGACCAGCGTCTCCGCCCAGTCGTTATGCCCGTCGATCAACGGCGTCTTGGCCAGGACATTGGCGACGCGGGTTTCGTACGAAGCGGGACCGGCGCTGATCATCAGCGGGGCAGCGAGCAGCAGAGCTAAAGCATGGCGCATGGACCGCGAGCCTAGCCGGGATTGCGGTTAGCTCAAGTCCTACCGGGAGTTATGGGATAGGTCAGGGACGGAATATCTTTGCGCTCAGCTCTCTCGCTCGTTGAGGGGCCGTCAGACATTTGTCCCTCTCCCGCCTGCGGGAGAGGGAGGGGCCCACCGCCGAAGGCGGTGGGAAGGTGAGGGTCTTCTTTCTTCTTCCTGAACTCCTCCGCTTGGAAGAAGAAACAAGACCCTCACCCAACCTGCACCGGGTGAACAGCGCCCCGCGCTGTTCAGGTCATGCCGGGGGCATGACCGACCCGGCGCACCCGCAAGCGGGAGAGGGCTTGAATCACATCGGCTTGCGGGTCGATATCGCCCAACGGAGGGTTTTACGCCGCCACCGGTTCCTCCACCGGCAAAACCTCGTCCGGCTGCGGCGTCATCGTCCGGCACACCACCTCGAACCCACTATTCTCGATGCGGATCTCGTTGAACGACGGCGGGGTCGAGCGAGTGCGTTCGGACAGGGTGCCGGCGCCGATCATCCGCACCACCGCCTCGCCGTCGCGATGCTCGACGTCGAACGCGTCATGGACATGCCCCGTCAGTACCGCGTGCGCCCCCGCCCTGACCAGTGCCTCCAGTGCCTCGGCGCCACGATGCGTCTGCTTCGACAGGCGCTTGTGAGGCTCGATCAGCGGATGATGGCACGCGATGAAGACCAGTTTGTCCTTGGATACGGCCTCCACCAACGCCAGTGCCTGATCAAGTGCACGCCGACTGACACGACCCGACGCCCAGTTGAGCCGGAATTGCGCGCGCGCGGTTGTCTTGAGCGGCACGATCGCGACGCCGGGCAGTTCGACCGGCTTTTCGATCATGCGCTCGATCTCGCGGATTCGGCGATAAGGCGTGAAGATCCGGGCCAGCAGGTTGAAATAGGGCAAATCGTGGTTGCCGACCTCGACAGTGACGGGCCGGTCGAGCGATCGCAGCCAAGCCAGGCCCGCATCGAATTCGCGACGCCGTGCACGCATCGTCAAGTCGCCGGTCATCACAACCGCATCGGGCTTTTCGACCGCGACCAGCGCGTCGAACCAGGCGATCGCCGCTTTGTCCTCGCGTCCGAAATGGACGTCACTGACGTGGAACAGCCTTGTCATGCTTGCTCCTTCACGGTGGTGATGAACTGTTGCCTGCTACGCCCGACCGTGATGGTCGTTCCCGGATCGAGCATCTGCGGCTCGCCGTCGAACAAGGCCAGTACCGGGCGCCGCTCGGCGATGCGCACTTCCTGGGCGCGAATTTCGGTCACCGACTGGGCCGCGAGCCAATCTCCGGTCACCCAATTCCAACCGAGATCGGCGATCGCGCCGGCATCGCGCGCATTCACCGCGGCGATTTGCAGATGATCTTCTTGCGCCCGGATATAGGCGCCCTGGACGCGGGGCGGGAAGCCAGGTGCGCCGGTCAAATGCACGCCGTGCTCGAAGGTCCGCCGCCAGGCCTTGCGGATCGCCGGCCAGATTTTGCCCAGGCTGCCCTCGCGCACATGTTCGCGGGCGCGATACCAGCTTGCCGCCGGCCCAACGATCATCCCGACCAGCGCGCGATGCTTTCCCGCCTCGACATAAGCGAGCGCCACGCGTCGCTCCTGCTCGTGCGCCGCTTCCAGGATCGCCGCCGGATCGGCGTTGCCGTGCAATATCTTGGCGAGCATGTTCATCGTGCCGCCGGGCAGGATGAGGATACCGCCATCCCAGGTCGCCAGCGCGCACGACGCCGCGTTGATCGTCCCGTCCCCGGCGAACAGGGCCACGGTGTCCGCCCCGACATGATCGAGATCGGCGATGGTCGGCATCGGCTGATCGGGGAAGTCGGTGCGGCCGACGAAGCGCAGCCCGCGTTCGGTGCAGGCCGCTTCGATCGCCTCGGCCTTTTTTGCGTCGGATGAGCCAGAATGCGGATTGGTGATAAACCAGAGTTGTTCCATGCCCAACACACAACGCCCCGACGGCGCGAAGTTTCAGTCGGGCAAATCCATCGTCACCCGCAGGCCGTTGGCATCGCTCGCCGTGGTCAAGGTGCCGCCCGCCTGCTTGGCGAACGCTTCGATCAATTTTTGGCCGAGTCCGCCATCCTTGCTCTTGGCACGCGATCCGGACGGCAGCCCGACGCCGTCATCGGCCACTGTCAGCCGCCATCCGCCCGCGGGCAGATGCTTCCAGGCTACGCTGATCGTTCCTGTCTCCCGGTCCTGAAAAGCATGTTTGGCGGCGTTGGTGACGAGCTCGTTGACGACCAGGCCAATCGATACCGCATGGTCGCGCGGGATATGCGCTGCGTCGGCGTCGCAGGTCAGGGTGATACCGCCGCGCAACAGCAAGGCGTCCGACAGGGTATTACAGAGATCCCTGAGATATTCGCTGAGATTGACCTCGCTCGCCTGGCCATCGCGATAAAGATGGCGGTGCGCGCGCGCGATGCTGTCGACCCGCATCAATGCAGATCCCAGGGCCTCACTTGCGGCCGGATCCCTGACGCGGCGGCGCTGGATGTCGAGGATGCTCGCGACGATTTGGAAATTGTTCTTCACACGATGCTCGAATTCGCTGAGCATCAGGTCGCGGTCAGCGATTTCGCGGTCGCGCTCGGCCGTCGCGCGATGCACCGCTCGGCGAAAGGTCTCGGCCAGCGAGACGGTCAGTCCGGCGGAAATGACGATAGCGAACAACGTCCAATAAGGGCCACTTTGGGAGGTCGCCGGCGCCGGCAGATAGATGAAGAAAAACGCATAGCTGACGGAAATGATGGCGGTCAGCAGCCCCGACTGCCACCGCGCGAACAGCGTGGCGAGCATGATCGCGGGGAAGACCAGCGCGAACACTGCCGCCCCGGGTGCCAGGACATTGATCCCGAGGCGAATCAAGCCCGCCGCGCCGACGCACAGCAACGCCACGCCACACTGGGTCGCCCAGCGCGGTACCGCCGGGTACAACCGGTCGGGCAGATCGAGTTCGCCAATCCTGGCCATATATGGACTGGGCATCGTTACGCCCCCCGAAGTCAAGCCGATGCGGCCAGATAATGATCCTTATCGGTTTAGAAAGGCAGCTTCTTGCCCGATCGTCCAGCCAAATCAGTGATGTAGTGCCAGGCCACGCGCCCCGACCGACCGCCGCGACGGGTCGACCAGCCGACCGCTTCGTCAGGATCGAACGACAAGCCGAACCGGCCGGCATAGGCACGGACGATTGCCAGATAACCCGCTTGGTCGACGACATGGAATCCCAGGCTGAGCCCGAATCGGTCGGCAAGCGCGAGATGATCGTCGACGCTGTCGCGCGGATTGATCGCGCTTTCCTGTTCGGCGATGTCGCGCGGTACCAGATGGCGGCGATTGGCGGTCACCACCAACCGGGCATTGACCGGCCGCGCCTCCGCACCGCCCTGGAGCAGCGAGCGCAGCGCACGGGCGTCACCGCTGGCATCGAAGCCAAGATCGTCGAGGAACAGCACGAATGCGCGCGGCAGGCCGTCGATACGGTCGAACAGCGCCCGCAGGCCGTCCATCGCGGCGACCTCGATCAAGGCGAGCTTGCGACCCTCGGCCTGGACCGCCGACACCGCGCTCTTGACCAACGCCGACTTGCCCGTTCCGCGGGCGCCCCACAACAGCACGTCCTGCGCGGCGAAGCCGTCCGCCAGCCGGCCGAAATCCTCGACCAGAGCGGCTTTTTGCGCATCGATCCCCAAGAGCAGGTCGAGCGGCAGCGGATCGAACTTGCGCGCGGCGGCCAGGCGCCCGTCGCGCCAGATATAGGCCGGATGCGCGAGCGGATCGGCATCGGCCGGGACGGCCGGCGCAATGCGTTCGAGCGCAGCGGCGATACGGTCGAGCGGATCGGTCATGCCGGCCGCGTTACACGCCCCGGCGCGTTCAGCCCAGCGTCTTGAGCAATGCCTGGGCCGGCGCGCGATCGGTGAAGCCGGGATCGGCGAGCAACACCGCGATGGCAGCCTTCGCTTGGGCATTACGACCGCTATCGGCATAGGCTTGGGCCAAATGCCAGCGAATGCCGCTCTGCTTGGGGGCGAGCGAAGCAGCTTTCTCGAACAGATCGATCGCCTTGGCATTCTCGCCTGCTGCATATAGCGCCCAGCCATAAGCATCGGTCGCCGCCGGGCTCATCGGCGCGATGTCGTAAGCCGCCGCGCCATAGGAGACGGCATCGTCAACATTGTCCGCCCCGACATTGGCGTAGGCGAGTTCGGACAGCAGGCCTGCATCGCGCGAGCCGACGCGGGCGCGCAAATCCTCCAGCGTCTCGACTGCCCCGTCCCAGTCGCCCGATGCGATTTGCCAATGCGCGGCAAGGCGCAAAGCAGGCACGCTTTCGGGGTGTTGGGTCAGGAACAGCGCCAGCACGCCGGTCGCCTCGGGCCGACGCCCCGCCTGATCGAGCGCATCGACCGTGCGCAACATGGTCGGCTCGTCGAACTTGATATCGGCGGCCTTGCGATAGGCATCGGCCGCCTCGCCATATCGGCCCATTGTCATCAACGTGTCGCCGACCAGCAGATGCGCCGCCGGCGCGCCCGGCGTCGCTGCCTGTAGCGCCCGCGCCCGCGCCAAGGCGGT
>Ga0207669_10000657_pt1 | contig 14973 bp, 9 predicted proteins | sample KBSM33metaG_FD_184329 | JGI IMG/M metagenome (GOLD analysis project Ga0207669, IMG submission 184329) | Miscanthus rhizosphere microbial communities from Kellogg Biological Station, Michigan, USA - KBS M3-3 metaG (SPAdes) (version 2) | ecosystem: Host-associated > Plants > Roots > Rhizosphere >...
CCTGTCGTTCAGCTTGGAGTCGTTCGACACGTCCACCGAGATCGAGCAGATGCTGTGTGGTGTCACGTCGGTGCCGGGCGGCGGCCTCGACCTGGCAACGTCCGTTCCCATCGACATCGCGTCGCAGTTCAAGGCCGGTGTCAACGCGGCGTCGCCGTTCAACGTGGTCAACTCGGTCGCGATCCCGTTCCTGTACCTGGAGCAGATGTCGTACCGGTTCGGCCTCCGCGACAACGCAACCCAGTCGGCCACTCTGCGCGGCGACTCCATCTTCTACAACCCCGGTCCTGTGTTCCTGCAGGAGGTTGTCGGGTCGAACACCCCGAACCAGACCATTGTGACGGCCCACCCGGCGTACCAGTCGGCTGAGGCGGACGGCCGCCGTGTGCTGTCGGTGACCGCTGGCAGGAACCGTCTGACGAAGGGCATCGACTACACCGAGGCTGTCGGCACCGTCACCGCTGGTGCTGGCATCTCGACCCTCACGATCCTCGCTGCGGTTCCGGCTACCGACAAGATCCGGATTATGTACTCGTCCCCGGACACGGTGAGCTACCTGCAGACGGTGCACCCGTCGGCGACGGTGAAGCCCGCTGCCGTGAAGGGCCGCGACATCGAGATCTATGCGGGCGGCTACAACCCGGCTGACATTCCGGGGAGCCAGGCGAACAAGCTGGCGTCGGTGCAGGCCGTGAACGTTGATTGGCGGGTCACGATCGACAAGGACGAGGAGTTCGGCAACTACTACGCCGTCGGTCAGGACTTCGAGCTTCCGGCTGTGAACGGGTCGGTCGACATCAAGCCCCGCGACTCGGCCGACTTCATGCGGATTCTGCGGAAGGTGACCGGTGTGGCGTCGTCGACGGCTGTCATCGGCCCGAACGCTTCGGTTCCGCTGTCCCTGGACGTGGTCATCAAGAACCCCGCCAGTGGTGTCCCCATCAAGCGGATCAATGTACCTGACGCCCGCTTCACCGTCCCTGGCTACCAGGGCCGTGTGCAGCAGAAGATCGTCATTTCGCTGCAGTTCGAGTCCGACGAGGGCTCGATGCTCGTGTTCGACGCGTAACACCTGGGAACTGGATGACCCCTCTCGGATAGCCGGGAGGGGTGTCCCACATCGTGCGGTGTGGGGCGTGGAACTGAAATTGGAGGACACATGTCTGGGTTGAGTCGTCTGCGTCGGGTCACTGACCTGTTCGTTGAGGGGACCGAGTTGTACCTCGGTCAGGACGACCGGAATGAGCCGGTTGTCATCTGGGTGAACAAGCTGAACTCGTTTGAGGTGGAGGAGTCCCGCCGTGATGGCGTCTCTGCTCGTGGCCTGAGGCTGCTTGAGCTGGAGAAGGAGGACTCTCCTGAGCGTCAGGCGCTGGTGAACCAGTTGACGCGTTGGGATGACGAGGCGTTGGCGCGTGCCCGCGTGGATCAGATGTCCGATGAGCTGTATCTGGGTGTGGTGAACGACCTGGAGGCTGACGAGGACTGGGCTGAGAAGATCGGCATTCTTCGTCGGATGCCGGAACTGTTGAAGGACGAGGCCGCCCCTGACGATGACCCTCGCCGTCAGCAGGTTGATGGTCTGAACGGCGAGTACCTGGAGACGCTGCGGGACCGGCTTGGTAAGGCGCAGGACCAGAAACTGCGGGAGTTCGGCAAGCAGGACCGTGAGCAGTTGGTTGAGGACTTCATGGAGGCGTGGAGGAACCGGCTGTCGTTGGACGAGTTCATGCAGGAGAAGCGGCGTACTGAGCTGTACGCGGCGATGCGTGACTGTAAGGGCGTTGAGCTGCCTGCTCAAACTGAGGGCGGCAACGTCCGTTGGGACCATTCGGGTTGTGACCACACCCAGCGTCTTCTGGGGTCTCGGGCGGAGGTGGCGAACCTGCCTGAGGGTGTCATCCAGAAGGTCATGGATGTCATGGACGGTGTGACTGTTCCTCAGCGGGAGTCGGGAAACTCGGCCGCTCCGGCGAGTTCCTCCGCACCGTCGGAGCAGTCAAGCGTGGCGGAGGACTCGACAGTTTCTATCCCGACGGTGACGTTGCCCGATGCCCCCACGACCTGAGCACGGCCCTGTCGGCGGCGATGGTTGTCCTGGGCTACTTCGAGTTGCCGGACGACGACCAGCCGGACGAGAAGATTTGGGGTCATGCGGAGCGTTTGGAGGAGTGGTTCGAGGCGATCAAGCAGAGACGTGAACAGGGGTTGACGTCTATCGACGACGACGAAGTACCTAGCGACATGACCAGCAACGAGTTGACGGCTGAGTTGATCGGAGACTGAGGATGGCTACTGAGCGGCATAACGTAGTCATCGGTGTCGAGTTCCTCGGCGAACGTGATGTCAACCGGTTCACGTCTGCGATGCAGCGGGCTCAGGCTGCTGCCGCGTCGGCGTCTACTCAGATCCAGTTTTTGACGGCCGGTCAGTCTGGTGCTCAGATCGGCCGCAGTTTCGAGGCTGCCGCACAGTCTGCCTTGGATTTCGATAACCGGACACAGCAGGCGATTGCTTCGACGGCGCGGATGACGCGTGAGGTGCAGGGTCTGCAGCAGGCGTTGCGGTCGTTGCAGTCCACGGCAGGTCAGCCGTTGGCGTTGCCTGCTGGCGGGTCTCGTCCGCGTACTACTGACTACGATCTGCCGGGGCCGTCGCGGTTCATTTCTCGTGACCGGGCGTTGGAGTTGGGGCAGCAGCAGTTCCTGACTGCTCTGCGGGAGCGGACTCGTGGGGAGTCTGTTGCTGCTGTCACGGCGAAGCGTCTGGCTGACGCGCAGGAACGGCAGATCCGGGAAACTGAGCGTGCGATCGCCCGCGCGACGGTGGTGGAGTACACGCTCGGTGAACTGCAGAAGCAGGGCGCTGTTCTCAACACGCAGGGCGCGCAGGTTCTGCCGACCACTGTCGGCGGCACGGACCTTCCTCGGGCGATCGCGTCGACTGCTGAACGCATGGATCGGGCTGCACAGAACCTGAACGATGCGACTCGGCAGTTCCAGCCGTCTGCTCGTGCGATCAACAGTGCAGCGTTCGCGTTGAACCAGGCGATCCTGCAGGAGCGGGCCAGCCGGTACAGGGTTGACGACTCGACGATGGGTTTGTCGCCGGTTGCGGCGTCGGAGTTGCATCGGTTGGCGTTCGCTACTACCGCGCCGCAGGTCGCTGGGGACAAGGCGTTGCAGGACCTGTTCTACCGTGGCACCGCGTCGGGCGCTCTGTTGCGTGGTCTGGCACCGGAGACGAGGGAGGCTCTCACAGGCGGGCAGGTGGGTGCCCAGGATTCGATGCGGGGATTCCCTGGTGTCACTGTGGGGGGCCTGTATGGGCGTGACGCGGCCCGGCAGCACCTGTTCGAGGAACAGTTCGGGTCGCTGGACAGGCAGTTCACGCAGGCGCAGGCGGCGCATCAGGCCGCGCAGGGTGCTCTGGCGTTGCCGGTCGGCCCTCAGGGGCAGGCACAGCAGCTACAGCAGGCACAGGCTCAGCAGTTCATCCTCACCCGTCAACAGGCGATCGCGGCTACACGTAGGGCGGCGGAGGAGGAGCAGAAGCTGGCGCAGTCCACTGCCGCGTTGTCGAACACGCAGCGGACCCAGCAGGCGCAGCAGCAGCGGATCACTGCGGGGCAGGCTGCGGCTCAGGCTGCGGCTGGTGGCGGTGCCGGTCCTGGTTCGGGTGGTATCACCGGTGGCGGCGGCGGTGGTGGCACTCCCCCGCCTCCACCTGCGGGTGCTGCACCGCCTCCTGGTTCTCCTGGCGGGCGTCCGCTGAAGTGGTGGGAGATCGAGGACCAGAAGATCGCCGCCGCACAGGGGCAGGCCGGGATTGCGCCGTCGGAGGCTTTGAGGGCGAGGCAGGTCGCCGCTGAGGCAGCCCTTGATCGGGTGATGTTGAAGGGCGATGAGGCGCTCGGGTCTAAGAAGGGGTACGCCGACGAGGACGCCCGTGCACAGGCTTACGCTGCCGCACAGCAGCGGGTCATTTCGGCGTACCGGGCGCTCCATGCGGCCATCGAGAAGGAGACAGCGGCGTCGAACGCTGCCGCTACCCGTACGGCCCCCGTCAACATGGGTGTCCCGTACGGGCCGTCGGTGTCCCCGGCTATGGCGCAGGCTGGGTTCGCTCAGGCGCAGGCTGCCGCACAGGCCGCTGGTGTCCTCGGACCTCAGGCGTCACCTCAAGCGCAGGCGGTACAGGCGGCGCAGCAGAACCTCGCCCAGGCCACCGCCGCACACGCTGCCGTGCAGAAGCAGCAGTACCAGTCGGGGCAGGCTGCCGGGCAGGCGTACCTGGCGTCTCTGGGGCAGTTGACCCAGGCTCAGAACCAGTTGAAGCAGGCGCAGACCGCGCAGTCGGTGCAGAACAACATCGCCGCTACCCAGCGTGCAGGGTGGATGGGCGGCGGTGGTGGTCCTGGCGGCTACGGCGGCACACCACCTGGCGGCGGGTTCGGTTCGTTCGGTGCAGGCCGTACCCCTGGCGGCGGGTTCGCGAACGACTTCGCTGTGGGTTTCCACGGACGTTCAGACCGTTCGTATGCCGAACAGCTCGGCCAGACGATGAAGTTCTCCCTCATGTACGGCACCGCGTACAAACTGCTGTTCGCGGTCACCCAGACCATGCAGGCTGCTCTGCAGGAGACCATCGCGTTCGAGCAGGCCATGACGGAACTTGCGATCGCCACCGGACGACCGAAGGAAGAACTCGACGGCCTTGCCGACGCTGTCGGAGCCGCATCCGTCGCAGCAGGGTTCGCCCCATCGCAGGGCATCGAGATTGCAGCCAGAGCGCAGGGCCTGTACGGCGTCACCAGCGCAGACCCAGCCACACAGGACGCTGTCGGCCGCATCTCCGCGCAGGTGGTGTCACGTCTGGCTGTCGGGTCGAAGAAGGACCCGGTCACGTTGCAGGGCGACATCGCAGCGATCGTTCAGGCCCTCGGTATGGACGCCACTGGGCAGCAGCGCATCGCTGACCTGGACGCCTATATGTCGAAGAAGTTCGGCATCCAGCAGGGCGCAACCCTCGAAACTGTTGCTCAGTCCGCTTCCGTCGGTAAGGCGGCCGGGTTCACCAACGAGGAACTGTTCGCTATCGCAGCGGACATGCAGTCCCGTACCGGGCAGACACCATCGGCCGTTGCCGGGTTCATGGCCCAGATTTTCTCCCGTGGCGGCGAAGGTTCCCTCGTCGACGTGGCGAAGCGGGAAGGGATCGACCCCACCCAGGAACTGCAGGGCATCATCAGGGAACTCGCCCTCGTGTACAAGGAGGCGTCCCCGCAGAAGCAGGCCGAAATCAGTGCAGCGTTCGGTCGGGGGAAGATCCAGAATGCTGCTGTCGCTCTCCTCGGCGACTACGACGAGGTGCTCGCTCAGTCGGAGGCTGCTGCCGCTGGCGCAGCGCAGGGTGTCGCAGACAGGACGTTCTCCGAACGTATGAACAACCTGGGCGGCGAGATCGCTGTCCTGGCTGGCTTGTTCAAGCAGATGGCGTCAGAGCTGGGCCAGTCCGGGCTCCTCGACATCGTCGGTGCCGGTGTGCTGCTCCTCCAGCAGTTCCTGGAGGCCGTGAACGCCATCCTGGACGCTTGGAACGAACTCCCGAACGTCACCCAGGACGTTGTTCTCGCCATGGGTGCCCTGTTGTTGGCGATGAAGTCTGAGACCGTTCAACGGGCGTTGTCGAACCGGTCTCTGGCGCTCCAGGGTGTCACCGGTGCAGGCCCAGGCGGTATCCCGTTGGCGATGCAGGGACCGGGTGCTCGTGCCGGTGCAGCCCTGTCGGCCAGCATGGCTGCCCTGGTCAACCCCATCACCCTCGCCATCGGTGGACTGCTGGCGATCGGGTCGATCCGTGAGTCGGCCAACAAGATGGACGAAGCGTTCTTGGCTGCGTCGCAGACGTTGGCGGCCGGGGCAGGTATGCAGTCTGCTGACGACTTCCGCAACCAGGCTGCGCTGCTGGGTACGACGGCAACCCAGAACCGTGACGCCACCGGTGGGTTCCTGAACTTCATTTCCTTCGGGATGGCGGACAACCAGAACCAGTTGATGGCTACCCGGTTGGATGCCGAGGCCAGGCGGCTTATCAAGGTCGCCAACGACATGGAGGCTGAGGAACGGGCACGGATCCAGCCCGGTGGTGGGGTACTCGGTTCGCACCTGGTGCCGCTGATGGGCGGCCCTGGCGTGAACTACCGTTCAGCGGTGTCGTCGGTGTTCGAGTCGTTCGCGCCAACGGACGTCACCGAAGGGCTGAAGGAAATCTCCGACGCCGGTGGTTCGGCTGCCACTCAGTTCGACTCCCTGTCGGCTGCGATCTTCAACACCGCCGACAGCGCGAACCAGGCAGCGTTGGCGGTGGAGAAGTTCAATCAGGAACAGTTCGCTCAACGCAACGCTGCAGGGTTGGTCGGCACGGCTAGTCAGGGCATCAACGAGTTCCTCGGCCGAGTCGACTCTGATACCGGGAAACTGGTTCCTGGGTCGTTCTCTGAGAAGTTGCGGAACCCGTTGGGGACGTTCATGAACATCGCCGCTGGGACTACCGCCCTCGGCCTTGGGCAACTTCCCACCAGTGCGTTGGCGTTGGACAAGGTCCAGAACTTCGTTGAGGACGACGCCACCACCCTGGAGCAGCAGCGCGCCAAGGTGAACAACCAGTTGGGTGCGTTCCTGAACGGTGAGGAGGTTGTGTCACGTCTGAGGGAGGGCGTCGACAAACTGAAGATCACCTCCACCGGAGAGATCGGCGACAAGGCGGAGAAGCTCGCTGAGATTGTCGGCGAAGGTGCCGCAGAAGCGGCCCTGAAGGGTTCAGGTGCGTCACCTGAGGACATTGAGAGGCTCCAGCGGCGCATCAATCGGTCTCTCACCAGGTACCTGAGGCAGCAGGGCAAGGAAGCGAGGGACCTGTCGGTGGGCAGGCTCACCCGCGACGAGGGTGCCTCCTACTCGACCCAACTGCTGCAGACCGGACAGTCGGCTATTGACCTGAAGTCGGAGACGGACTTCGCCGGACGTTCACGTCGAGCCCGTGCTGTCCTCGCCTCTATCCAGCAGACCGTACGCAGGGCTCCGACGTCACCCCAGTTGCGGGTCAACCTGCGGGCAGCGCAGGAGATGGTTGCTGAGAACGAGTTCGCGGAACTGGAGAACCTGAGGAAGACGGCCCAGCAGAACGCCACCTCGAAACGTCAGATCCAGGCCATCGGACGTAGGTTCATCAACCGGGCGATCCAGTCGGCTGTCGCCAACCGCTCCGGCGACGTGTTGGCGCAGATCCTGGGTGCGGCCGGTAAGGGCGCTATCGAGATCGCACGTCAGGCGATCGACTCCGCTGTGAAGACCGCGCAGGCAGCGATCGACGTGGCTGTGGCGATCATGCGTGAGGCCGAAGTGATGGGCCCCTACGTCGCCGGATATATCACCAAACGTATGGATGCGCTGAACCAGCTTGGGTTGCCTGTGCCGCAGTCCCTGAGGGACGCAGCGAAGGCGCTCAGGCAGGGACAGACGGCGCAGCGGGACATCAAGGGACTGCAGGCCATGCGGGGGCCGCACCAGTACGACCCCGAAGCGACCATGGACAAGGGCCTCGACTCCGGGAACCCGAAACTGGACAAATGGTACGGGGAGGATGCTGACAAGGCTGAGAAGGACAAGGAAACTCTCGCCGAAATCAACGCCGCACGTGCGGAGGCGTTCGCCACCCGCTCCGGTTCCGCTGTCGCCGCTGCTAGGGCACACATCCTGTCCGCCAGGGCCGCTATCGCGAAGGCCAAGGGCAAGGGCGTCGAGTACTGGAACGCGATGAGCGACCTGTTCGCCGGGCAGAACGAACTCGCTGAGGCGTTGGCGTCGAGGGGCAGCGCCCGCACACAGGCCTATGCTGCACGGTCCGGTGGCGCTGTCGACGCAGCGAAGGCGAACGTGGCGTCCGCGAGGGCCACCCTGTCGACGATCAAGAACCGTGACGCCGAGTACTGGGAGGCCATGGGTTCCCTGTGGTCGGCTCAGAACGAACTCGCTGACGCGATGCTGGCGCACCAGAAGAACCAGATGCTGCTGAGCATCGACATGACGAACCCGTTGGCGGTGGCGCGTGTTGACACCCGGGCGGCGGCGTTGAAGCTCCGTGAGGACGCCCGCACTGGTGCTGGTGCTGACGTGATCGCACAGGACAAGGTCGACCTTCGGTCCGCCAGGGCGAACGAGGAGGCCACTCGGTTCTCGCAGCGTCTGTCGGCTGTGCAGACCGCTGAGGAACTGGGCCGCATCTCGCACTCGAAGTACATCAACTACCTGGAGAACGAACACGACCGGCTGAACAAGATCAAGGACCGCACGTTCCAGCAGCAGGACCAGTTGGATCAGATCGACCGGCTGTTGATGGACGCGTCGAAGTCGATGGACGCCCAGTTCAACCTGGGCGACATCAAACTGCCGACGCCGTATCAGGTGCGGCGGTACATCGCGGAGGCGTCGGGAACGAAGGTTGCCGCCATGGCGAGGGCGGGGAACTCGACCAGCAACAACGTGCAGATCAACGTGAACGGTGCTGATACGGCGAAGGTCACTCAGATCATCGAGAAGCATGTTGGTAGGTCGTCGCGGACACGGACCGTGTCACCGAGGAGGAGGTAGCCGGAGATGGCTACCTACGTTGCGGCCACGGCTTCTAGTACGGACCAGACTGGGACGTCGATCACCACCACGTTGCCGTCCCACAGCGCCGGGGATCTGATTATCGGGTGGGTCGACTCCCCCGATGTGGTCCCTAACTTGCCGTCGGGGTGGACGAACCTCTCACAGACCGGGTTCACTCGCGCGTTCTGGAGAATCGCACCGGACACTTCCACGTCTTCAGCTATCACGTTCCCGACGTCAACGTCCGCTCCCGCATGGGCCTACGCCGCGTACCGAGGTGTCGCTGACGTAGCCGTAGCCGGTACAGCACTGCCGACTACAGCGTTCACGGACAACGCAGCGGCCGTCGTTGTTCACCTGATCGAAGGTGATGGTGCGAGCACCATCAACGCAGCATCGGGCACCACCCAGCGGGCAGTGGACCGGCGCAGCCTTCCCGCGAACGTCGGCATCTTCGAGGACAACAACTTCTTCGGGTCTGTGCCGTCGCGGACCTTCAATACAGTCAACAGTGCCGTCACTCTGAAACTGTTCCCGCCTGCGCTGTTCGTTGGGGGCACGAACTCCACCACGGACCAGACCGGAACATCCATCACCACCACGTTGCCCGCCCACAACACCGGCGACGTCATCGTCGGGTGGGTTGACTCTCCGGACACGGTGCCGCAGCTTCCGTCAGGGTGGACGGCGTTGGCGCAGACCGGCTTCACTCGCGCGTTCTACAGGGTCGCCCCGGATACGTCGACTTCGTCAGCCATCACCTTCCCTACGTCAACGTCCGCTCCCGCATGGTGTTACGCCGCGTACCGCAACGTCGGAAGTGTCACGTTCGACAGTGAGGGGACTGGGGCGATCACTGCGGGGTTCACCGACAACACAATGATCGGGGTCCTGCACCTGGTCGAAGGTGACGGTGGGACGGTGATCGGCCCAGCGTCGAGCACCTATACGCGGGCAGCCGACCGGCGAAGCCTCGGAGCGAACGCCGGAATCTTCGAGAACGGGACTACCACCGGCACTATTGGTGGCCGCAACTTCGGTACAGCGAACCGTTGGGTCAACCTGAAGCTGATGCCAGTGGCTGCGCCAGTCCTCAACGCGACCGCCGCGCTGGCCACAACGTCGACTCTCACCGCCACAGGGGTTAGGGCGGCGGCAGCGTCCCGGGGTTTGACTACGGTCTCCACCCTCACCGCGATCGGAGTCGCTGAACGGACCGCGTCTCATGGTCTGACGGCAACATCGACCCTTACCGCGATCGTCTCCGGTCCTACTGTGTCGGGGGCTGCCACTCTGGTTGCCGCTTCCACGTTGACGGTCACCGCTGTGCGGGCCCAGCCAGCTTCGACAGCTCTGGTGTCAACGAGTGTTCTCACCGGGACTGCATCATCGGGTGCTGTCACACGGGATGCCACCGCCGCCCTCGCTACTGTCTCTACCCTGACGGCGGATGCGGACCGCACCCAACACCTGTATCCGCGCATGATGATCCTCACCAAGATCGTCCCGCAGGCACCCACCTCAGTCATCGTCGTCGTCGACGGAGGCTGGCCGAGCGACATTGTCCGGTTCACCGTCGACGGCATCACTGTCATGAACAAGACCCTCGACTCCGTTGGAGGTCTCGGGCAGACCAGCATCCCTGTGCCGGAGGCTCTCGGTGCGGCAGGTGTGCACACGCTGATGATGGAGTCCATTTTCAGGGAACTCACGTACACCATGTCAGACACGTTCACCGTGTCGCTGCCGCCAGCGCCCGCACCGGTTGCACCTCCGGCTGACGCACCGGTAGTGGTGGTACCTGAGGCGGCGACACCAACGGGTGTTTACAGGTGGGTGTTCCAGGACCGGATGCCTGGCGGGCTCGGCACCTACGTGTTCCCCAACAACCCGACATCAATGTCGAACCCGCACGTGAAGAAGATGCTGGCCCAGACCCACACCACCGCAGTGGACACCGGCCAGTACCACATGACGGAGGTCGCAGAGTTCGCGATCAACTGGTCGTTTCAGGGTGTGTGCCTGTCGCAGGCCCACTACGACATTCTGGACCAGTTCGCGAAGCTGAAGCGCAGGTTCTACATCATCGACCACCGCAATCGTGCCTGGACTGTCGCGGGGGTGTCGTTCGACCCGCAGGCCAGGTTGCGGACGAACCTGAACGGGACACTCACCGACTGGGTCCACGACTACACGTTCAACGCGATCATCATGGACCCGAACTGGGTGGTGCCGACATGAGCCGATGGATCCTGACACACGTTGACACCAGCGAGACGTGGACGATGCCGTTGAACCCCAACAAGATGTCGTCGCCTCATCAGGACAGGTCGATCCAGACGTCGTACGGCACCCGGCAGGGCACTCAACGGCTCCGTGGGTTCGTCACCGCTACGGAGGCGAAGGAGTGGACGTGGTCTGGTGTGATTCGCACTAAGGAGCATTACGACAAGTTGGAGGAGTGGGCGAAGAAGACTGGGCGGGTTCGTGTCACCGACCACCTGGGCCGTGTGTTCGAGGTGTTTATCCAGGAGTTCATCCCTGAGGACAGGCAGCCGAACAAGAAGGTCGCGTGGCGGTTGACGTATCAGATGACCACTCTGCTGTTGAGGAGAATCTCGTGAGGACCGTCTCGACGGCGATGACGAACATCTGGAAGTCGGAGGATAAGACAGGTCCCCGACGTCCGGTGGTGCGCGCCACTGTCCAGAAGACGCAGTTGCGTCGCTACGAGTACGACACAGCACTGTCGGCTGGCGACTTCGACCATCAGCGGCTCCGACGGGGCTGGTTCACCAGCATCGTGATGGGTGAGCCTTCGGGGGTGACGGAGCTTCGGAACATCCGTTCATACTCGTGGACCAGGTCGGTCAACCAGGACGTCGCCGAGTGTACGATCACGTTGAAGAACACTGAGCTGACACCCCTGGGTGAGGCACCACCTACTGAGCACGCCAACGACTTCGACCGGCCAGGGTGGATGACGTACAACCGTGGCGACAACCATGCGGGCACAACCCGGTGGGGGTACACGTCCGACACAGGCTGGAACGGGAAACTGGTGCCGGACCGGCTTGTCAGAACTTATGAGGGGTACGGCTCCGACGGCACCGTGCAGGCAGCGAACGACCCGAACCTGCTGCAGTCAGGTCTGTGGCTGATCGACTCCGCCGAGTACACCCATGACGGTGACATCACCTTGAACATGCGCGATGTGGGGTCGCTGCTGATTAAGCAGATCGTGTTCCCACCTGTGGTGCCGTACGGCGAGTACCCGTTGTCGTGGTCGTACATCCACAACGAGGAGGTCGACGGGCGTTCACCCCAGGGCGGGTCGTGGGTGATCCTCAACGGTCAACGTGTCACAGCGGCGTCTTCCAGCAACGACGCCTACATCGGGGCCGGGTTGACGAACCCTCCGTACGGGAACTACGTCGGCGCGAACGGTGGTGTCGACGGGCACCACGCGAACCACGCATTGGAGCCGTCGGACACCACCTATTGGCAGTCGACAGGGCAGGACAAGTACACCGACTTCGTGTGGTGGCAGGGCGACCTGAACGAGGTCACCACGTCGATGAACGCCATCAGGGTCCACACTTACGGCGGCCCATATAAGGTCTACGTCTCACTCCACAACGGCACCAAATGGCTCGGTCAGAAGAAGATCCCCTATGAACCCGGTGAGGGTGCCGGTGGGGTGAACATCAACGCAGACATCCCGTTCGTGAAGATCATCCGCCCGGAGAAGGGGCTCCCTGAGGAGTTCCTCCTGAAACGGAAGTACGGGACGATCGCGAAGATCAGGCTCACGTTCACCGCTCTCCGCGACGGCGGTGTCGGCACGCACCCGTTCAGGGCTGGGCTGAGGAACGTGCACATCTACAAGGCCGCGAACGTGGCGTCCCTGTCGTTCGGTCCGGGCACTCTGTTGAAAGCCGTCGGGAACTACCGCGACTACACCGACATCGTGAAGTGGGCGTGTGCGTGGGGCGGGTTCTGGTGGCCCCCACATGACACGGGCGACGACTTCATCCAGACCGGCAACTCGTCAGCGATGGGCACCAGACAGACGGTGGAGTACCTGTCACCTGACCCGAAACTGCCGAAGGGTCGCGTGTGGGGCGACTTCATGAACTCCGGCACCCACGGTGTCGATGACCTGACGTTGGACCTGTTCGACAAGAAGCCTCTGATGGACATGATCGCCTACGTCCGCGACATCCTGGGGTTCGTGTTCTTCATCGACGAGACCGGTGGCGTGGTGTGGAGGATGCCGAACTGGGAGGAGAAGGGCAACTACATGTCTCCGGGGCAGCTCGGTATCAGGTCCCGGTCGAGGACAACGGACGTTGTCACCATCGACGAGAACGAGACGCTCATCTCGTACTCGACGAAGCTGTCGTCGGAGAACATGAGGGAACGGATCTTCGTCGGCAACTCAACCGGCAAGAAGGGTGTCGTCATCAAGGGGTTCAACCCGTATCCGCAGGGGTTCCGTCGTACCGCAGGGTGGACCGACCAGCATTTCGTGTCGAAGAACGAGTGCCGTGTGATGGCTGACATGATCGCCGCCCGTGGCATGTTCGACTACCGCAGGTCGACGGTCACCATCAAGGGGTACCCGGCTATCCAGATCGACGACCAGGTGCGGGTGTTCGAGCGGGTCACGAACGAGACGTACTACCACTACGTGGAGTCGATCTCGTCGGAGTTGAACATGGAGTCCGGCGAGTGGGACTACACGCTGGAAACACACTGGCTGGGTGAGAACCCGTCGGATGCGTGGGTGGTGAAGCCGACGATGATGGACGGTGTGACGCAGGCATACCTGAACCTGACGGACACGGGCGGCTGACATGACGTGGGAGATGGAGAGGTTCCGGGCCGAGAACGAACGTCAACGGGAGAACAGCGCCCGTGCAGCGTTCGCGTATGCCGAGTACAACTCTGTCGGGCAGGGGCCGTTCGAGTTCGAGAAGCGCGCCGACTTCGGGTTGACGTTCGTCACTGAACCGATCGTCGCGTACGGGGCGACGATCGACTTGGATGCCCTGTCGGACATGTTGAACGTGGACCCTGGGGTCACGCCGCCGATCCCTCTGATTTCGGGGATGGTGACGGAGTGGGACCAGGACGACAAGGGGTTCTGGACTGGCGCGTGGGTGGCTGTGCGGGTCCATTTCCCTCCGACTGACCTTGTGGACCCGGCTCTGCAGATCAGGTGTGGGCACCATTTCACGTTCTCGGCGGTGGCGATGAAGGACATTCCTCTGGATCAGATGGACTGAGTCGAAGTAAAGATCATGCGATTCCGGGACCGTTCGACGGGGGACCTGCTGGTCACTATGGTGGCCGGTACGGTCTGCTTCACGGTGCTGTTCTCCGGTGTGCTGGTGGGTATCGTGGTGCTGTTCCGTCCGGAGACTGATGTGACCATCTGGGTGACCCGCACAACGAATATCATCAACACCATGATCGGGTTGCTGGCTGGGTATTTGGCTGGCCGGTCTGACCGGTACTACATCCATGATCCGAAGGCTCCACCACCGTCTGAGGAGCCGTGAACCCTGTCGTCGGTTTCACTGTCGCTGGCCTGTTGGCTGGTGGGGCGTTCTATGGTGCGGCGTTCGGGCCGCAGGTGGACGACCAGGTGGCAGCGGTACAGGCTGAGGATGCTGCCGAGGGGGTAGACGAACCCGAATCGTCGGGTTCGCCCGGTGCGTCAGAGGCGGGAACTGCTGGCGCACCGGGTCCTGAGACGGGTTCTGCGGGGCCAGAAGGTGAACGAGGGGAACAGGGTCCAGTGGGTCCGTCGGGGGCTGCTGGCGACGACGCCACCGGTCAGCCTGGGCCGTCAGGGGAGCCGGGTCCGGTCGGGCCGCGTGGGTTGCAGGGGTTCACGGGTCCACGTGGTGGAGCTGGGCCGACGGGCCAGACGGGAACGGGTGTTCAGGGATTGCCCGGTCAGCCTGGTGAACCTGGAGCTACGGGACTCCAGGGCCAACCGGGCGCAACAGGTGAGCCTGGTGAGAAGGGTGAGCCTGGTGAGAAAGGTGAGCCTGGTCGTCGGGGTGGGCGTGGTCCACGCGGCTTCCCCGGACCCGTCGGACCTGCCGGACCTGTCGGACCTGCCGGACCTGCCGGACCCCAAGGACCCGACGGCCCACCAGGGTTCCCAGGACCGGCCTGTCCCACCGGATACGTCCTCGACGAGGTCGTCGTCGACGGCCACGAAGGACACGACAAAGACGACATCACGATCCTGACGTGCGTTCGCGGATGATTTTCGACACCGAACCCGAGAACCTCTTGCATC
>Ga0207669_10000661_pt1 | contig 14902 bp, 18 predicted proteins | sample KBSM33metaG_FD_184329 | JGI IMG/M metagenome (GOLD analysis project Ga0207669, IMG submission 184329) | Miscanthus rhizosphere microbial communities from Kellogg Biological Station, Michigan, USA - KBS M3-3 metaG (SPAdes) (version 2) | ecosystem: Host-associated > Plants > Roots > Rhizosphere >...
GATCCAACTAACGCAGTTTCCCGACTCGGTGGTCCACCCCGCGTTGTCGCCAGACGGGCGGATGGTGGCGTTCGTGCGCGGACCGTCCGACCCTTTGGCTCCGTTTGTGCCAGGACAGGTCTACGTTAAGGTCCTTCCCGGCGGTGAGCCCGTGCAACTCACGAACGATGATCTGTTCAAGATGAGCCCCGTGTTTTCCCCGGACGGATCGCGCATCGTCTATACGACCGTCAACGAGCGGTTCGAGTGGGACACATGGACGGTCCCCGTCGGTGGCAGCGAGCCACAGCCGTGGCTGAAGAACGCATCTGGATTGACGTGGATCGATTCGCGGCGAGTCCTGTTCTCGGAGATGCGGAGGGCGCCGCACATGGCCATCGTGACGGCCCAGGAGAGCCGCCTCGGACAGTACGACGTCTACCTGCCCTCCGAAGAGCAGGGGATGGCGCACCTGTCGTCTCGATCGCCAGATGGCAGGTGGGTGTTGATCGCCGAGATGAACAACAACCACATTTGGACGCCGTGTCGCGTCGTGCCGACCGACGGCACCACCTCGGGACGTCTCGTCGGTCCGCCCGGTGCCGGCTGCACCTTTGCCGCATGGTCGGCGGACGGAAGCTGGATCTATCTGACATCGAATGCAGGCGGAGCGAATCACATCTGGCGACAACGTTTTCCTGATGGACAGCCAGAGCAGATCACATCGGGGCCGACCGAAGAGGAGGGCCTCGCCATGGCTCCGGACGGTCGGTCCTTTGTCACTGCCGTTGCCCTGCGCAACTCGTCGCTGTGGCTCCGCACATCCGCGGGTGAACGCCAGGTGTCGATCGAAGGAAATGCGGTCGACGCCCAGTTTTCCCCCGATGGCACCAAGCTGTTCTACCGGATCGTCAGTCACCTCGGCGCGTACCCCCTGCCGGGCGAGATGCGCGTGGCTGATGTAGCGTCGCGCCGTGTCGACGTCTTGCTGCCGGGACTTCGGGCGCTCGACTACGACGTCAGTCCTGATGGCAAGCGGGTCGTGGTGGAGGCGACGGATCCCGACGGGACGTCACGTCTGTGGATGGCTGCGGTTGATCGCCAATCGCCGCCACGACAGCTTCCAAATCTCGAGGGCCGGCAGCCGAGATTCGGAGTTGACGGTACGATTTACTTCCGCCGCCAGGACGGCGCCTTCACGTACGTGTACGCCGTTGGCGAGGACGGGACTCATCTGAGAAGAGTCCTCGAGCAGTCGGTCAACTTGCTGGGGGACGTTTCTCCCGACGGGAAGTGGATCCTCGGATGGGCCGGTCAGGAGCCCCTCGCCTGGTATGCTTTTCCGCTGAACGGCGGAGCGCCCCGCCTGTTGGGGAACCTCGACGGATGGTGGTGGACTCCACGTAAAGACGCACTCATCATCAGAGTGCGTGGAGGCAGCACATACGTCGTCCCGCTGGCCGCCCGTCAGATGCTACCCCCGTTGCCCGCGCACGGGCTGCACTCCGAGCAGGAACTAGCCGCTTTGCCCGGCGCGCGGAAGATCGACACCGGCGGCATCCCGGGGCCGTCGCCGGACGTCTACGCCGTCATTCGGGAGACCATCCAGCGAAATCTCCATCGCATTCCGATCAGGTAGTGCTTTCCATGTGAACGAAGAGTCTAGCCAAGACACCACCATGTGATTACACTGTAATCACATGGTCACCCGAACCCGAATCGTTCAAATCGGCAACTCCAAGGGCATTCGCGTGCCCAAAATGTTGCTGGAGCACGCGCAGTTGCCGGATGAAGTGGAGCTGCAGGCCGAACAAGGTCGGTTGATCGTCCGCGCCGCCCGGGGGGCTCGAGCCGGGTGGGCTGAGGCCGCGAAACGCATGCGGGCGCGAGACTACGATCAACTGCTCGATGCCACCACCTCGAGCCACTTTGACGACAAGGAGTGGCGGTGGCGGTGAAAGCCGGTTCGGTCGTGCGCGGCGACGTGCATCTGGTGAGGCTTGATCCGACGGTCGGGAGCGAAGTCCGGAAAACGCGCCCCTGCCTGGTGGTGTCCCCTGACGAGCTCAACGAACACCTGCGCACGGTTATCGTTGCGCCCATGACCACGGCCGGCCAAGCCTACCCGTGGCGTGTGCCTTGCCGGTTTCAGAACCGTTCGGGCCTCGTCGCCCTCGATCAAATACGTACCGTCGACAGTGAACGTCTCGTCAAGCGGCTGGGTCGGTTGTCACCTGGCGCTACCACTACGGTCTTGGAAACGTTGCAGGAAATGTTCGAGGAATAACATGGATGACCGCCTGCTTGACCCCGCGCATCTTGAAGGTCTTCGGCAAGTCTTTCGCGGTGAGCTGATCCGAGACGGGCAGGCTGGCTACGAATCGGCTCGACGCGTGTGGAACGGGAATATCGATCGACGACCGGCACTGATTGCGCGCTGCACCGACGTGGCCGACGTTCAGCGCGCGGTGGAGTTCGCGCGACGACACAGTCTCCGGCTCTCGGTGCGTGGCGGAGGTCACAGTGCGCCAGGCTATGGGACCAACGACGGGGGGCTCGTCATTGACATGTCGCCGATGAAGGGCATCCGCGTAGACCCGCAACACCGGACGGTTCGGGCCGAAGGCGGTGTGCTGTGGCGCGAACTGGACCGCGAAACCCAGGTGTTCGGACTTGCGACGACGGGAGGCACAGTCTCCAACACCGGAATCGCCGGTCTCACGCTCGGTGGCGGTTTGGGCTGGTTGATGGGCAAGCACGGGCTCACGATCGACAACCTGATCTCAGCCGATGTCGTTACCGCCGACGGAACATTCCGCCAGGCCAGCGCCACCGACAATCCAGACCTGTTCTGGGCACTGCGCGGCGGTGGAGGCAACTTCGGTGTCGTAACGTCGTTGGAGTACCGTCTCCATCCCGTGACACAAGTCCTGGGAGGCCTGGTCTTGTACCCGCTGGAACAGGCCCCGGCGGTTCTTCGGTTCTATCGGGACTTCTGCCGAACTCTCCCCGACGAGGCGGAAGCGTTCGCCGCACTGCTCACGGCTCCGCAAGGGATGCCCGTCGTCGCGTTGCTGCTTGGCTACAACGGATCGCTCGAGGATGGCGAAAAGATCCTGGCGCCGGCGCGCCGCTTCGGCCAACCAATCGCCGATCTCGTGGGAGCGGTTCCGTACACAGCGCGCCAGACGATGTTGGATGCGCCCAACGCCGAGCACGGTCTCCACCGCTACTGGCGGTCCGCGCTCACCGAACAGATCTCAGACGGATTGATCGATGCTGCGGTGGACGGTGCGGCGAGCTTCACGTCGCCGCTCAGCGCGCTGATCTTCTTCTACATGCACGGTGCTGCGACGCGTCCGCTGTCCACTGAAACAGCATTTGCCGCCCGCCGGTCGCAATGGGATTTCGATGCGATCGGTCAGTGGGCAGATGGCGCCACGTCCGACCAGCATGTGACGTGGGTACGGGGGCTCTGGAGTCGATTCGAGCCGCACTTGCTCGGCAAGGCCTACGTCAACCACCTGGCCGCGGACGATCGCCCCGAGGTGGTTCGGGCGTCCTTCGGCGAAAACTACGTTCGTCTTCGACAGGTCAAGGCTGTGTACGACCCGACGAATCTGTTCCGCCTGAATGCGAACATCCCTCCAGCCTAGGGTCGCCGAGATGCCGGAGGACATGCACTCTACGAAGCCTGCGAACGGCGAAGTGACGAGTGGAAATCTCGCTTCGATCACGCCGTTCTTCATCGTGGAGAACCTGCAGGTCTCGATCTCCTACTACATCGAGCGTATGGGCTTTCAGCTCGATTTCCAGGGTCCGGAGGAAGACCCGTTCTACGGCAAGGTGAGCCGCGACGGGATCGGCATCATGCTCAAGGCCATCCTTCCCAACGTGCTTCCGTGTCCAAACCACACTCGGCACGAGTGGGCTCGTTGGGACGCGTACATCTACACGTTGGACCCCGACACACTCTTCACCGAGTTCAAGCAGAACGGTGTGTCGTTTGTGAAAGAGTTGTCGTTCATAGACACAGGCCTGTGGGGCTTCGAAGTCGCCGATGCCGACGGGTATGTCCTGGCCTTCTTTCGGCTCCGAGACGAGTAGTTCCTTTGCTTCGCCGGGGTAGACTTCGGCTGCGTTCTAATCTGGAAGGGGCAGGCCATCTCAATAGGTAGGTCATGGCACTAGGCGTCGGCGCGGGTCTTGCCCTGGCTGTTGGCATCTTCGCCACGGCCGTTCGCCTGGATCGCGATCGGGCCTTCTATCCAACCGTAACAATCGTGATCGCGGGGTTGTATGCGCTGTTTGCGGCCATGGGCGCATCCACTCAGGCGCTCGTTCTCGAGTCGATAGCTGGAGTGGGCTTCATCGTGGCCGCCGTATTCGGGTTCAAGTCATCGCTTTGGGTTGTGGCGGCCGCGTTGGCAGCACACGGCATTTTCGATTTCATTCACGGCGCTGTCATCTCCAATCCAGGCGTCCCGATTTGGTGGCCGGAGTTCTGTCTCGCGTACGACGTGACAGCAGCAGCCTACTTGGCCTGGTTGCTGAGGAGCGGGCGAGTTCGTGCGGCAAGGTCATAGATAGAAGACGAGGGAGATGCAGATGACGGACAACGGGGCGGCGTCGCGAGGCTTGCCGCCACACGCGCAGTTGATACAGATGGGGACCGCGTCATGGGTCTCGTCGGTCGTGTACGCGGCAGCGAAACTTGGCATCGCCGATCGCCTGGCCGACGCACCGCGAAATGCCGTCGAATTGGCCGGGACGATGGGCATGCATGCGCCGTCGCTGCATCGGCTCCTGCGCACGCTGGCTGGCCTGGGCATTCTGACGGAGCGAGACGGGCAGCGCTTTGCGCTGACGTCTCTGGGTGAAGCGCTCAAGACTGACGCTCCGGGCTCTGCGCGCGCGACGTTGATGGCGTTCTGCGGCCCGGCGTTCTGGCGCGGCTGGGAGGAGGTCGTCTATTCACTGGAAACGGGAAAGACGGGATTCGAGCGAGCCCACGGGATGCCGTTCTTCGAGTACCTGGCGAAGCATCCTGAGGAGGCTTCGGATTTCAGCGAAGCGATGGTTGGTTATCACGGCGCTGAGCCGCCAGCCGTCGCCAGGGCGTACGATTTCTCGAGGTTCAAGACGATCGTGGACGTCGGTGGCGCAACGGGCAACATGCTGGCCGCGATCCTGTCTCAGCACGCAACGCCGCGCGGTGTCCTCTACGACCGCCCGCATGTGGTGAGCGACGCCCCCGCCCTTCTCAAGGCGCGCGGCGTCGAGGCACGAGTCGCGATCGAGCAGGGCGACTTCTTCGAGCGAGTGCCCGCCGGAGGCGATGCCTATCTGCTCTCGCACATCATTCACGACTGGAACGAAGATCAGTGTCTGACCATCCTCGGTCACTGCCGCAAGGTGATGCCACCAGATGGTCGACTCCTGATTGTCGAGACGGTCCTGCCGGCGGGCGATACGCCGCATCAGGGCAAGGTGCAGGACATGGTCATGCTGGTGTTCCCGGGAGGACAGGAACGCACAGAATCCGAATACGGCTCGCTCCTCGGTCAGGCTGGTTTCCGTCTGAGCCGCGTTGTGCCCACCGAGTCGATCGTGAGCGTGGTGGAGGCTGTTCCGGTTTAGGCCGTCATGCTTTCTGCCCGATGTGCTTGACGGAGCGTTTCAAGAGACGCGACTTTGAAAGAGATCGGCGTTCCGCGATGAGTGCACAGTCGAAGCCGAGGAGGACGTCGTCGGCGACAGTCTCGAAGTTCCTGGCTGCGCTCCCGGAAGAGCGGCGCGCCGATGTCGAGCGCGTGCGGAGCGTCATTCGACGGCATCTGCCGAAGGGATACGAGGAGGTCGTCAGCAAGAACATGCTGGTCTATCAGGTGCCGTTCGATCGTTATTCGAACACCTACAACGGCCATCCGCTCTGGTATGCCGCACTCGCTTCGGAGAAGTCGTATCTCTCTTTGCACCTGATGCCGATCTACGGGGATCAGGCGCTGGCCCAGCGGCTCGACGAAGGATTTCGTGCGTCAGGCAAGAAGCTGAACCGAGGCAAGGCTTGCATCCGCTTCGCGACAGCGGATGATCTGGCGCTTGATGTGATCGGAGAGATTGTCGAAGCCATTCCGATCGATCGTTGGGTGGAGATCGCGAAGGCCTGGCGGCGGCGCGAGCCGCCGAGCGTGTGAATCCGATGGTTCGCGTCCGGTTCGAGCAGCCTGAAGATGCCGCAGCCGTTCACGACATCAACGACCAGGCATTTGGCTCGCCGATCGAAGGTCAGATCGTCGAGCGTCTTCGAGCCGCGCCTGATTGCCTCTCGCTGGTTGCGACGAGGAACGATCTCGTTATCGGACACATCCTGTTCTCTCCTGTCAGCCTCGAACCACCGGTTGGATTCCGCGTCGCTGGTCTGGGACCGATGTCGGTTGTGCCCGATCATCAGCGCGCGGGCGTCGGCAGCCAACTGATTCGCGCCGGCCTCGGCGCATGCCGTGAGCACGGGTACTCGGCCGTTGTCGTGGTCGGTCACCCCGAGTACTATCCGCGCTTCGGATTCGAGCCCGCACACACGAGAGGCCTAACGCTCCCCGATTTCGATGTGCCGCACGATGTGTTCATGGTCATCGAGCTCGAGCCTGGTGTGCGCGAGCGCTTGAGAGGCGCGGTCCGCTACCGAAGCGAATTCGCGGAGGCATGAATGAAAGCGAGTGCTGTTCTGGGTTTCAAGGGGGACTGCGAGGCTGCGTTCAAGTTCTACGAGCAACATCTCGGCGGTCAGCCGGGACCGATCTTCCGCTATGCCGGCTCACCCATGGCGGATAGCGTGCCGCCGGACTGGCGCGACAAGATCATGCACAGCAGCATCGTCGTCGGCGACTTGATGTTGATGGGTGGCGACTTTCTCGAGGGTCAGTATCAGACACCCCAGGGTTTTACGCTGTCATTGCAGATGAGCGACACGGCCGACGCCGAGCGGATTTTCCACGCGCTGGCGCAAGAGGGGACGGTCCTGATGCCGCTTGAAAAGACCTTCTGGGCTGCGCGTTTTGGCCAGGTGGTCGATCGTTTCGGCGTACCGTGGCAGATCAACTGCGAGTGACCTCAGAGCTCTCTGCGATTCCGGCGGCGACGTCTGCGCCTATGGTGATCCGGTAGGATTGCGGACGATGACGCCCGACAGTCAAACCGCATCCATGTTCACCGGAGCCTGGCGCCTGCTCTCCTGCGAAACGCGCGACTCCAACGGACAGGTCGAATTCCCGTTTGGTGAACAGCCCGGGGGACAACTGCTCTACGACGGGGCGGGGCACATGTCCGCGCAGCTCGGGAAAACGGATCGGGCACGCTTTGTGGCGAAGGATCCTGCGCGTGGCACCGACGCCGAGGTGCGCGACGCGTTCGATGGCTACATCGCCTACTTCGGCACGTACTCCATCGACGAGTCGAAGCGTGCCGTCACCCATCACGTCGTCGGCGCGTCGTTCCCGAATTGGGTCGGCATCGACCTGGTTCGCCTCTACGCATTCGACGAAAGCGGGCGACTGCGACTCGCGACGCCGCCCATCGCAGTCGGAGGCCGGTCGCTCGAGTACGTTCTGGTGTGGGAGCGAATGTGACTCGTTCGGATTAGAGTAGCGCCGACTGGAGGTCGACGTGAGAACACTGCTGCAACTCGCGTTCATCCTTGCTGCGTCGTCCACGGCATTCGCGCAGTGGGCGAATATCCCGCCTCCCGATATTCCACGAACCGCCGACGGCAAGCCCAATCTCTCTGCGCCGGCGCCACGATTGCCTGACGGCAAGCCTGACCTGTCCGGCATCTGGAATCCACCGACCGGTTACCTCCGCAACCTTGCAAAGGATCTCAAGGAGGACGTGCCGTTCCAACCTTGGGCGAAGACGCTCTACGACGAGCGCGCCGCGGGCAAATTCTGGAGAGAAGAGCCGGACGCCAACTGCCTGCCGCAAGGTGTGCCGAAGGTCCTGATCGCACCGGCGCCGTGGCAGATCGTGCAGACGCCGAAGGTCGTGTTCTTCATCCACGAAGCATTCAATCTCTGGTGGCAAGCGTTCATGGACGGCCGGCAGTTCGTGCCGCATCCGGACGTCGCTCCGACGTGGCATGGGTACTCCACGGCGAAGTGGGAAGGGGACACGCTCGTGGTCGAGAGCGGAGGGTTCAACGGCAGGGTGTGGCTCGATCAACTGGGGAAGCCTTCGACCGAGGCGCTTCATGTGACAACGAAGTTCCGCCGCAAGGATTTCGGTCACATGGACATTGGCATCACCATTGACGATCCAAAGGCGTATACGAAGCCGTGGGGCACGACGGTCGAAGTGACGTTGCTGCCGAATACCCAGTTGATGGAGTTCATCTGTCTCGAGAACGAGAAGAAGACGGGTGGCAAGTGAGGGGACGCTTGCCAAGTTCCAACTCCCAAGTTCCAACTCCCAAGATGCGACGGACCTCGGTTCGGTTTGGGCGTTGGTAGTTGGAGGTTGGGAGTTAGTGTTCTTAGTCGGGGTCTTTGTTCTGGCCGTATTGAGCGGCGCTACTGCCTCAGTGGCCGGCTTCGGCATCGGAAGTCTGCTGACGCCGCTGCTGGCAGCGAGCTTCGGAACGGCGACTGCAGTCGCGGCGGTTGCGATTCCGCACGCGGCAGCGACCGCGCTTCGCTGCTGGCGGCTGCGAGCGAACATCGACGGGAGTGTCCTGAGGAGATTCGGCCTGCTGAGCGCAGCCGGCGGACTCGTTGGCGCGCTGCTCTACACGCGTTTCTCAAATGACGCGCTGACCCTCACGCTTGGATTGCTCCTGCTGTCTACGGCTCTCGCGACGCTCGTCGATCTGCCGTCTCGCGTGCATGCCACCGGCATCGTCGTCGGGGTGCTTGGACTGCTGTCGGGACTATTCGGTGGTCTCGCCGGCAATCAGGGCGGACTGAGGGCTGCTGCGATGCTGTCGTTCGCGCTCCCGCCGGTGCGCTACGTCGCGACGGCGACCGCGACCGCGATGCTCGTCGACATCGTGCGGACGCCGATCTACGTCTGGCGCGCCGGACCCGTGCTGACGGAATTGCTGGTGCCTCTGGGCGTCGCGACTGTTGGCGTCCTGATCGGCACCGTGCTGGGCGAACGGATCCTGCTTGGCCTGTCTGTTCGCCAGTTCCGATACGCGATTGCCATCCTCATCGGCCTGCTCGGTGTGTGGCTGCTCGTGCAGGGCGTAAATTGATGGACAATGCAGTCGAGGGTGCCATGAACTGGACGCGAACACTGGTGTGTCTGATCCTCGGGTCTCTGGTCGCCGCGCAGACCGCGCGCGCCCAGGGCGTGAAATCGGATCAGGAGGTTCTCATCGATCTCGAACGCGAGTGGGATGCCGCGTTTCACAGCCAGAATGCCGCGTTCATCGAGCGCGTGCTCGCCGATGAATTCATCGCAACCTATGGCGACGGTTCACGCGGCGACAAGGCGAAGGAGTTGGCGCTGGCGCGCGAGTTCGATCAGCAGGTCGATTCGTCTCACCTCGACGACTTCACGGTCAAGGTCTATCGCGACACCGCCGTTGTCTGGTTCACGCAGTATCTGGTCGGCCCGGTGAAGGGAAAGCCGACCGAGGTGCAGTACCAGTACATGGACGTCTGGGTCGTCCGCGACGGACGCTGGCAGGCGATCGCCAGCCAGAGCACGCGGGTGGGAAACAGGTAGTAGGCGGTAGGCAGCGGGCGGTTCACAGCAAACTGTGAACTGCCTACTAGAAAGTTCACAAGCAACTCGCCGGAAGGTCCTCCCGTCTCAGTGACAGCGCTTGCCCCAGGGAGGCACCGATGGTGAAGTTCACGAAGGTCGTTATTCCCGCACTACTCGTCACGTTCTTGCCCGTGTCAGGTGCATCGGCCGAGTCGCCTCGTCACCAGAGACGCGATCGGATCGAAAATCGCTTCGACCACCGTGAAGATCATCGCGATCTGCGCGAGGACCGCCGCGACGTGCGCGAAGACATCCGTGACGCGCGGCACGCCGGTGGCTTGCGCGATCGCCGTGAGGATCGATGGGACGCCCGCGAGGATCGACGGGACGTGCGGGAAGACCATCGCGACAGGCGCGAGGATCGCCGCGATCGACGTCACTGATCCTCAGATCCGAGCGCCCCGACCCGTCTGCGTATCCTTCCGCCGGCGGGTCGCGGCGCCCGGCCAACAGCATCTCCGACGCATGCCTAATGGTCAGTCGCCGCTCCTTCGTCGCGATCCACTCACGCTCTCGCTCCTCAACCCGCGTCTCCGTACGCCCTGCGACGCTGTTGGCCGTCTGTCGCGTGCGCGGGCTTGCGACACGCCGGGCTCCAGGACACATCAGTCGTGTCGGGACGCTCGCAGAAACCACAGCCGTAACGACGTGCTAATTTCAATGCGTGATCAGCGGCGCGCGATACGTTCACACCAATCTCATCGCACGCGACTGGAAGCGCCTCGCTCGCTTCTACGAGGACGTCTTCGGCTGCGTGCCGGTGCCGCCTGAACGCAATCTGTCGGGCGCCGAGATGGAGGCTGGTACAGCCGTGCCCGGTGCGCGCCTTCGTGGCATGCACATGCGCCTGCCTGGCCTCGGGCCAGGCGGGCCTACGCTCGAGATCTTCGAGTACTCAGCGCCGGCAGACGCGTTGCCGAGCGTTCCGAATCGGCCAGGCTTCGCGCACATTGCGTTTGCTGTTGACTCCGTCGCCGACGCGCGCGACCACGTGCTGTCTCGAGGCGGATCGGCTGTCGGGGATGTCGTGACCGTGGCGGTGTCGCCGACGGCGCGTGTGACCTGGTGTTACGTCCGCGATCCCGAAGGGAACATCGTCGAATTGCAGGCGTGGGCTGAGAACGAGTAGTTCGAATTTCTCGCTTCTCGGTGCTCGGTTTCCGCCTCCTTGGCGCGAAGGCGGGCGTGTTCAGGTTCGGTTCAGGGGGCTGGTTCGAGGTTCTCAGTTCAGTGCAGCCACTCTGCGGCGCAGCGTCTTCACGTGTTCCCAGATCTGCTGGTGCTCGGCCTTCGCGTCCTTGTCCGCCTCGCTCATGCTCGCGAGCTTCAGATACGTCTGCAGGTCTCTGAGCGCCCCGGTGACGTCGTTCAACTGATAGGCGAGGAGTCCGCGATCGCGCAGCTCGCTCAGTGCTGAGGGCGTCAACGCCAGCAGCAACTCAGTGATGTCGCGTGCCTGTGGGAACGAACGCATGTGAACGTAGATGCGCTTCAGGTTGAGCAGCATCCGGACGAGGATCTGGCCACGCGTCGCCGGCGCCAGCAGCGATCGGCTGAACGCGACCTCGCTGCCGACATGTTTCTGCAGCAGCAGGCGGCAGTTGTGTTCCGACAGCAACGCGCCGGCGTGAAACGGATCGATGACGAGATGATTCGAATGCGCCTGCGGACAGCGCACCAGGAAGTGCCCCGGGAAATTGACGCCGTCCATCTGAAGCCCGGCCCGCCGCGCAACCTCCATGTAGACGATTGACAGCGTCAGCGGAATGCCTGTTCGTCGCTCGAGGACTTCATTGAGGCAGCTGTTCCTCGGATCCTCGTACTTCTCGCGATTGCCGATGAACCCGAGGTCGTCAAAGAGGTATTCGTTGAGCGCCTTGACGCCAGACTGCGGCGACATGTCGCCACTCGACGCGGCGTGGCGCTCGATGACGCGGCGGGCGGCGTCACCCATGGCATCGAGGCGCGCGAGATACGGCTCCGGATCGAGGCGCGGGTTCTCGACGCGCGCGATCACGAGCGCCGCCGGGGCGAGCGCCGTGCCCGCAGTGTTCGTTGCGTTGACCAGCGCGCTGAGGAGTTCTTTCTTCACGTCGTTCCTAACTCGCACACAATTTGTCGAGAGCCGGCAGGGTCAGCGTGGCGAGTCCTTCCACGACGAGCTCGGCGGACGACAGCTCGTCGGCGGAATAACTGCTGGTCACGCCAACAAGCCGGAGACCAGCGCCGCGTGCCGACTCGAGCCCCCAGCGCGAGTCCTCGATCGCGACCGAGCGCCTCGGATCGAGGTCGCGCCCGGTCTTCTCGCGTAGCTGCTCGAACGCGAGCCGATACGGCGCGGGCGACGGCTTGCTCTCCGGCGTATCGCCGGCCGCGACGATCGTGGCAAAGAGATTCGCGATGCCTGCTGCGTCGATGATCTCGTCGATCTCGTGGCGCAACGCACCCGATGCGATCGCAATCGGAACCGCGGCCGCAGCCTCACGAATGAACTCGAGCGCGCCCGGAAAGACCACCGAGCCGGAGCGCAGCAGATCCTGCATGCGATCGCCCTTGCGCAGGACGAGCTCCGTGACGCGTTCCCCCTCCATCGACAGCCCGCGATCCCGTCCCAGCGCCTCGAACATCCCCACATCGTCGTAGCCGAGATATCGCGAGTAATAGTCGGTCGCGCTCAGTTCCACGCCGTCATCGGCGAGGGCCTGCTGGAATGCGAGGAGGTGCAGCGGCTCGCTGTTGGCGATGACCCCGTCGAAGTCGAAGACGATTGCCTGGAGATGCCGGCTCATATGCCCGGCGCCTTCTCGCCCGCGCGAACTTCGAGCTTCAGACGATTCGACGCCGGCGGGAACGGACATTCGTAGGTGTCGTTGTACGCGCAGTACGGGTTGTAGGCCTTGTTGAAGTCGATCGAGTAAATACCGGTGGGTGTCGGATGCAGGTCGAGATAACGTCCTGCCGAATAGGTTTCCTTACCGGTCGTCTGATCGGCGAACGGGACGAAGAGCGTTTCGATGCGCCGCGTGCCTTCTTCAACGAACGCAGCCAGCGTCATTGCCTGGCCGTTCAACTTGAACTCGAGGATGCCGACACGTTCCATCCGCCGCAGCGTTCCCGTAGATGTCGGCATCTCGGAGACCGGCCGGTCTTCAGAGAGTCGCAGCGCAGCCGGGACGTTGTAGGTCGGATTGATCTCGTAGTAGCGGAGCGGCAGCAGCTTGGCGCGCCTGGCCTGCGGTACGGGGGAACAGTCCTCGGTTGCGGTCGGTGATCCGCATTCGGCGGTCTCGGAGAACACTTGATCCCGGATCGAGCGCCACGAGGCAACGTCGGTCGCGGTCTGCGGAGCACCCGGACCCGATGAGCATGCGGCGGTGAGGACGACCGCCAGCCACGGAAGGAAAATACGTCGATTCACTCGATTCGAACCTTGGTCCTGCCCGACTAGAAACCTAGTACATATTTTCCCTCAGCTACGGCCGCCTCGGCCAGCGTGCGACGGAGTGCAACGGTGTTCACTGGTGGAACCTTAAGGATTCTGCGGAGTGCCGCGAGCAACGTGCGCAGCGTGTCGCCTTCGGCCATGGCCGAGAGTGCCGACCGCGCGCTGGCTTCGACGCGCAGACCGGCGTCGTGAACGAATACGCGGGCCGCGGCGATGTGCAGCTCGCTTCGTCGCGGATCGGTCGCGCCCGCGTTCCGGGCACGCAGCACGGCGCTTTCGCCGGCGTAGGTATCCATCAGGATGTCGGCGGCGTAGCCGAGGACCTCCTGCTGATCCGTCAGTTTCTCGCCGTAGGTCTGCATCGCGGTCCCGACGATCATCAGCGCGACCTTCTTGAGCGCGGCGATCACGCGCAACTCGTCGCCGAGCACCTGGTCGTCCGAAGCGCTCGCACTTCCGAGTGTCGGCGAGAGAACTTCGTCCTGCAGCCGGCGGGCGGCGGGGATCAGTGGAATCTCTCCCTTGATCGCTCGCCGAACGAGCATCCCGGGAATGAGCAGCCGATTGATTTCGTTCGTGCCTTCGAAGATGCGATTGACGCGCGCATCCCGGAAGTAGCGCTCGGCCGAGTAGTCCTTCACGAAGCCGTTCCCGCCGTGAATCTGGACGTTCTCGTCGAGCACGTAGTCGAGCGCTTCGCTGCCGGCAACCTTGGCGATTGATGCCTCGACGGCGTACTCCTCGAACGCCTGCGCGATCAAGGCGCCGTCGTGTGACGAGCTTGCGAGCGTCGCGTCGATGAGTCCCGCCGTGCGGTAGACGAGGCTCTCGACCGCATACGTCCTGGCGATCATCTCGCCCAGCTTGTGCTTGATTGCGCCGAATGATGCGATCGGCTGGCCGAACTGCCGTCGCGATGCCGCATAGGTTGCCGCATCGGCGATCGCCGCTCGCGCGCCGCCGATGCACATCGCACCGAGGCTGAAGCGTCCGTAGTTCAGCGTGTTCAGCGCGACCTTGTGTCCCCTGCCGATGTCGCCGAGCACGTTCTCCGCCGGCACGCGCGCGTCTTGCAACAGGATCGACGTGGTCGAGGAGCCATGGAGGCCCATCTTGTGCTCTTCCTGACCAGAGGTCACACCACCAAACGCGCGCTCGACGATGAACGCGGTGAACTGCTCGCCGTCCACCTTGGCAAAGACGATGATGACGTCGGCGAAGCCGCCATTGCTGATCCACATCTTCTCGCCGTTGAGGAGCCAGCTGCCGTCCGGCTGCTTCACCGCGCGTGTCTTCGCTGCAAGGGCGTCCGAACCCGAGCCCGATTCGCTCAGCGCGTACGCGCCGACGATCTCGCCGCTCACGAGTCGGGGCAGATACCTGTCTTTCTGAGCCGGCGTGCCGAAGAGCACGAGCGGAAGAATCGTGAGGTTGGCCTGGCCGCCGAACGTCGTCGCAAAGGAGCCGGACGGACCGATGCGCTCGATCACTGCGAGTGACGAGGCCTTGTCGAGATCGAGGCCGCCGTACGCTTCCGGTACCGCGATGCCGAGCAGGCCAAGGTCCCCGCATCGCTTGATCAATGCACGTGCAAGCGTCCAGTCCTTCTGCTCGAGTCGATCGAGCACTGGGAGCACTTCCGACTCGACGAACTCGCTCGTCGTCTGCGCCATGAGGCGGTGCTCGTCGGACAGCCTCTCAGGCGTGAAGACG
>Ga0207669_10000666_pt1 | contig 14824 bp, 10 predicted proteins | sample KBSM33metaG_FD_184329 | JGI IMG/M metagenome (GOLD analysis project Ga0207669, IMG submission 184329) | Miscanthus rhizosphere microbial communities from Kellogg Biological Station, Michigan, USA - KBS M3-3 metaG (SPAdes) (version 2) | ecosystem: Host-associated > Plants > Roots > Rhizosphere >...
TCTCGATCGCGCTCAGGTCCTTTGCTCCCAGCGTCTGCAACTCGTGCTGGAGACGTTCGGTTAACAGTTGCGCCAGCATTTCGACCGTGGTGTTGGGGATCGGCAGCAGCGCACAGTCTTTACGCGGGAAGACGTAGCGGGGTTTACCGTCGACTGAAACAGAGACGGTTTCCCCGTCCTCGATGACCTTGATCCGATCGCTCTCGAGCGGCAGCAGGACGAGATGGTCGATCTCGTCGCACAGCCGCTTCATGATTCGCTTCAGCTCGACGAAATCGAAGACGAACCAGGCTTCCTTGTTGAGCGCGCCCTCGACCGTCACACGCACACGATAGTTGTGCCCGTGCAGCCCTTCGCATCGGTGACCGGCGAACGTGATGAAGTGCGCCGACGCGAACACCAGATAGTCCTTGGTGACCGAAACGCGGAATTCACTCCGCGACATCAGAAAATCCTCCTCCGAGCAACACGACAAAGATCGCGGCCGCTGTCAGATCGGCCGTCGTTCCAGGGTTGGCGCTGTTGCGAGCGTCTCGCAGCCCGCGATCCATGTCGTCGATCGCCTGGCGCCCAGCCTCCGATCGAACGCCACCCGCCGTAAGCACCTCGCGCGCGCGCGTCGTGACATCCGCGGCAAGACCTGGACCACTGCGACGCGCGATATGCGTATCCGGTATTGCCGCGAGCAGCGTCAGAAACGTCTCCACAACCGCATCGTCCCACGGAAGGCCGTCGCGGCGCGCACGCTCGAGCGCGGGCACGGCCACTCCAAATGTCACGTCGAACCCGGTCGCGTACTCCGACGCGATCGTGTCCCGGTGCGCGGCCAGGCGCATGACTTCGACGAGCGTCATCGTCGGCTCGGCGGAGACATCCTGTGACTCGGCGCGATCGAGTCCGCCTGGTCTTGCCAGTCGGATCGCGACGTACGCCTCCCTCGCATCATCGATCGACGTGGCAGCGAGCACCCGCTTGAGCGCGTCGTGAAGTTGCGTCCCCGCAAGCGACGCGGCTCGAGCCAGCGGAGCAAAGAGCAGCACGATGCCGAGATTGCTATTCGAGCGCGTCAGCCTGCCGGTGGCTTCGATCGCCAGACGGATGGTCGAACCGACACCACGTTCGCCGGCACCAGCCATCGGCTCCCCGATGGCGAGAGCGCTCGCGAGGAAATCCTCATATCGCAAGTCGGCGAAGTGACGACCCGGGGAGACATTGCCTGGCTTCGGTGCGCTGACCTCGAGGAGACACGCCAACTGCGCAGCGACGCCAACATTCAGCGGCCGATGGTCTCGATCGACGGCGAGGAGCGCCTCGGCCAACTCGCGGTAGACGCCACTCATGCCGGCATGCTCTCGTGCGACTGCTCCGAGCCCGCCCGAAGCTCACGCTCGAGATGCTCGACGATGGCAGCGGCAACGTCGAGTCCGGTCGCCTGCTGAAGGCCCTGCCATCCGGGAATACCGTTCACCTCGAGTACATAGAGCGACCCATCGCGTCCAGGCAGAACGTCCACGCCTGCATAGTCAGCGCCGACGGCCGCCGCGGCGCGAAGCGCCACTTGCTCGATTTCTGGGGAAACGTCCACGGCCGTCGCTGCCCCCCCGATGGCGACATTCGTCCGCCACTCGCCTGCCGGCGCGCGACGCTCGATCGTCCCGAGTACCCGGCCTCCCACCACGAACACCCGCAGGTCGCGGCCGCCGTGATCGATCGCACGCTGGACGTAGAACACCGATCGGATCTGATCCAGCGCACGGACAACCCTCAGCGCCGTGTCCGGATCGCTGACCCTCACCATGCCGTGCCCGAGCGATCCGAAGATCGGCTTGATGACGACATCGCCCATCGCGCGGACGGCGAGCATCGCGTCTTCAACGCGCTCGCAGACGACGGTCTCCGGTACGAGCAGGCCCGCATCGTGCAGCAACGTCGTCGTGTAGAACTTGTCGACCGATCGTTCGATCGCGCGCGGCGAGTTGACCACGCGCACGCCGCGATTCTCGACCCAGTGCAGGGCATCGACGCGGTGGATCACCTGTTCGAGCGAGCCGCCGGGGATGATCCGCGCCAGAACCGCGTCGGCGTCCAGAATGGAGATCTGTTCGCTGGTCAGTGCGGCGTCACGGCCACCGATTCGTCCGGTGAGGCCTTCGTAGGGCAGGACCGCGGCGAGATGCCCGCGCCCGGTCAGGGCGCGAACCAGTTCGTCGGTGTGCCAGCCGGTGCGCGCGCTCAGGATCACGACGCGCATCTTCAGCCTCCGAAAAGCGATGCCCGCAACACGTCCACGTTTGTTCGACCGGCGTGAAAGGTGCGTCCGCTCGTCGCGCTGGTCAGCCACACTTCTGCCGGACTGAACAGCATCGGGTCGATCTTATAGAAGTCGTTGTCGTATCGCTTGAAGATGTCGTAGAACGGCGTGCCGTAGTCGGGCGATGTGGACGAGGGCAGCCGTTCGGCGAGTTGCGCGAGCTCATCGTCTTCGCCGATGACTGTGTAGCGAACCTGACCGCCGTACAGCACGCAGTCGTTCGTCCGGCCAATCGCTCGAAGATCGTTCCTGGCGATCGGTGGAAGCGGCGCGGTGCCCATCGCGCTCACGACTCTCGCCACGTCGAAGCCGAGCGTGTCCATTTTGTGGAGTCCCGTTTCGATCGAACGCGCGACGACCTGGACGCCACCGGCCAGGCTCGACGTCGGGGCTATGGCAAACGTGATCCCACCGGGCAGGATGTCGGCTTTCTTCGCGACCCACGCGGCGACATCATCAGTCGGCAGCGTCCGTCCCTCGAGCACGAGCACTCCACGCGACGCCTGCTCGGAATATCCAAGCTTCTCGAACAGCTCTCTCTCGACGCGCGCCTGCGCGCGAAGCGGACCCGATCCCATCGCGAAGAACCCTTCCGGATTGATCGCCCAGCCCGCGTATTGCGACGCCATGCACGATGCGGCCGGGTGGTCGGTCCAGACCTGCACGCCCGACCAGCTCTCGCCCGCGAGCGTGATCGGAGCGTACGACACACGGCCGAGCCCGCCCATGCACAACTCGGCGAGCATCAACCCGGCCTCGAGGCCGCCCGGTACTTCGACGCCTGCATCGATGACACGGGCGCCCGACGACAGCACGCGCACGCCCATGCGCAAGTCGTACGCGCGCGCGACATATCGATCCGCAAGCGCCGACGCACGCTCGTTCATTCCAAGCTCACTCACTGGGGCATCTCCGAAGTATCCTTCGGAGCAAATGATGACACGGCTTACGTGTGCACTGCTCCTTGCAGGGCTCGCTCTTCTGAGCGTCGCGGCGCAGACCCCGAGCGCCGTGCTCTTCGAGGGCGGGCGTCTCATCACCGGCGACGGCCGTCCCGCGATCGAGAACGCCGCTTTCGTAATCGAGGGCTCACGCATCGCGCAGGTAGGCACGCGCGGTTCGGTGCGCAAGCCAGACGGCGCGACGGTGGTCGATCTGAAGGGCAGAACCGTGATGCCGGCCCTCGTCGACGCGCATAGCCATCTCGGTTACACCGACGCGCGCACCGGCGACACCTCCTCAGCTCACTACACGCGCGACAACCTGCTCGATCATCTTCGCCGTTACGCGTACTTCGGCATCGCGGCCACGCTGAGCATGGGGCTCGACCGGGGCGAGCTGCCGTACGAGCTGCGCGCGATGCCGGCCGACGGCACCGCGCTCTTCCGGACGGCAGGCCGCGGCATCGCCATGCCGAACGCCGGGCCCAACGCGCTCTACTGGCGGGATGCGCCGTACGGCGTCACGACGGAAAGCGAAGGGCGGCAGGCGGTGCGTGAGCTCGCGGCGAAGAAGGTGGACGTCGTCAAGATCTGGGTCGACGACAGGAACAAGACGGTGACACCCCTTCCGCCGTCGCTCTACCGTCCGATTATCGAGGAGGCGCACACACTCGGTCTCCGCGTCATCGCGCACGTCTACTACCTCGCCGATGCGAAGGAGCTGCTGCGCGCGGGCATCGACGGTTTCGCACACGGCATCCGCGATCTCGAAGTGGACGACGAGATCATGGGACTCTTCAAGGCACGCCCGCAGGTCTTTGTCATTCCGAACCTGCCCGATACGCCGCCATTCGGCAACGATCTCGTCTGGCTCAGTGAGACCCTGCCGCCGTCACAGATCGAAACGTTGAAGCGCACCGCGGCGACCAACCTGGCGAGACCCACCTTGTTCGCCGTGCAGGCACGCAGTCTCAAGAAGCTCACGGCTGCTGGCGTTCGTATCGCGTTCGGAACAGATGCCGGTATCGGCGCGCCGTACGGCTGGTCGGCGCACGCGGAGATGGCCGATATGGTGACTGCGGGTATGACACCGATGCAGGTCATCGTTGCCGCGACACGCACATCGGCGGAGATTCTCAAGCTCGATCAGCTCGGCACACTCGCCGCTGGCAAGAGCGCCGACTTCATCGTGCTCGACGCCAACCCGTTGGATGACATCATGAACACGCGTCGCATCGCGGACGTCTACCTGCGCGGCAGCCGGATCGATCGCAAATCTCTGAGTCGAAATTGGACTGGGCGATAGCTCGCAGACGATGCTATCGTCGTCGTCTTTCGAGCCCTCGAAGGACCGGCACGCTCCTCGCACGGTGAGGTCCCGGACCAGAAGCGGTCAATGCCTGGCCGTCTCGAGCCCGGGAGGGAACGATGGCGGAGAAATCGCTAGAAGAACGCGTGGCCATGCTGGAAGCGCGAGACGAGATCCTCAAGCAGTTGCCTGACCGCGTCACGGCGGTCGAAGAGCAGATCCTTCAACTTCGCGACGAAATGCGTGCCGAGTTTTCTGCGTCTCGCGCCAAGGCGCGGGCGGGCGAAGAGGGCGTCGTGCGAACGCTGCGCGATGAAATCCGCGAAGGCAATGAACGTGTCATGCAGACGCTCCGCGAGGACATCCGCGAAGGCGATGAACGTGTCGTGCAGACGCTCCGTGAGGACATTCGCGAAGGCGATGAACGTGTCGTGCAGACGCTCCGTGAGGACATCCGCGAAGGCGATGAACGTGTCGTGCAGACGCTCCGTGAGGACATCCGCGAAGGCGATGAACGTGTCATACAGACGCTTCGCGAGGAGATTCGGGAAGGCGACGAGGAGACAAGGCGCTTCATGCGAGTCTTATACGAGGACCTCGTGGAGCGTATCGAGATACTGGGAGGGAAACACTGAACCTCCGCGCCGTGCCCATCTGTGTGTCGCTCGCAATCGCTGCGACTGCGGTCGTCACGGTCGCGTCCGACCAACAGCGGCAAGACAGCCGGCAACCGCGGCGCGAGCTCGCGTCACTTCCCGGCGTTCGACTCTGGTTCACCGATACCGGCGGCACTGGCGAGCCGATCGTGCTGATGCACGCGATCACGGGAACCAGCGAGAGCTGGGCACCACAGGCTGACGCGTTCTCGAAAGCCGGCTATCGCGTGATCGCATTCGACCGGCGCGGATGGGGTCGCAGCATCGCCGACCCCGCAAGCGGGGCGCAGCCGGGCCATGCGTCAGACGACCTGCAGGCGCTCGCTGACCATCTATCGCTCGCAAAGTTTCATCTCGTCGGCGTCGCGGGCGGCGGCTTCGTCGCCCTCGACTACGCAGCGTTCCATCCTGATCGGCTACAGAGTCTTGTCGTCGGCGCCAGCACTGGTTCGGTCAGCGACCAGGAGATTCAGGACGTGATCGCGCGAATCGAGATTCCAGGTCTCCGATCGCTTCCCGGTCATTTCCGGGAGGTGGGCGCTTCGTATCGCGGCACGAATCCCGAGGGCACGAAGCGCTGGCTCGAGATCGAGGAGCACGCACGACAGGCTGGCGCCCCGGCCCAGCCACTGCGATCGCCTAATACGTACGCCAAGCTGGCAACCATCACCACGCGGACGCTGGTGGTCGCGGCGGATGCCGACCTCCTTGCGCCGCCCGCGCTCATGAAGCTCTGGGCGCGTCATGTCAAAGGCGTCCAGTGGACGACCGTGCCTGATGCCGGCCATTCGATCGCCTGGGAACAACCCGCCATCTTCAATGAGATCGTCCTCCGTTTCCTGAAGGGCGACCGCCCGTTTCCCGCCGTGCCGCAGTAAGATCACGGCCTCTCTGAATCGGAGGATGTCATGCGCTTTCACGCGAAGGTGAGACGTGCCACGTGCGTGATGATGGCCGCGGTGCTGCTGACCAGCTCCGCAGCGTTCGCAGATGAAATACGAGTGCTCTCCTCGGTCGGCATCAAAGCTGTCGTCGACGAGCTCGCTCCGCAGTTCGAGAAGACCACGAAACACAAGGTGACGATGGTGTTCGGACTTGCGGGAGCGTTGAAGGGTCAGATCGAGACAGGCGAGCCGTTCGACGTCGCGATCCTGACGCCGCCGCTGCTCGACGATCTGATCGCCAAAGGTCTGGTGGCGGCGAAAGCGACCATCGCGCGCACGGGTCTCGGACTGATGATCAAGTCAGGCGCACACAAGCCCGACGTCAGCAGCGTCGAGGCGTTCAAGAAGACGCTGCTCGCGGCGAAGTCGATCACGTTCGCGTCCGCGGGCGCCAGCGGCGTGGCATTCCTGGCCACTGCCAAACAGCTGGGCATCGCCGATGCCATCAAGACGAAGCCTGCCGCATCCGGGGAAGAGGTCAATCACAACGTCCTGACCGGCGCGTCGGACCTCGCCGTGCTGCCAGTCAGCGAGATCCTGCCCGTCAAAGGAGCCGAACTCGGCGGCGTGTTTCCGGCAGATGTGCAGACCTTCGTGATCATGGCGGCGGGCGTCAACTCCAAGGCCAAGGGGACAGCGGCGAAGGAGTTCGTGGCGTTTCTGATGTCGTCCACCAACAACGCCGTGATCAAGGTTAAAGGAATGGAACGAATCCAATGACGCGTCTCGCGCTCGTACTCATCGCCAGCGTTGCGCTGCTGACCACCGCGACAGCCGCCAACACCTATAGCGTGGCCCCTGACTGGCTCAAGCTTCCGCAAGGACGCGAGCAGCTTGGCAATCAGCATGGCGACGTCGCCGTCAGCTCCACCGGCGAGGTCTACGTCAGCGTGCAGGATCCATCAGCAGGTCTCCAGGTGTTCTCGCCCGAAGGAGCGTTCCTGCGTAACGTGCCAGCTGCGCCGAGCGACTTTCATGGCTTCGTGATCCGCAAGCAGGCCGATGGCGAGTTCCTCTACGGCGCTACGCTGCGCGGACAGACGATCGTCAAGATGACCCTCGAAGGCAACATCGTCATGACGATCGGCTCGTCGACGATTCCGGATCAATACAAGGCGAGGAACGCGCGGAGCAATCAGCTGGCGTTGTTGCTCACGGGCCTCGACGTCGCACCGAACGGTGACATCTACGTCACCGACGGCTACGCGAGCGACTACATCCATCGCTTCGACAAGACCGGCAAGTACATCACGTCGTTCGGCGGCAAGCAGGGGCCATACAGCTTCAACACGCTGCACAAGCTGGCGATCGACACGCGATTCCAGCCGGCGCGCATCATCGCGTGCGATCGCGCCAACAACCGCGTCGTGCATCTCTCACTCGACGGCGAGTTCCTGGGTGTGGTGGCGAAGGATCTTCTACTGCCGGCCGCGATCGTGATCGACGGCGACAACGCGATCGTCGGCGAGCTGAACGGTCGAGTGACGGTGCTCGACAAAGCCGGTGCGGTAGTGAACCGCATCGGAGCCAACACTGAGCAGGGCACCGGCACCAACAAGATCCCGCCCGCGCAGTGGCGTCAGGGATTCGTGCTGTCGCCGCACGGTGTGGCGCTCAACGCACACGGCGACCTCTTCGTATCCGAGTTCAGCGCATTCGGCCGGGTGCACAGGTTTAATCGACAGTAGTCGACATTTACTGACTTCACGTGACTACGACACACCGAGACACAGAGGCACAGAGAAATCCCTTGGGTTCTCAATGCCTCAGTGCCTCGGTGTGTTGTGATCACGGTTGGCAAGCGCAATCACGGTGATGCGGTTGAATCACATGAAGGTATCGACTGTCCTGCTAGCGAGCTTTTCCACGGTGCTCCTCGCCACTGTCGCCGCACAATCTCCCGAACCGAAGCCTGCGTTCGCGGGACAGACGGACGCGCCAAAACCGGCAAAGCCATCACCGCCGTTCAACACGCAGACGATCGCCACCGGGCTGACCGGCGCGTGGGCAATCGCGTTCCTGCCTGATGGCAACATCCTGGTCACGCAGAACTCCGGCACGATGCGGATCGTCAGGCCCGAGGGCGTCGTCTCTGCGGCGCTCGAAGGCGTGCCGGGAGTGAAAGCCGTTGCCGCGCAGGGGCTCCACGACGTGGTGCTCGATCCCGACTTCGCGAGGAACCGCACACTCTACTTCACGTACTTCGCACCGCCGAAAGGCGAAGCGCCGGCGTCGTGGCCGATCGAGTTCTTCTACGAACGCGTCTGGACGAAACCGTTCATCGAACGCAGGACGATGCAGCTCGGGGCCGAGCGGGTGGCACGGGCGAAACTGAGCGCGGACAACACGAAACTCGAAGACGTCGACGTCCTCGCTGAGGGCGTCGAGCGGCGGATCGTGATCGCACGTGACGGCACGCTGCTCGTCTCGGGCGCCGATCGCTTCCGCTTCTACGACTCCGATCTCGATGGCGTCGAGCACACGTTCGCCGACAACCCCGACATCCGTCGCAACTTCACGGGCCGCGTCATTCGCATCAACCGCGACGGCTCGATCCCGAAAGACAATCCGTGGCTCAGTCGAGCCACCGTGCTCGCCGACACGTTCGCGCACGGGTTCAAGGATCCGGAAGGTGCGGCCCTCAATCCGCAGACCGGTGAGCTCTGGATGATCGATCACGGTCCACAGGGCGGCGACGAGATCAACATCGTCCGCGCCGGCAAAGACTACGGCTGGCCCGACGTGTCATATGGGCGTCAGTACGACGCGCGGCAACTCGACGGCCGAAAGAACGTGCGCGTTGGCGACGGCGCCACGTCGAGGCCCGACGTCGAAGAGCCGATCTACTACTGGGTACCGTCGATCGCGCCCTCAGGGATGATGTTCTACACGGGTGACCTGTTCCCCGAGTGGAAAGGCAACCTGTTCATCGGCGCGATGGCCGGCCAGCATCTCGTGCGTCTCGTTCTCAACGGCGAGCGCGTCGTCGCAGAAGAACAGCTCCTGACTGCCGATAAGCAGCGCGTTCGCGAAATCCGCCAGGCACCGGACGGCTCGATCTACATCCTGCACGGAGCGTCAATCGTGCGGCTCACTCCAAAGAAGTAGGCAGTAAGCAGTAGGCAGTAGGCGGCACGAACTCTTCGCACGATGGCACTCGATACCGGCACCCGGCTTGGTCCCTACGAGGTTCTCACGCCCCTGGGCGCAGGCGGAATGGGCGAGGTGTATCGCGCGCGCGATACGCGCCTCGATCGGGAGGTGGCGGTCAAGGTCATCCCGGCTGGTGCCGCCTCGACCCAGACGCTCGAGCGGTTCGAGCGCGAGGCCAAAGCGATTGCCGCGCTCAATCATCCCGGCATCTGCGCGGTCTACGACGTCGGCACGTCTCCTGTGCCGTTCCTCGTCATGGAGTTGCTCGAGGGCGAAACGCTGCACCAGCGTCTCGCTCGCGGCCGGCTCGATGCATCTGCCCTCCTCGAGATTGGGCTCGCGCTTGCCGATGCGCTCGCGGCAGCCCATGCCAAGGGCGTCATTCACCGCGACCTCAAGCCAGCCAATATCGTCCTGACACCACGAGGGCCGAAGATCCTGGACTTCGGCCTGGCCCGCATCAGCGAAACGGTTGCACAGGCCGATGTGGACGTCTCGGCATTCCCGACGCTGTCAGGGCAAACGCCACTGACGGATGCCGGCGTCGCGGTCGGGACAGTGGCGTATATGTCGCCGGAGCAGCTGCGCGGACAGGCACTCGACGCGCGCACGGATCTCTTCTCGTTGGGACTCGTGCTCTACGAGATGGCCACCGGCAAACGCGCGTTCTCAGGAACAACGAGCGCGGTGACGTCAGCGGCGATCCTGCATGAGCAGCCCGCCTCGCCGCGTGAACTGCAGCCGGACCTCCCCGCCCGATTCGAACAGGCGATCCTGACGCTGCTCGAGAAAGATCGCGAAGTCCGCACACAGACGGCGTCCGAGCTACGCGCAGAGCTGACGCGTCTGAAGCGCGAACTGACCGGAGCGCGAACGCCGGACACCGTCACGCGATCGGTGCCTGTTGCTGATGCAAGCCACAGCCACACCGCTCCGGTCAGCGCGGTTGCCGCGCCGCCGAGCTCTTCGGATGCGCAACTCATCGCCGGCCTCATGAGTCGTCACCGCGCCGCATTGGCGGGCGCCGCGGCGCTGATCATCCTGGCGATTGCGGGCGCCGCTTACGTATTCGCACCGCGTGGTGGCAGTAGCGATTCGGCTCCGAGCGCGGCGCCGATCTCCATCGCCGACCTGCAGGTCGAGCCCCTCACAACGAGCGGCACCGCAGGTCTTCCGGCCATTTCTCCGGACGGCAACTACGTCGCCTACGTCGAGAACGGTGGGGGTATCGCCAGTCTCCGGGTTCGCCAGGTGGCGACAGGCAGCAACGTCGAGATCGTAGCGGGGGAACCGGGAGTGAACATCGTTGGCGTGACGGTCACGCCTGACGGCTCTTTCGTCAACTACGTGAAGCAGTTGCCGCAACGGCAGCCCGAGCTCTGGCAGATCCCTTTTCTCGGCGGCACCGCGCGTCGCCTCTTGCCGGGAGTTGGCGGCCGCGTTGGCTTCTCGCCAGACGGCCGCCAGATGGCGTTCACCCGTGCGAGCGCCGCCCCGGGTCAGACTGAGCTGGTCATCGCGACAAGCGATGGCAGAAGCGAGCGTGTCGTGGCCACGCGCCGCACGCCACAAGGTTTCTTGACCGTTGTGGGGGCCTTCCAGGCGTTCGCGCCGGCCTGGTCCCCGGACGGCACGACCATCGCTGCTCTTGGTGGCATATTTGGAGAGCAGGCGACGGGACAAGTCGTGTTCGTGGACGCGCAAACGGGCGCCGAGCGAGCGGTGAATCTCGGTCCTCCGCTACCGGGAACAGGTCTGACGTGGCTCGACGAGCGCGCGGTGCTGCTCAGCGCACTCGATCGCTCGAGCGCGCCACTACAACTGTGGCTGATGTCCTATCCGGACGGCGCGCTCCGCCGGCTGACGAACGACACCAGTCAGTACGTGAGCCCGAGCCTGACAGCGAATCGTGGAGCACTGGTCGTGGCACGCAACGACGCCTCGTTCAGCGTCTGGACAAGTGACGCGACCGTTGAGCGGTGGACGCAGACCGTACCGACAACACCGGCAAAAGGTCCTATCGGGTTCCGGCTCCGATGGATGGGGGACGATCTCGTGTACCCGGCAACGGCATCGGGTGGGTTCGCTCTCACGCGGTGGCGAGTCGCGACGAAGACGACGGAAGTCCTGGCGCCAAGCGCCGGGAATCAGAGCGTGAGCGCCGACGGCTCCCGGATCGTGTACTTCGACTACGACACAGGTGAGGTGTGGAAGGCGGACGGCGCGAAACGGGATCGCCTGACGTCGAGCGGCACCTTCGGCGCGGCGTCCTCCGGACGGCTGTCGCCGGACGGACGGCTCCTGGCCATGATCGATCCCACAGGGCCGAAGGGACTCGTCGTCCGAGTCATGTCTGTGGACGACCCGGGCAACGTGCGCGAGATCGTGGCCACTGGCGTGCGCCAGGGCGGGGCGGAGATCTCGCCCGATGGCCGCTCAATCGCATTCAGTTCGTTCGACGCGCAGAACCAGCCAGCCGTGACGGTGTGCGACCTCGAGGCCTGCTCATCGAAGAAGACGTTCCCCGCGCGTGGGATCTTAGACTCGCACTGGACGCCCGATGGCCGCGGCATCGCGTACACCGACGCTCGCACCCGATCGGACATCTGGGTACAACCACTCGACGGTGCCCCTCCGCGTCAGCTCACTCACTTCCCGTCCGACGGACAACAGATCGGAGACTTCGCCTGGTCCGCCGACGGCAAGCGGCTGGCCGTGGCCCGCGCGCGGATCTCGAGCGACATCGTTCTGTTTCGGGGGTTGCGCGGGACGACGCGCTGACGCGCACCGCGCGAAGACCACGAAGAACACGAAGGGCACGAAGAAGAACTCTTCGCGGTCTTCGTGTCCTCCGTGAGCTTCGTGTTCGTTAGAAACTGAACGTCACATTGAACCGTGCGAATCGCGGCGGCACGATCGCCATCGGCTGCAGCCAGGTCGAGCCATTGGTCGCGTACGCGTAATTCGCGTCGAACGTGGTCGTATCGTTAGTGTTGAACAGGTTGTAGAGATCGACACCGATGTCAGCACGTGTCGACCCGAACCTCAGGATCTTGGCGAACCGCATGTCCACCTGATTGAGGCGATCGTCCGGGTAGAGCTCACCGGGCAAGAGCAGGTTGACGGTGGTGGTGCCGTTGATCAGCGAACCAGCCGGCAGTTGTCCGAGTATCTGCTGCACGACGCTGTTCGGCAGCTGGTAGTTGGCGCTCAGTGACGCGCCGTTGGTCGCGGAACCACCGCCGACGCCGCCGATGTTGTTCGGGTTCAGTGATCGAATCTGTGCGCTGACGAGCACATCGATCTTGGGGACGGTGTACGCCGCCAGGGCCCTGAAGGACGTCATCACCGGCTCGGTCACGTGGCAGGCTGCCGCCTGTGTCAATTGCGAGGTGGCCGTGCCCGTTCCGAGGATGGTCTCTGGCAGGTTCTTGCTCGTGTCACACGTATCTCGCACGCCGCGGCCCGTGCTCGTCCCGCCCTGGAACGTCAGGCCGTTGGCGAGCCGCGCATTCACGGACACGTTCACGCCATGCCAGTACTGCGTGCGCGCATCGCCGAAATCGGTCTCGAACGTCCTGTAGGTCTGCGCGCCGATCGCTCGAAGCCGGGAGTAGACCGTGACCGGGTACCCGCCACCGCCGGGCAGGTCCGGATGCAGCGGTGCTGTGAAGGTCCACGGCGTGTAGTCGGATGGCCCGACGAGTTGGTTGTCATCGACAAAGAAGTTGTTGAACCAGCGCCGGTTGTAGCTGGCGTCGACCGACACGCGCGGGAGCAGTTGCTGCTGGACCGACACGCCGAGCTGCCCGTCGGCGGGACGCACGCCCCATCCGCGCAGAATGTCCGGGTTGACAACCGTCAGGTTGGGATTGGCATTGCCGAAGTTCGCGTTGTCGCCGGTCAGCGCCCCGCAGTTGTCACCGCCCGTGGCCAGGTTGTTCTGCGCCGCCGGGTTCCTCAGATCGCAATCCACGACGTAGTTCCCGTTGTCCTGCCACGCGCGCGCAGGCGTCAACACGTTTCTCTGGATCCGGGCGGCTGGGTTGTTGGCGGTGTAGTTCTCGTCGTTGGTGGCATTCTGCAGGTATTTCCCCCAGTTGGCTTTGAGCGCGGTCTTGCCGTTTCCAAAGACGTCCCAGGCGGCGCCCAACCGCGTCGTGATGTCGTTGTAGCCGGCCACGCTCACCGTTCGGGGGAATGTGATCGGCGCAGGATTGAATCGCGAGATCTCCGTGGTGCCGTTGCCATCGGCCGGTGCCCAGCTCGATGCCCGGTCGTAGCGCACGGCGCCCTGAAGCGTCAGGCGCCCCATCGTCCACTGATCCTGAGCGAAAAGCGCGGACGTCGCCGTCCGGTCGTTCTGCTCCCACCTCGTGGCGAGGGTGTAACTGACACCGTTCAGCTGACGGTTGTTCATCGTGTAGCGCAGCAGCGTGGAATTGGCGTCCCGCGCCTGGAGCGAACGTTGATACGAACCCTGATAACCGACTTTCAGGTTGTGCGCACCTGTGACGTAAGCCATCGACGCGCGCCAGTTGTTCGGGTTCGCATCGTTGTTCGCCCATCCGAACCCGAGCGGATCGAACGTACCGCGATAGGTGAAGTTCGCGCGATGATCGTCGATCGCCTGTGCTTCGGTGACCGGAATCGTGCTCGTCAGCGAGTCAGGCGGCGCTATTCCAAAGCCTGCCCACAGATACTGGAATCGCGAGAAGCCGGCCTCGAGCAGCACCCTGTTCGACAGCGGAGATGACCAGGTCGCCTGCGTCACGTTGTATGGGAAATCGTGGTACCCCGGCCACGTCTCGGGCGAGGCCGTCAGGGTGCCGAGCCCGATCCAGTCGTCACCACGTCCGCGGCAACCGCTCCCGGCCGCGGTGATGGTTCCGCCCGAGCAACGGTGCTGATACTCGTGGGAGAAGGTGACGCGGTTCCTCGGGCTCACCTGAGCCGTCAGCTTGATCGAGAAGATGTCCCGGCGATTCGTTCCGCGCCCCTCAACCGACGGATCTTGTTTGTAGTCCCAATGAGAGGGATCGCCGGCATACAAGTTCGCGAAGACGCCTTCGGTGAACGTCGTGCTGCCAAAATCGCGAGCAGAGCCGAAGAACCACAGGCGGTCGCGCACGATCGGCCCGCCAAGCGCACCACTGACATCGTATTGATTGAGCAGCGCCGGCGGCCGTGTCAGGCCGATGCTGGCCAGGTACTCGTCAATGTTGTCCGACCGCAGGCCATCGCCAGTACCGCTGTAGAACGCCGTCCCGCTGAAGCTGTTGCCGCCCGACCGGGGGATCAGGTTGACGCTCGGCCCGCCTGCTTCGCTTTCACCGAGCCCCCCCGACACGAGGACCTGCATTTCGTCGGTGTTCGCCACGTCGTAGATGAACGTGGACACGCCGCCACCGTTGAACGACGCCGCGACCGGAAGGCCATTGATCAGCATGCGCCCTTCGTTGGCGCGACCACCGTTGGACGTGAAGAACGTCATGAACGGCTCGGTCATC
>Ga0207669_10000669_pt1 | contig 14782 bp, 10 predicted proteins | sample KBSM33metaG_FD_184329 | JGI IMG/M metagenome (GOLD analysis project Ga0207669, IMG submission 184329) | Miscanthus rhizosphere microbial communities from Kellogg Biological Station, Michigan, USA - KBS M3-3 metaG (SPAdes) (version 2) | ecosystem: Host-associated > Plants > Roots > Rhizosphere >...
CCTGCCAGCAGCATCGCAGCCACCCCGAACACCACGAGCAGCGTCATCCCCAGTCGTTCCCGCGCAATCGACTTGCCGATGAGGGAATCGTAAACGCCGAACTGCGCGCCAAGCAATGGATCGATCGAGTCCAGTTCGCGCCTGATGGCCGGGACCAGACTGTCCGGTTTATCGAGGGCGGTGCGGACGACGACGGCTCGTCGCCTGAACACGAACTGTTCGCTGGACATGTAGATCGTCGGCTCCGGCGGCGTGGCCAGCGACTGATGCTTCGCGTCCGCGACCACGCCGACCACTTCGACTTCGTCCACCGTGAGATGCCCGAACTGAAATCCGGTGTCCGTGGGAACGTAGCGGTTGTCCTTCCAGCGGATCCGCTGGCCCAATGGATTCTGACCGGAGAAGTACTGCCGCGCGAAGCTTTCGCTGACAACTGTCACACCGGGCGAACCCTGCCGATCCGATCTCGACAGCTGCCGGCCGCTCACGAGGCGCATCTTCATCGTCTGCAGGAACTCCGGGCTCACGGCCTGAATCGTCGTCGACCAGGCGGCGTCGCCGTTCGCGGAAGACTGGCTGGGAATCGTGAACACCACGGCGACGCCGGCACCGCCAGGGGTCAGGGGAAGGCTGGTGGTCGTGGCCACCGCGTCCACGCCGGCAATGGCTCCGACGCGCTCTTCGAGGTCACGGAAGAACGCGGCCATCGGCGCATACGTCGGGCGACGTTCAGGCTTGCCCTGTGCGCTCTCCACGACCTCCATGCCCACGCGGCCCGGAACGTTCATCGAGAATGTCAGGACGCCATGCGGATCGAAGCCTGGATCGGCCGTGGTCAGGTTGATGTAGCTTCGAATCAGCAGACCCGCGCCGATCACGAGGACGACGGCCAGCGCAATCTCGGCGACCACCAGCGCGCTGAACAGCCTGTTCGTTGCCGGCCCGGCGGACCTCCCGCGTCCGCTCTCGTTGATCAGGCTGCCCAGCTCATTCCGCGCAAGCCGCCAGGCGGGCGCCAATCCTACGCACACGCCGGTCAGCAGGGTCAGTCCTGCCGCGAACAGGAGCACGGTGCCGTCGATCGGTACGGACGTGAGTCGCGGAAGGCCCTCAGGGGCAAGGGCCAGAAGCAGTTGCGTACCCACGGTGGCAACGACCAGGCCCAGCGCCCCGCCGATGGTCACGAGGAGCAGGCTCTCGACAAGGAGCTGGAAAACGATTCGCCAGCGCCCCGCGCCGATGGCTTCGCGCACGGCGACTTCCCTGGATCGAGCCGTGGTTCTCGACAGCAGCAGGTTCGTGATGTTGATGCAGGCGATGAGGAGGAGGATGCCCGTCGCCCCGGCAAGGATCAGCACGGTGGACTCGACATCCCCGACGACGTATTCGAGCATCGGCTGAGCGATCAGGACCGGTGTCTGGTTCGTGACCGGATCCACGCCGAGATTCGCAGCCAACTGCGCCATCTCCCGATCGATCTGTTCCTGCGTGCCTCCCGGACGAAGCTTCATGAATCCGCGGTAGGCACGAACCCGGTCGAAGCCGGACCCGAGGCGCATCAGGTACCAGAAGCCCGGGTCCTGGGGGAACTCGAAGTCGGCGGGCGCGACACCGACCACTTGCAGCGTCATGCCTTCGGCGGCGACCGACTTCCCGATGATGTCGGCATCAGAGCCGAAGGCATCGCGCCACACCTGGTGGGAGAGCACGATGCGCCCGAACTGTTCGTTGGGCTCGAACCCGCGGCCCATCGCCATTCGCACGCCGAACACGTCGAAGAAGCGATCGGTGACTCCATATCGGACCGTGGGATGAGGCCGCCGGTCTGACCCGACGATCTGCGATGCCTGACTCCACGCGATCGATGCGGTTTCGACCGTCGGATGTTTGTCGTTCTCGTAGATCGGGCGGAATTCTCTGGGGGTGACGTTGCCGGGGAGACCATCCGGCGCCATCGCTCGCATCACGTAGAGTTGGCCGGTGCTGGCGTAGGGAAGGTCACGGATCAAAACGGCGTTGACCACGCTGAAGACAGCGGTGCTTCCACCGATGCCCAGTGCCGTGGTCACGATGACGATCGTCGAGATTGCGCTCTCGCGCGTGAGTATTCTCAGCGCAAGCGTCAGATCTCTCCACATCGACGCAGTCTCCGGGTGAACGTCGCGCGCTTCGAGCGACCAAGAATACTGCGGACCTCACGTGTTCCACATCCCGATTGCGACCTTCCAGCTTCCGTCGGCCTGCTTCGCGAGGACTCGAAGCAGCTTCCCACGGATCTGCGCCTCGTCACCGCCGGCGGCCGGCACGTAGCTCGCGGTGAAGAGGCCCCACTCGAATGCCCAGCCGTCCGCGATCGTGACGTTCTTGATTTCGGGGACATAGCTCGCCACTCGAAACCCCGGCATCGCAGCACTCCGGCGCGTCCTGGCGTCGAGGATCGCCTGTTTGCCGACCGCAGCATCCTCACCTTGTCCGAGTATCACGATGTCATCGGTCCACCCGGTGCTGAGCAACGCCTGGTCGCCCGACAGGGTCGCTGCAACGTCCAGGCTGTGCAGCTTCTCGATCTCGCGCATGTTCTGCGTATACACAGATGCGGTTTCAGTAGACATACCAGCTCCTATCGCGCTTCGCCCGAGAGCATCGCCGCCTGCGTCCGGTTCAGGATGAATGACATATGCGCGGCGATGATTTGCCAGCGGCCGTCCTGCTTCATCCAGACGTGCGTCGCCCGGTAGCGTCGAGACGCGTCGACGGTCTGCCCTTTGACCGTCACGACGAATCGATAGTTGGCGATGGCCGTGTCGCCGTGCCCGACGACCTTCATGTCCTCGTTCTGCGCAGACATCTCCAACGTCCGCCCACTCGCGTGCGCATGCTCGCGCTCGTTGATGCCGCGTTTGATCTCGTCGATGATTGCGGTCTTGCTGCAGGTCGGTTCGCCCATGATGCCGGTCAGCACGAGGTCGTCGGCGTAGATGCGATCGATTGCACCGAGGTTCAGCGCTTGCTTCGCCTCGGCCAGTTGCTCTTCCTGATGCAGGATCTCCTGCTCAATCGTCTGTGCCATGACACGTTCCTTTCGAGAGGCGCTCACGATAGCGGTCGGCCTGGCCGGTGGTCCCGAAGGTTTTGCTAAGATTCGCCGAAATCTGATGGGGCAGAGAGAAGCCTTTCGTTTCGGTGATTTCACACTCGACGTGGGGGAGCGCCAACTGCTGCGTGGTGACCATGTCGTCCGGCTGTCGCCGAAAGCCTTCGATGTTCTCGCCGTGCTGGTCCGGCAGCCGGGCCATCTCGTCACGAAGGACGAACTTCTCGCACATGTCTGGCCGGAGTCGTTCGTCGAGGAAGGGATCCTTACGGTTCACATCTCGGCTCTTCGCAAGGTGCTGGGCGACGACCAGCGGCCGCCCAGTTACATCGAGACGGTGGCGAGGTCGGGGTACCGGTTCAGAGCGCCGGTCACGCGCGTCGCCGCGGACACCGAGCCGACAGCACCAAGTGCGATCGCCAGGCCCGTTGAACTGTATGAATTCGTGGGTCGCGGGCGGTCTCACCTGCTGTCGGGCTCATTCTTCGAACTGCCGAATGCAGTGGAGGCGTTTCGCGCGGCCATCGAGATCGATTCGACCTACGCACCAGCGCATGCGGGATTGGCGCGCGCACGCTGCGCGCAGGCGGCGCTGCGCGCGGTGCCACACCAGGAAGCCTTTACGGAGGCGAAAGCCTCAGCGCTGCGCGCGCTGGCCATGGACAGTACATCCGCCGATGCCCAGGCCGTTCTCGGCGCTGTTCTCTTTCTCAGCGAGTGGGACTGGATGGCGGCGGAGCGCAGCCTGTGCCGCGCGCTCGACATCGACCCCGATCACACAGATGCACTGCTGCAGTACGGGTCGCTGCAGGAAGCGCTCGGACGGCTGGACGATGGCCTCCGGTTCAAGCAGCAGGCGCTGGCCCGCGACCCGCGATCGGCACTGGTGCTGATGCAAATCGCGATGTCGTACTGGCATCAGCGGAAGTACCACGACACACTCGTCTGGGCGGAGCGCGCTCTCGAGATCGATCCGAAGCACCTCCTCGCCGGCGAGTTCATCGCCGGCGTCTACTGGAAGATCGGAGACATCGAGAAATTCCTGGCGGCAAATCTACGGATGGCCGTGACGTTCGGCGTGCCCGACGAGGCGTTGGCGAATTTGAAGCAGGTCACTGCTCAGATCCAGGACGCATACGCGGCAGCCGGCCTCACCGGCATGACGCGCTTCATGGCGGATCAGGTCACGAACGAGCGCCTGGACTACGACCACCTGTTGAAGATGGCCTTCCGTCGCGCCGTGTTGTACGGCGCGGCGGGCCGGCTTGATGAGGCGTTCGAATGCCTGGACCAGGCGATGACGTTCCGCGACCCGGCGCTCGTACACCTGGCCGTCGCGCCGCAGTGGGACAGCCTGCGCGATGACCCGCGGTTTGACGATCGCCTCAAAGCGATGGGTCTGCCCCGTCCCACCTGACGAGACTCGCGCCGGTGCGTATCGGCCGCAACGGCTTTCGCGTTGACGTCAAGTCTCATCCGTAGTTCTATCTACCCGTGATTCAGTCTGGCACAGTGCTCGAACACTATGAAGTCCTCTCTGCCCTGGGAAAGGGTGGCATGGGAGTGGTGTATCGGGCGAAGGACCAGAGACTGGGACGCGAGGTGGCGATTAAGGTTCTCCCAGACGCGTTTGGTCAAGATCCGGTCCGGGTTGCGCGATTCGAACGGGAGGCCCGCGCCGCCGCCGCGCTCAATCATCCCAACATCTGCGCGATTCACGAAATCGGCGAGCACGAAGGTCAGCCCTTCATCGTGATGGAACTGATGAAGGGACAGACGCTCGAGGCGAGGCTGTCGACGCAGGGGCGCCTCGAATGCGACGAAGTCCTGGAATTGGGCACGCAGCTGGCCGATGCGTTGGACGCCGCTCATGCTGCCGGGATTGTTCATCGGGACATCAAGCCGGCCAACATCTTCATCGCGGATCGCGGGCAGGCGAAGATCCTCGATTTTGGCCTGGCCAAAACGAATCGCCTCTCGGAAGAAGAAGTCCTGACAGTCTCGAACGGTGTCGGGCCGCTGACCGGCCATGGAGCCACCCTGGGTACGCTCGGGTACATGTCGCCCGAGCAAGCGCTGGGTAAGGAGCTGGACGCGCGGACCGACCTGTTTTCCCTGGGTGTCGTGATCTACGAAGCCTTGACGGGCAAGCCGGCTTTCATGGGTGCGACGTCGGCCGCGATCTTCGACCAGATCCTCAATCGAGCGCCGCCATCGCCCGTGCAGCGCAATCCCAGGATTTCGCCGGAACTCGAAGGCGTTGTCAACAAGCTGCTGGAAAAAGACGTCGGTCTCCGCTATCAGCGCGCCTCGGAGCTCCTCGTCGACCTCAAACGGATGCGGCGCGATGCCGACTTGGTGCGGCGACCATCTGTGGGGGCGGCCACGGGATGGCGTGCGCTGACGGTCGGCGCGGCCGCTCTCGGTGTCCTCGCGCTCGCGGCCACGGCGTGGTGGGCGAGGAGCTTCGTCGGCCCGGCACCGGCTGGGATGAGCGCGCCGCCCTTGTCGATTAGTCCGCTGACAGATTCCGACGGGCTTTCGTTGTCGGGGAGCTGGTCTCCCGACGCGACACAGGTGGCCTACGACTACACCTTGAACGGATCGATGGATATTGCCGTCATGTCGCTCGGGGGTGGAGAACCTCGTCTCGTCGCGGGTGGCCCCAACGACGAGGCCATGCCGCGCTGGTCGCCGGATGGTTCCCGGATCGCGTTCGTGTCTGACGATGGCACCGGCATGAACGTCTATTGGGTGCCGCCCACGGGCGGAACACGCCGGAGGATCGCGCAGACCCACCTTCAGTATCTGGATCGATTCACGTCATTGGGCGCCCTCGGCTCCCAACCGTGGTCTCCGGATGGACGGCGTCTCGTGTTCTCGCGGCTGGAGCCCACCAACAGCGTGGCATTGTGGACGGCTGATATCGAGAGCGGCCAGGAAGCGCGCCTGACGTCTCCGCCGCCTGGCGCCAACGACTGGCGGGGCGCGTGGTCGCACGACGGCAAGGAGATCGCGTTCAACCGCGTCTCCACCGGCTCGCCATCCACCCTGTATCTCGTGGCCGTATCGGGCGGGGAGCCGCGTGCGGTGGTCCCGAGCAAGACGGCCGGTCGCGCTGCCGCGACCTGGTCGCTCGACGACCGCTCCCTTCTGTTCGTTCCCGGCGGAGCATGGGGCGGAGACGTTTCGGAGGTCCAGATCGGGACGGGGACGATCAGGCAGCTGACGGTCGGGGCCACGGTCAGTACCCCGATTCTCTCGTCCACAGGGCGCATCTCTTTCTCGCGCTGGAGCCATGAGACGTTCTTTTTCAGGATGCCGGTGGCCAACCCGTTGGCCGAGCACGAGCAGATCTCGCTCAGCGGGGGCAGCAACTTCGCGCAGCATTTCTCGCCAGACGGCCGGCAGATCGTGTTTCAATCGAGCCGCGGCGGTCGGTCGGTGCTGTGGCTCCACGATACGGAGACAGGTGCGGAGCGCCAGCTCACCTATCCACCGGCCGAACGAGAGGACAGAACGCCGGACTGGTCGCCCGACGGGAAGCAGGTCGTGTTTCTCTCGAATCGCGGCGGAGCGTTTCAATTGTGGGTCGCGGACGTGGACGGCGGAGCGACGCATCGCTTGTCCGAGCAGGCGATCCCCATGGATGGCGATTGGTGGGTGAATGCGCGAGTCGCCCCGAGGTGGTCGTCGGATGGCCGGGCCATTGCCTATCTTGCTCCTGGCGAACGGGGCTCGACGTTGTGGCTCATCGATCCCGATGGCCGTGAGGCTCGCCCGAGTCGAGTGTCAGACGTCTTGCGCTTCGACTGGTATTTGGACAGTCGCCGGGCGATCTATACGCGCAACGGCGCGGATGGGCAAATCGAGATCATCGCGACAAACCTCGAAACGGGCGAGGAGCGTTTGCTGCTAAAGGCGAACGCCACGGAGCTGAGCGTCGCCCCGGACGGGAATGCGATCGCGTACAACAGCGCGGACGGACACTTCAGCATGAATCGGTACGTGCTGATGCTCGGCCGCCCGACCGGCGCAAACCAATTGCCTCACGCGACGGGGGGCCCTCGGCAGATGACGTTTGGCGGGGGAAAGTGGCACGTTCATGGCGGCGCGTGGTCCCCGGATGGCCAATGGATCGTGTACACCAGGGACTTCGATCGCGGAAACCTCAGTGTCATCGACAACTACCGTTGAAAGCTGTCGCAAAAAGCGAGCGCCTGTTGCGACAGACGAAGCCTCAGATCAGCGAACCTGTCGCTGGATGGACTCCGCCGTACTGCGCACGGTCCAGGAACAGCGACGTCTGGCTGATGGGCGATTCTCGCTCCAGCCGCATTGAACTTCATCGATGCCGCTCACGGAGGGTCATCACACGCCGTGATGCCGGTTGTGGTTTTGTTACAGGCTCTTAGATAGGCTGCAGGCGAGGAAGCGCACGGAGCTCATGTGCCATCTGCTCGCGCAGTAAGTACTTGGCCACCTTGCCTGTCACCGTCATTGGAAAGCGTGTCACGAAGCGCACGTAGCGCGGGACCTTGTAGCGCGCGATCCTGCCACGGCAGAAGTCGCGCAGCTCCTCTTCGGTCACCTCGACGCCTTCGCGCGGAATGATGCAGGCACACAACTCCTCGCCATACTTCTCGTCAGGCACGCCGACGCACTGGACCTCTTGCACTTTCGGGTGCTGGTACAGAAATTCCTCGATCTCGCGCGGATAGATGTTCTCGCCTCCGCGGATGACCATGTCCTTCACGCGGCCGACGATGCTGCAGTAGCCCTGGTCGTCGATTGTGGCCAGATCGCCGGTATGCATCCAGCGGGCGGCGTCGATCGCTTCGCGCGTGCGCGCCTCGTCGCCCCAGTAACCGCGCATCACCGAGTAGCCGCGCGTCAGCAGCTCGCCGGTGTGTCCGCACGGCACCGTGCGACCTTCAGCGTCCACGATCTTGACCTCGAGGTGAGGGTGAACACGACCGACGGTTGATACCCGTCGTTCGAGCGAGTCGTCGACCGAGCTCTGAAAACTGACCGGTGAGGTCTCAGTCATGCCATATGCGATCGTCATCTGCGCCATATGCATCGTTGCGACCACACGGCGCATGACCTCGATTGGACACGGCGCACCGGCCATGATGCCCGTGCGGAGGCTGGTGAGGTCGTAATCCGCGAATCGTGGATGGTCGAGCATGGCGATGAACATCGTGGGCACGCCATACAAAGCGGTGCAGCGCTCGTCGTGCACCGTGCGCAGGACGCTCAGGGCATCGAAGCTCTCGCCGGCGAACACCATCGCAGCCCCGTGCGTCACGCAGCCCAGGTTGCCGATCACCATGCCGAAGCAGTGGTAGAGCGGCACCGGGATGCAGACGCGATCCGTTGTCGTGAGGTTCAGCGCCCTGCCAACGAAGTAGCCGTTGTTCAGGATGTTGTGGTGCGTCAGCGTCGCACCCTTCGGTGCGCCGGTCGTGCCCGACGTGAACTGGATGTTGACCGGATCGTCGAACTGCAGGCGCGCGCCGCGCTCAGCGAGGCGTGCGAGATCGGGCGCCTCCACCGGGTGTGTCAGATCGTCAAAGCTCAACATGCCGCGGGTTCGGTCCGTGCCGAGCCGGATCGCGCGGCGCAGCGACGGTAATGAGGCGCTCCGCCAGCCGTGCGTCTGTGCGTCGTTCATTTCGGGAGAGAGGCGCTGGAGTATCGCAATGTAGTCGGTGGTCTTGAAACCGGGTGCGAGGATCAGCGCTTTGCATTCGACCGCGTTCAGTACATATGCGAGCTCGTCGCACAAGTACGAGGGGTTGATGTTGACGAGGATCAGGCCAGCCTTCGCGGAGGCAAACTGCGTCAGGACCCACTCGGAGCAGTTCGGCGACCAGATGCCCAGCCTGTCGCCAGGCTCGAGCCCGAGGCGCATCAGGCCGAGCGCGAGTTCGTCGACGCGCCGCTTCAACTCCGCATAGGTCCAGCGCACGTGCTGGTGCGGTACGACGAGCGCTTCACGTTCGGCGTTGGCGATCGCCATTGCGTCGAACATCTCACCGATGGTGGCGCCGATGAGAGGCTGATCGGACCCGCCGTGCACATAGCTTGGACGGACAGTCATGATGGGCTCCTCACACATGGTCGGAGATGTCGTAGGCGACGCGTGTGATATTCAGCAGGTCCCTGTACGTGACGCTATTGGTCGTGGATGTGCCGCCCCATGTGCCGCATCCCAGGGTCAGCGACGGGACGAGGCCCGTCGTGAGCCCCAGCAGGCCTTGCGTGGCGGGGGAGTTTACCAGAATGCGGCTGACCGGCATGGTTGCGAAGCGCTCAATCAGGTCGCCGCTGCGTGAGTGGATGATCGCCGTGTGGCCGGCCCCATCGACGTCGAGTAACGCACGACACACGCGCATTCCCTCATGGACGTCGGCGACTTCAAACAGGCTGACGACCGGGGCGAGCTTCTCAGCGGCCAGGTAATTCGTGGTGCCGACGATCTCTGTCGGGATGACCAGCAACTGGATCCCGTACGGTCTCTCGATGTTGGCTAACCTGGCGAGCATCGCCGCATCCTGGCCGATGATGGTTGACAAGAGCCGGTTGGTCTGGGGACTCACAGCCGCGTCGCGAAACCGCGCGCTTTCGACCTTCGTAAGAATAGCTGCGCCGCGCTGGATCAGTTCGGCGATCAGGCGCCCGCGAGCACTCGCCTCGACGACCAGATGGTTTTCGGCTCCGCAGATCAAGCCGTTGTCGAACGACTTGCTCAGCACGATGCTGCGCGCTGCGTGCCGGAGATCGGCGTCGGCGCTGATCAGCACGGGGGCATTGCCAGGCCCGACACCGATGGCCGGCCTGCCCGACCGATACGCGGCCCGAACCATCGCCTGCCCACCTGTCGCCAGCACCATCCCGACACGGCTGTGACTCATCAAGGCAGTCGTCGTCTCCCGGCTGCTGTTGGCTCCCAGCCATTGCACGAGCTCGGTGGGCGCGCCGGCGTCGCGCAGCACGCGCTGGATCAGCCCTCCGACGTGGTGCGACACCCGTCGTGCCCGTCGGCTCGGACTGAGGATGATGGCGTTGCGCCCCTTCAGGGCGATCAGCACCTTGAAGATGAAGGTCGCCACCGGGTGGGTCGCCGGCACCAGGCCGACGACCACTCCCACCGGGTTGGCGATCTCCGCGACCCGGCGCTCGCGATCGAAGGCGATCTGTCCGTGTCCGATGTGATCGGCCAGGCGCGCAGCGACTCCGGTACCGGCGATGGAGTTCTTGAGTGTCTTGTCACGAACATTGCCCATGCCGGTTTCGGCGACTGCGGCGACCGCCAGCTGGTGGGCATGGTCGGCGACGACGCGTCCCAGTGCGTGCAGGAGCGCATCGATCCGTTCTTCGCTCCAGTCTTCAATCTGGCGGTGCGCGGCGACTGCCTGCTCGACCAGCGCATCGACAGCGGGGTCGGCAGATTGAGTCGATGGTTTGATGAAAGGAACGATCGTCATTGATGTCCTCGGATCGGTTGAGTGGACTGGGTGGTGCTGGTTCGTCGAGCGGCGATCGGCGCGAGGTGATCGATGGCCCATCCCGTCGCGGTCACCGACGGCACCACCAGCCGTGCGAGTGCGCGGCGCAGACGTGCCCGGACGGCGTGCGATGGATCGACCTGTTGGTCGCACGCCCAGCCCAGGAGCACGAGGAGCACGAAGCCGAGCCAGCCGAGCATCCACTCGACTGGCGACCGGCTGGCAGTTTTTCTTTTCATCACATGCCTCCGTCTGAAATGTCCGGCCGGTCGGCCGGGGCGTTCTTCCACAATTGCGCGAGAGATTCCAGGAGCTCGCTGGCGGATCCGAAAGTCGCGCTGCGCCCCGACGCGATGTGTTCGACGCGCCCCTCGACGGGCCCCCGATCGAAGTCGGTTGCCGTTCGAAGCTGCACGACAAAAGCGCCGGCCGAATGGAAGTGATTCACGGGAGCTCCTCTCGCTGAGCAACGAGCAACGCGTTCTCCACTCCGAGGACACCGGCGACCTCGCGCGCCCGCATTTCGGCGATGTGCTTGTCGCGCGGTGTGCGAACGACACCCATCAACGTGGTGTGCGCGTCCCTGACGATGATGTGAATGGGATAGCCGCGGGGCTGCGCGGCGGGAAAGCCAGCGAACTGGAAGAGGTCGAAGCGGGCGCCCATTGCGCCGCCGGGCGCATAGTGGGAGAGCTCGTCGTCCGTGTAGATCACATAGAACGTGAGCCAGCGGATCCGGTCGTCGATCGTGGACGATGGCGAACTCTCGCCTGTCTGGGTGGCCTCTTGCGCTCCCTCGAACACTCCATCGTGCGAGAGCCGCTCGATGGGGGCCGACTGCGCGGTGATGGTCGTCGCCAGAAGAACGGCGAGGGCCGGAGCAGAGGCCAGGCACTTGCTGCGTGTCGGTTGCAAAGTGTTCATCACGACCCGAGAATAGCGAGCGTCCTGACCGGCGGTCATAACGCGGCGGTCATGTTGCGGTAGTGTTTCGGTAATGCTGCAAGGGAAGCCGGTTACATTCGGCGGGTTTCGTCTCGACGCGACGAACGAACAACTCTGGCGGGGTGCGCAGGCGATCGCGCTCAGGCCAAAGGCGTTCGCCGTCCTTGCTCACCTCGTCGGTCACGCCGGCCAGCTCGTCACCAAGCAGCAGTTGCTCGAGGCGGTATGGCCTGGCACGTTCGTCGGCGACGCCGTACTTAAGGACAGCATCAAACAGGTTCGTGACGCTCTCGGTGATGACGCCGGCTCGCCGCAATTCATCGAGACCGCCCACCGGCGCGGCTACCGCTTCATCGGAAAAATCTCAGAAGAGCGCACCGTCGCGCCGCCCACGGTAGGCGCGTCTGCGGCGGACGGCAAGGATGTCGCGGCCGCGCGCGCGGGCGGCGTTCTCGGGCGCGACGCGGAGCTCGTACGCATGGGTGGCTGGCTCGAGCGCGCGCTGCAGGGAGAGCGGCAGATCGTGTTCGTGACGGGCGAGCCCGGCATCGGGAAGACAACGCTCGTGAGCGCGGTACGAGACGCCGCCGCCGCTCGAGGCATGTGGACGGCGTGGGGCCAATGTCTCGAACAGTACGGTGCAGGCGAAGCGTACCTCCCCGTGCTCGACGCCCTCTCACGACTCTGTCGCACACCAGGCGCGGAACAGGTCACGACGCTGCTGCGCCGGCATGCACCGACATGGCTTCTCGAGCTGCCCTCACTGATTCCGGCCGGCGAGCGCGAGGCCCTGCGACTGCAGGTCGTCGGCGCCACGCGCGAGCGCATGCTGCGTGAGCTCGCGGAAGCGGTGGAGGTGATAACCGTCGAAGCGCCGCTCATGATCGTGCTCGAAGACCTGCACTGGAGCGACTACTCGACGCTGGATGTGATCACGTATCTCGCCCGTCGGCGCGATCGTGCGCGGCTCATCGTGATCGGCACGTACCGTCCGGTTGACGTCATTCTCGGAGAGCATCCGCTGAAAGCCGTCAAGCGCGAACTGCACGCGCACGGGCTGTGCCGCGAGCTTCCGCTCGAGTACCTGACGGAAGATGCCGTCGAGCAGTACCTCGGGGCCACACTGACTGGTCACCAGCTCCCCAAATGGCTGGCGAGGCTCATTCACCGACGCACCGAGGGCAACCCGCTGTTCATGGTGAATCTGGTCGAGTATTTGATTTCGGAACAGATCATCGCCAAGCGGGGAGACGAGTGGCTGCTGCAAGGCGGCTACTCAGATATCGAGTCGGGCATTCCCGAGAACGTCCGACACCTCATCGAGAAACAGATCGACCGTCTCAGTGCCGACGAACGACGAGTGCTGGAAGGCGCAAGCGTCGTCGGCATGGAGTGTTCATCCGTGGCGATCGGCGCCGGAATCGAGGAGCTGCCCGATTGGGTCGATGAACAGTGCGAGGTGCTCGTCCGGCGACATCAGTTTCTGTCGCCGGCGCGGCTGGTGGAGTTGCCTGACGGCACGATCACGCCGCGGTACAAGTTCAACCACATCCTCTACCTCGAGGTGCCCTATCGCCTGCTGCCCGCGATGCGGCGATCGCAGATTCATCGGCGTATTGGCCACAGCGGTGAAGCGATCTACGGCGCGCGCGTCGGGGAGATCGCCGCGGAACTGGCCATGCACTTCGAGCAGGGACTCGATGCGCCGCGCGCGGTCCGCTACCTGCTGCTCGCGGCCGAGAACGCCAGGCATCGATCGGCTCATCACGAGGCAGGCGCGTTGACGCGGCGCGGGTTGGCCACGCTCGCCACGCTGCCTTCGTCGCCCGATCGCGATCGGCAGGAGTTGAGCCTCAGGATGATCCTGGGTGTCTCGGTCATGTCGCTCAACGGATTCGCTGCAGAGGAGGTGAAGGAGATCTACGAGGGAGCGCTCGCCCTTTGCGGCGCACAGGACGACTCTCGGGACGCGTTCCTCGCTCAGTGGCTCCTCGGCTTGTTCTATTACTTTCGCGCGGAGATGCAGCGCTGCCATGAGATCGCCGAACGGTTGGTCGATCGTGCGGAGAGGCTGGCCGATCCGCTGTTTGCCAGCGAAGCCGCATGTGCCTACGCGGTCACCCTCGTGGACCTGGGCAGGTTCGCTATGGCAGTGGAACAATGCGAGAGGGTCGCCAAGCTGTCTGAGGCTCTGCGAGATCGTCAGACGAAGGCGTTTGCCGGGCAGGATCCCGCGGTCACGAGCGAATGCTACGCGGCCCGGGCGTTGTGGGCACTGGGCTATCCCGATCGCGCCATGGTCCGCATCGGCCGCGCGCGTTCGCTGGCCCATCCGCTCTCACCAACCGAGACGCAGGTGATCGCCACCTACTTCACCGCCCACCTGCATCAACTGCGTGGCGAGGCCCGCTCTGCTCAGGATCACGCGGAGAGCGCCATTGCCCTCGCCGACGACTATGGCCTGTCGGTGTGGGTCGCGCTCGCGCGCATGATTCGTGGCTGGGCGCGCGCCGAGCAGGGCGCGTTCGAAGACGGGACGGACGAACTGCGCCGCGGGCTCGCGTCCTACGACGCCACGGGGTCACGACTCTGGCGAGCGCGGTCGCTGGGGTTCCTCGCGCGGGCCCTCGTCAGATTCGGCGACCACGACGAGGGCCTGAAAGCGGTGGGCGAAGGGCTGAATCTCGTCCGGGAGACCGGCGAGGATGGCTCCGCCGCGGAGTTGCACCGCATTCACGGCGATGTGCTCCTGGCGCGCGCAACCGCAGACGGTCCGCGCGCACACGGTCAACGAGTTCGGATCGCGTCGCAGCTCGCCGCGCAGGTGGAAGAGAGCGTCACTCGAGCGCTCGCGATCGCGCGCTCGCAACAGGCACGATCCTTCGAGTTGAGGGCCGTCACGAGTCTGGCCCGCCTCTACTGCTACCAGGACAAGACTGCCGAGGCCACGCGTCTCGTGAAACCTGTCCTCGACAGGTTCAGCGAAGGGCACGACACCGCTGACCTGAGAGCCGCTCGAGCCGTGCTGAGCGAGGCGTCCGGCCAAACGCCGCAGCCTGCCTAGAGTTGTAGTAGTTCCGCGTAGATGTCAGTCCCTGGTGCTTCGTGCGTGGTTCTGGGTCCGTCCCGGGTCCTGCTGATCTTGATCCGATTTCGTGGACGGGTTGGATTGCATCATACCGCCGACCTCCAGTGGGCCTCGAAGGCGGCGGGGCTTTGATAGTGCAGC
>Ga0207669_10000672_pt1 | contig 14741 bp, 12 predicted proteins | sample KBSM33metaG_FD_184329 | JGI IMG/M metagenome (GOLD analysis project Ga0207669, IMG submission 184329) | Miscanthus rhizosphere microbial communities from Kellogg Biological Station, Michigan, USA - KBS M3-3 metaG (SPAdes) (version 2) | ecosystem: Host-associated > Plants > Roots > Rhizosphere >...
CCTTTGCGATCGAAAGAGAGTCCTGGATCTTCGGGTGGCAGACTCGGGCTCAGATCGATCGGAAGCCTGGACTCCGATTCGAGCGGATCGACTCGCCGCTGGATGGCATCGCCTGCATAGACGCGCGTGCCGGCGCTGGCCGGCTCCGGCCACGGCGCATCGATCACCGCACGTGCCTCGTTCTCGACGAGCCCGTACGCCTCCTGCTTGAAGCGATCGAGGTCGGAGGCCTCGATGATCCCCGCCGCTTCGAGTCGTTTCGCATAAGCGGTGATTGGATCCTTCGCGGCCCAGAACGAGAACAGGCCGGCATCGGCGTAAGCACCGGGTGACAGCTTCGGATAGTCCCATCCGATGGGTGGCTCCTTGCCGAGAAACAACATGTCGTCATGGTGGGCGTGTCCCGACATCCTCATCGACACCAGCTCGATGAGCGCGGGGCCGGCACCAGCGCGCGCGCGATCCGCCGCCCACGTGAACGCCGCGGCTACCTGGTCCGGGTCAGTGCCATCGATCGTGATGCCGGCAATGCCATAGCCGGCGGCCTTGTCGGCAAACACGCGCGCCGCGGACTGTTCCGAGACAGCTGTCGAAAGCGCCGTCTGGTTGTTCTCGATGCAGAAGATCGCCGGCAGCCGTCGCGCCGCGCACAGGTTGATGGCCTCGTGCCACTCACCGAGCGACGAGCCGCCCTCGCCAATGAACGACAGCGCGACGCGTTTCTTGGCTTCGCGCGAAAACGCCATGGCGATGCCCGCAATGGACAGCGAGCTGATCGACAGCGGCGCCGTGGCCGGCAGGATTCCCCATTCCCAGTCGCCGATGTGCAGATCGCGCCCGTCCATCGGCAGACCGGCTTTGGCCATCTGCGCGTTGAGTACCATTCGAACCGTGGCGGGTTCGGGCCGCATCGCCAGCGCGACGCCGAGGTCGCGGATGATTGGGCCGACGATGTCGCCCTGCCAGCCGAGGCGGTCGTCACGGAAATGCGGACCGCGCTTCAGACGGATGCCGGCCGCGTAGATCGCTTCCTGTCCGAGCGACCTGAATCCCTTCCCCTGAAACGGAACCTCCCCATATTTGATCTCGCCGCTGAGAAAAAACTGCTTAAGGCGATTGTCGAGGGCGCGAGTCAGAATCATTCCGCGCAGGATTTCGCGCCGCTCATCCGCGGTCAGTGACGCAGCGATCGCTTCGCGGATCAGAAAGCCGTCGCACGCCGCGACGAGCTCGTCGCGCGCAAACTGCAGCCGCGCGGCCGCTGTCACGCCTGGCGTCGTTTCGGGGAGTGTGTTGACTGAGAGCTCGCCGAAGCCCTTCGTCAGCGCGCTGCAGAAGGTCGGCCGCGTGTCTTCGATCGCCTGTTGATCGATGGCGCGCGAGAGGTCGCAGGACTCGAGCGCACGACGCACTACCGGCAGCGCGAAGGGATATCGCTCGACCACGAACGACATCAACCGATCGGCCAGCGTCGGCATCAGGCCGATGGTACCTTGGAGTTGGTTGGTGGTTGGTGGTTGGTGGTCGGTGGTTGGGAGTTGACGGGTTTGGTAGACACGCATTTCAAAGGCTGGGCGAAGCCGGGGCCAATTCCGCCTGGTGCACTGTCACCGCCGGTCGTGCCGCCAGGCGAAACGCTCGACGCCATCAGCGGGCACTTTCGAATCTTCCAACTGCGCGATGGACACCGCTTCTCGACCGATGACGTCCTGACGGCGTGGTATGGGACGAGCTGGGCGCCGGCGGCGTCACGCGTGCTCGACCTCGGATCGGGGATCGGCTCGGTCGGCATGATCGCGGCGTGGCGTCTGCCCGGCGCGTCCTTTGTCACCATCGAAGCGCAGGACGACAGCGTTCGACTGGCACGCAAGTCCGCCGCGTATAACGGACTCGTCTCGAGATACGAGATTCGACGCGCGGACTTTCGTGATGCCGACGCGCTCGGCGCGAGCGAGACGTTCGACCTCGTGCTCGGCAGCCCACCGTACTTCCCTGCCGGGACGGGAATCGAAGGCGACCACCCGCAGAAGGTCGCCTGCCGCTTCGAGCTGCGCGGCGACATCTCTGACTACGCACGCGTCGCCGTCGCACATCTCACCGCGGGCGGTGTCTTCGCCTGCGTGTTCCCCGAGGATCAGCGTCCGCGTCTCGACGTCGCCGCGCGCGCCGCGGACGCGGCCATCGTCAGGCGGCGCCCCGTCGTGTTCCGCGAAGGCGAACCGCCGCTCGTGGGACTGTTCCTGATGATGCGCGCAATCGATCTGCCACCCGCGGTTCGCGAGCGCACCTGGGTCGAGCCTCCGCTCGTCGTTCGCGCGGCCGACGGCACGATCCATCCTGAATACGCCGCCGTGAAGTTGTCAATCGGATTCCCCCCTTGATTCGTCTCCGGTCTCCTGTCCTCGGCCTCCGGTCTTTGTTAGAGTTCATGGTTCAAGGCTGGGACCATCCATGACGACTCGTAGTAGCTGGCCCGCGCTCGCCCTGTTCTTCTGTGCGACTCCACTGTACGCACAGACGCCGCAGTCGTGCGACGGCTTGAAATCGTTGTCCATTGCCAACACGATCGTCACCAGTGCTGCTGTCGTCGCCGGCAGCTTCACGCCGCCGGGTGCGACCAACCCCAATGCGACGATCGCGAATCTTCCGGCGTTCTGCCGAGTCGCCGTCACGCTCAGGCCGAGTGCCGACTCCGACATCAAGACTGAGATCTGGCTGCCGATGAGCGGTTGGAATCGCAAGCTGCAGTCGGTGGGCAATGGCGCGTGGGCGGGTGTCATCCCGTATGGCGCGATGGCGCAGGCGGTCACTGGTGGCTACGCGACAGCGGGCACGGACACCGGGCATGTCGGCAACACGGCGAGCTTCGTGCCTGGGCATCCCGAGCGCCTGGTTGACTACGGCTATCGCGCCGTCCACGAGATGACGGTGGCAGCCAAGGCATTCATTCGCGCGTTCTACGGCTCCGCGCAGCAGTACGCATACTGGAACGGCTGCTCAACGGGCGGACGTCAGGGCCTGATGGAGGCGCAGCGCTATCCGGCAGACTACGACGGCGTCATTGCGGGTGCACCTGTCAACGCGCGCGTGCACCAGATGATCTGGGAGCTATGGGTCGCGCAGGCTGTGCACAAAGACGAAGCCAGCTATATCCCACCTGCGAAGTACAAAACGATCAACGACGCGGTGCTCGCGAAGTGCGACGCAGACGATGGCGCGGAGGACGGGTTGCTGACGTCACCGGATCGTTGCCGCTTCGATCCTTCGACGCTGCAGTGCAAGGCCGGCGACGAGATGTCGTGCCTGACCGCGCCGCAGGTTGCGGCAGCGAAGCAGATCTACACGCCCGCGAAGAACCCCCGGACAGGAAAGGAGATCTTTCCCGCGCTGCAGCCGGGGAGCGAAATGGGATGGGCAGGTCTTGCCGGACCCGAGCCGGTGCGCGAAGCCGTCGAGTTCTTTCAGTTCGTCGTCGCCAACGATCCCAGGTGGGACTTCCGCACGCTCGACTTCGATCGTGACGTTGCGCGCGCAGAGAAGGCCGCCAGTGAAATGATCGATGCAGTCGAACCGAACTTGCAGCCGTTCTTCGCGCGTGGCGGGAAGGTGCTCATGTATCACGGGTGGAACGACCAGCTGGTCGCGCCCATGAACAGCGTCAACTACTATCAGGCCGTGGTTGGCACGACGAAGTCGTCTGCCGATTCGATTCGACTGTTTATGATGCCCGGCATGACGCATTGCCGTGGCGGCGTCGGCCCTGACAGCTTCGACCGGATGGGTGTGATCGAGCGATGGGTTGAAAAAGGCGAGGCCCCGAAGCAGATCGTCGCCGAGCATCTCACCAGCGGCGCCGTCGATCGTCGACGGCCGCTGTGTCCGCATCCGCAAGTCGCCACGTACAACGGCATGGGCAGCCTGGATGACGCTGCGAACTTCACCTGTAAATGAGCGGGGTCAGACCCCTTCTCGAAATTGCACATATGAAGAAAACCGCTATCGCCCTCACGTTCATCGCCGTTCTTTCTCTTTCGTCGAGCACGGCCGGTCAGCGCGGAGCGCAGCCGATACCGGGCGCCGCACCGCCCGGTGATGTCGTCGTCGGTTCAGGCAACTACAGTCCTATTGTTTCGGATCTCGACAAGGCGATTGAGTTTTACGGCAATCTGCTCGGGCTCACGGTTCCTCCCGCACAGGCGCCGGGTCCGCGACCCTTCAGCACCGATCCAGCCATCCGCGACATGTTCGGCATCCCGTCAGCGCAACTTCGATGGGTGGTTGCGAGGGTGCCAGGCCCGAATCTCGGCGTGGAGATGGTCGAAGCGAAAGATATCGAGCGGAAGCCTGTGAATCCGCGTCCGCAGGATCCAGGCAGCATGACGCTCGTGCTCGTCGTGCGCGACATCGACAAAGCGTTTGCTCCGCTCAAGAGCGCACGCATCCCTGTTGTCACGCCGGGCGGTGTGCCGATGGCCTTCGGAGCAAACAACGCCCGCGGCGTGATCGTGCGCGATCCGGATGGACACTTCGTCGAGCTACTGCAGCCTTCGCCGCTGCCGGAAACCACGGCTCCGCCGGAGAGCAACATCATCGACGCTCGCGTGCGCATCACTGTCGCCGACACCGATCGGGCGATGCAGCTCTATCGCGATCAGTTCCAGTTCCAGCCGCAGGTCGGGTCGTTCGGCACGATTCCGCTGCTCGATCTGATGGGGCTCAAAGGCTCGCAGATTCGAATGACGACGGCGCAGGTGCCGGGCTCGGCACTCAAGATGGAGTTCGTCGAGATCAAAGGCGCGGATCGTTCGCCGATTCGCCCGCGCATTCAGGATCCCGGTGCGACGCGATTGCAAATTCGCGTGAAAGATCTCGACTCGACGATCGGCAAGCTGAAGGCGTCGGGCTCGAGCGTCATGTCCACTGGCGGTGCGCCGGTATCCTTACAAGGCGGCGTCCGGGCGGCCATCATGCCCGACCCCGACGGTTTGTACTTCGTCCTGATTCAAGCGGCTCCACCACGCGTCGAACAAGGCAAGTAGGGCAGTCAGTGTGCCATTCGAGCTTCAACCGACGCTCACGGGCGAACTGATCGAACTGAGGCCTTTGCGCGCCGAGGATCACGCCGCTCTGTATGAGGTCGCATCCGATCCGCTGATCTGGGAGCAGCATCCCGCGAAGGAGCGCAGCGAAGTGGAGGGCTTCCGTCGTTTCTTCGACGAAGCGATGGCGTCCGGCGGGGCATTGCTCGTCATCGATCGCAAGACCGGAAAGGCGATTGGATCGTCGCGCTTTTTCGGCTACGACGAGGCCGCAAGCGAGGTCGAGGTCGGCTGGACGTTCCTCGCGCGAGCCTACTGGGGTGGTCGCTACAATGGCGAGATGAAGCGGCTGATGCTGCGCCACGCATTCCGCTTCGTGAACCACGTCGTCCTTCTGATCGCGCCGACCAACATCCGCTCGCAACGGGCGGCGGAACGCATCGGCGCCGTGCACAAGGGATCCCGTCATGTGCGTGGCACCGAGCACTTCGTGTTCGAGATTACTGCTCCAGCCCTGGAGGCACTATGAACCGGCAGCACATCTCCCGGCGGGCTTTCGTGCAGACGAGCGTCGTGGCGATAATTGGCGCACAGTATGGCACCCGTGACGCAATCGCTTCTGGAGTGGCCCAAGGCGCCACGGGGCCGGCTGTGGAGCTGAAGTCAGTGAAGGCACTCGTCTTCGATACCTTCGGCACGGTCGTCGACTGGCGGACATCGGTTTCGCATGAAGTGGCAGAGCTCGCGAGGAAGAAGGGGCTGAACGTCGACGCCGAGAAGTTCGCCGATGCCTGGCGGGGCGGCTACGGTCCGAGCATGAATCGCGTGCGGACCGGCGAGCTACCGTGGACCAAGCTCGATGTACTGCATCGAATGATCCTCGACAAGATCCTCGTCGATTTCGGAATCAAGGGGCTGACCGAGGCCGAGACCAGCCAACTCAATCACGCGTGGCATCGGCTGCGGCCGTGGCCGGATTCCGTGAGCGGCCTGACGCGGCTCAAGAAGCGATTCATCATCGCGCCGCTGTCGAACGGCAACATCTCGTTGATGACAGACCTCGCGAAGTTCGCGGGCCTTCCCTGGGACTGCATCCTCGGAGCGGAGCTCGCGCGGCACTACAAACCGGATCCGGAGGTCTACAAGTCGGCAGCGGATTTCCTCGACCTGAAGGTGGGCGACATCATGATGGTCGCCGCGCATCTCGGGGATCTGAAAGCTGCGAAGGGAGTGGGGCTGAAGACCGCCTTCGTCCCGAGGCCTCTCGAGTTGGGTCCGCAGGGCAAGCCGGACCTGAAAGCTGACGCGACGGTCGATCTGTCAGCGACCGACTTCAACGATCTGGCGAAGCAGCTGGGCGCTTAACTCACTCCCAACTTCCAACTTCCAATTCCCAACTTTCAACTCCCAAACCGTTCCGGATTTTTGGGAGTTGGCTCTTTTGGGAGTCGGGAGTTTGATTTAAGCAGGCTGCCGCGTCGACATCGCCGCCGTCACGGCGCGAGTCATGTCCACCGTCGTCGCGCGGCCACCCAGGTCTGGCGTCTTCACTCGCGCGTCGGCAAGCACGCCTTCGATCGCAGACAGAATTCGATCGTGCGCAGCTCTCTCGCCAAGGTGATCGAGCATCATCGCTCCAGCCCAGATGCCGGCGATCGGATTGGCGATGCCCTTGCCCGCGATGTCGGGCGCCGACCCATGAATGGGCTCGAACATCGACGGTGTTGTGCGATCGGGGTTGATGTTGCCGCCAGGGCCGACGCCAAGGCTGCCCGAGATTGCCGAGCCGATGTCGGTGAGGATGTCGCCGAACAGGTTCGACGCGACGATGACGTCGAGTGTCTGCGGATGCGTGACCATCCGCGCGCACAGCGCATCGACGTGATACTTCTTCAGCTCGACTTCGGGGAACTCTTTCGCAACTCCGGCGACGACCTCATCCCACATAACCATCGCGTGTTGAAGCGCGTTCGACTTCGTTGCGCTCGCAAGCATCTTGCGCGGCCGTGTCGCCGCGAGCGTGAATGCGTAGCGGGCGATGCGCTCGATGCCATGGCGGGTGAAGACGCCAGTCTGCTCGGCAACCTCCTGCGGCGTGCCGCGGTGAAGTCGTCCGCCGATGCCGCAGTACTCGCCCTCTGAGTTTTCGCGGACGCAGACCATGTCGATGTCCTTCGCCACACGACCGGCGAGAGGTGACGAGATGCCAGGGAGCAATCGCATCGGGCGCAGGTTGACCCACTGTCCGAGGCGCTGGCGCAGCGGCAGGATCAGCTCGCGAGCGGAGATGTGATCCGCTACCCTCGGATCGCCGATCGCGCCGAGGTAGATCGCGTCGAACTTCATCAGCCGATCGACGCCGTCCTCGTCCATCATGCGACCGTGTTCGAGGTAGTAGTCGCATCCCCACGGGATCGGCGTGAACTCGCAGCGGAAGCCGCCCTGTTCGGCGGCCAGGTTCAGGACCTCAATACCGGCAGGCACGACTTCCTTGCCAATGCCGTCGCCTGCGATGACTGCAATTCGATAGTTCTTCATGCTGATTGACTCGCCCTGCGCGTTGACATCATTACGACCAGAAACGCGATCGCGGCTGCGACGAGCCCGCTCAGCGTCGGGTCCAGCCACGGGTAGCGTCCCGCAACCCCAAAGCGTACCACGAGCAGAACCGTGACGCCCGCGATGATGGCCGCCAGCGCTTCGGTGTTTCCGGCGCGCTTCGAGTACAGGCCGCCAAGCACCGGGACGAAGAGGCTCACTCCCAGGAGTGAGTAGAAGACTGTCATCGCCTGGACGATGGTGCCCAGATAGATGGAGAGCAGCACACCGAGCGCGCCGCCACCGACGGCCGCGACTCGAGCCACCAGCAGCAGTTCCCGGTCGGACGCGCCCGGCTTCACGTGGCGCTGAAACAGATCCTTCGAAACCGAGGTCGAGATCATGAACAGGATGGCATCGCACGTGTCGACCTCAGTCGAGAAGACCGCCGCCAGGGCGAGCGCGCCGAGCCACGGCGGCAGCAATTCGGTCAGCACCGTAGGCAGCACGAGGTCTGGGCTGGTCGCCTGCGGCAGCGCGACCCGCCCGACCATCCCGATCAGCACAGGCAGAAACGCGAACAGCATCAGGCCGACGCCGTTGAGCGCGACACCCAGGCGAAGGGCGCGTACGCTTACTGCGCCGTACGATTTCTGGATGAGACCCGGCGAGATCACGAACGCCGGCCCCGTGAGAAAGAGCAGGGTCCATCCCGAGCCCGGGCCGGACGAGTGCGTGAGATCCGCGAATGTGGATGGCAGCGACGTGGACAGGAACGCAGACGGTCCACCGACGTGTGCGACGGCGAACGGCACCGCGACGCAAAAGCCAACGAGCATCACGATGAGCTGCAGCGTGTTGACCCACGCCGTGCCGAGCAGTCCGCCGGCGGTGAAGTAGATCGTCATGATGCCGCCGCCGATCACCGAGCCGACCCAGCGCGGTGCGCCGGTCAGGACGCTGATGATCGCGGCGCCGGCGATGAGCTGTGCGGCAAGGATCCAGAGACTGCCGAAGCAGACGAGGCCACTGATCACCGCGCGGACGGTAGGGCCGTAACGGTACTCGAGGAAGTCACCGGTCGTGTAGAAGCCGTACTCCTTGGCGAGCGTCCAGAGTCGAGGGCCGACCCAGAACGCGAGCGCGAACGAGGCGAGGCCAGCCGAACCGCTCCACCACCACGCGTTCAGCCCCTCACGATACGCGAGACCGGCAACGTTGACCGTGGCGCCAGCGCCGATATTCGCTGCCAGCATCGACGCCAGGACGAGACCGGGGCCGAGGCTTCGGCCCGCGACGAAGAACGCGCTGCTGGTTCGCACGAATCGTGCGGTCCACAAGCCGACACCGACAACGGCGATGGAGTAGATGACGAGAAGAGTGAGATGGAGGCTCATTCAGTAACGCAAAATGCAAAAGGCAAAATTCAAAATGCAAAGGCCGCGGAGTGTTTGCATTTTGCATTTTGAATTACCGCTTCATTTGAAACGTGAAGGCACAGAACCGAGATCGCGCGCGCCGGGAAGACCGCCGGATGCAGTCGCCTGGACGGCAGCGCGCACGATGGCTTCGGAGAGCGCGTCGGCGGCAAGCGCGCCGATCGTCGTGACGTCGGCCTGACCTTGCCATGTCGCCGTTGCAAGCGAGAACACCGTATCGCCATCAGCGGTCGTGTGTGACGGTGCCACTGCGCGCGCCAGGCCATCGTCGGCCATCAGCGCCACGCGGTTGATCTCGGATTTGGTCAAGCGCGCGTTGGTCGCGACGATTGCGATCGTGGTGTTGCCACCAGGAAGAGGCGCATCGCGCGGAGGCAGCGGCGACCGAAGCAGCACCCGCGCATCGGCGAGCCCCTTGCCGTCGGCGGTCCTCACGCCGGCGACGACCCTGCCGGTCGTTGGATCGATCACATCACCCACGGCGTTGACCGCAACGATCGCTGCGACGACGAGCCCGCTCGGAAGAGAGATGGACGCCGATCCGAGTCCAGCTTTCATGGCGCGATCGCGACCACCGAGCAGCTTGCCGACGGTGGCTCCGGCTCCCGCGCCGATGTTCCCTTCTGCGACGGGACCATCACTCGCGGAAGTAGCCGCGCGGTATCCGCAGTCTGCCGTCGGCCTGATCGAAGAGCTGCCGCCGAATCCAAGATCCATGAGCACTGCGGCCGGCACGATCGGCACCACTGTGCCGGCGATCGGATATCCAGTCTTGTGCTCTTCGAGGTAGCGAACGACACCCTGCGCGGCATCGAGTCCGTAGGCGCTGCCGCCGGTCAGGACGATCGCGTTGACGCGCTCGACCATGTTCAGCGGGTCGAGCAGATCGGTTTCGCGCGTGCCTGGAGCTGCGCCGCGTTGCGAGATGCCGCCGACTGCGCCCGCACCATCGACGAGGACGACCGTGCATCCCGTCGGCCGTTCGCTGAGCGTGAAATGACCGACCTTCAGCCCGGCGACCTGCGTCAGTCCCTTGTCGCGAGAGGTCATTTTAGGCGTCGATAGAACCTGTGTCGAAACCGTGGCGGCGGTCGCGAGCGTGGCGACGATCACCACCAGTTTCCAGGTCATATGCACTCCAGTGGTCCGGCTGAAGCCGGACACTACGATCCTCCGGCTGAAGCCGGACACTACGATCCTCCGGCTGAAGCCGGATACTACGATCGTCCGGCTGAAGCCGGATACTACGATCGTCCGGCTGAATACCGAGCACTACGATTGTCGCGGAACGGCGCTCATGTTGTCGATCAGCCTGGTCGTGCCGACCCAGAGCGCGCCGGCCGCAACGACCGGCCCATCGACGCGCTCGACCGGCTGAAAATCGACCGGATCGACGATCTCCAAGTACTCGAACCTCAGGCGTGGGTCAGCGGGAATGTGATCGGAGGCGAGCCGCTTGAGATCGCTGACGCTCGTAGTGCCGGATTCGATGGCGTGTTGGACCTGCTGCAACGCACGGTAAAGCGCGGGAGCGAGCTGCCGTTCGCGCGCATCGAGTCGCTGGTTTCGCGAGCTGAGCGCCAGGCCGTCGGGCTCGCGCACAGTCGGCACACCGATGATGGTCGTCGGGACGTTGAAGTCAGAGACGAGTCGCCGAATCACCGCCAGTTGCTGCGCGTCCTTCTCGCCGAAGTACGACCGGTCGGCCCGAGCGATCTCGAACAGTTTCAGGACGACCGTCGCAACACCGCTGAAATGCCCGGGACGGAAACGGCCGCAGAGATGGTCAGCAAGGCGCCCGACCTCCACCTTGCACTCGAGCGGACGGGGATACATTTCCGTGACCGAAGGCGCGAAGACCAGATCGACGCCGAGCGATTCGCACAACCTCGCGTCGACGTCGAGCGCACGTGGATACCGTTCCAGATCCTCCGGTCGATCGAACTGAATGGGATTCACGAAGATGGTGACGACGACCGTTGCGCACTCGGCACGCGCCTGTCGAATCAGGTTGGCGTGACCCTGGTGCAGCGCACCCATCGTGGGCACGAGTCCGATCGGACCTGCCGATCGTCTCGCCGCGACCCGGGCCCGCAGGTCGGCGATCGTCTCGACCAGCGAGATGGCCATGCGGTCCTACCGGTTCGCGACTCCCGAGATCCTGGAGAGCGACTGCGGGTAGCGCCCCTCGTGGACGTCATCAACGTAGGCTCTCGTGGCCGCTCGGACCGTCTCGGCCACCGTGGCGTACTGCTTCACGAAGGAGGGGACGAAGCGATCGAAGAGGCCGAGCATGTCGTAACTCACGAGCACCTGGCCGTCGCAATACGGGCCGGCGCCGATGCCGATGGTCGGGATATCGAGCGCAGCGGTCGTCGTCTTTGCGACCTCCTCGGGAATCGATTCGAGCACGATCGCGAACGCGCCGGCATCCTGCAATGCGAGCGCGTCGGCGACGAGCGCATCCGCATCCTGCGGTCGTGTCGCCTGCTTGACGTAGCCGCCGACCTGATTCACCGACTGTGGCTGCAGTCCCAGATGTCCCATCACAGGAATGCCGACGTCGACCATGCGGCGGACCACATCGAGGACCGGGCGTCCGCCCTCGAGTTTGACCGCAGATGCCCCGCCTTCCTGAAGCAGCCTCCCCGCGTTACGGACTGCCTCCCCGACGCTCACCTGGTACGAGAGGAACGGCATATCGGTGACGATGAGGGCGCGCGACGCGCCACGCACGACGGCGCGCGTGTGATGAAGCATGTCGTCGAGCGTCACCGCGAGCGTGTTGTCGTAGCCGAGTACGACCATGCCCACGGAATCACCGACGAGGATGGCGTCGACGCCTGCCTGATCCATCAGGCGCGCCATCGTCGCGTCGTACGCAGTCAGCATGGCGATCTTCTCGCCGCGCGACTTCTTTTCCTTGAGATCGGGAGCGTGAATCTTTGAGGGGCTCATGACCGCGCCGGTTTCATCGAATCGTTGCGAATGTCTTCGTCAGCCAGTCGGTCACGGCCTTCGTGACGTCCTTGCTGACGCTGCGGTCCGGGAGCGTGCCGTATTCGCTGGTCTCGCCGGTGATTGCCGGGACGAGCAGGTGATTCACACCGCGAACGACGACGACCTCGACCGACTTCGACTTGCTTTCCTTCTGGGCGATGCCCGACAGACGCTCGACATGCTCCACCGGAACCTGGCGGTCCAGCGCACCATGTACGAACAACATCGGCTGCCGCACATCGTCCAGGACCTTCGCAGGATCGAATGTCAGCAGGCTCTGGAACCAGGGCGTGTCGGCCTCCTTGCGAACCTGCGGAGGCACGGTGTCCCAGCCCTTACCGGTCAGCACCGCTGAGTGGACCTGCTGTTGAAGGGCAATTCTCTTTTCGCGCTCTTCGGCCGGCAACTTCAGTCCCTCGAGCTCGAGACGCTGTTGCTCCAGTACCGTCTCTGCGCCGGTTGACCCGGGGCCGGCGATGGAGACCGCCGCTGCGATGCGCCTCTCTCTCGACGCGGCCAGCAGGCCGATCCACGCGCCTTCACCATGGCCGGCGACCGCGATGCGCCGGGGATCGACGTCGGGTCGCTTCTCGAGCCACCTGACGATCGCGCGCACGTCTTCGGCGTAGTCGCTGACGGTTGCCGATTCCGAGCGGCCGCCGCTTTGTCCGTTTCCGCGCTTGTCGAAACGGATCGCCATCATGCCGGACTCGGAGATTGCGCCTGCCAGGTTCGCCAGAGTCGGAACGCCTTGAACGACGCCGTCGCGATCGCCCACGCCTGCCGCCGCGAGCAGAATGACGACGGGGAGTTTTGTGTTGGCCGCGGCGTTTGCGGGGCGGGTGAGCGTCGCGCCAAGGTTGAAACCGACTGCAGGAATGGTGACCGCTTCGTCACCCTTGTTGGAATAGATCTGAGTCCTCGACGTCGAAGACGCGACATCGTCGCGAACGACGTCCACTGAATCAGCGGGGACGTTGACGCTGACGAGTTCGCCGTCGCTGGCAACCGTGACGTTCGTTGAGACCTCGCCTGACGGGTTGACGTAGACCAGCTCGTAGCGACGCACGTCGAGAACGGTCGTCCCGATCTGGATCTTTTCGGAGCGGACCGCTTGCACCCGCACGGTGACCTCGACCTGCGGCACCACGTAGACCTTGAACTCCGCACCCTGCTCGGAGTTTTCGGCGAGGCGATGCGCGAGCGCGACGTACGAGGTGAAGACGCCGTTGGCGTGAATGATGGTCTTCCGCGCGACTTGGTGTGCGGCCGAGATCGATTGTCCGCCTCCAGTGCCTTCGGTGGATGCGTTCTCACCGGCGAAAGTCGTCTTGAGCTGCAGCAAGCCGCCGTTCACGGTGGCGTCCAGGTTGAAACTCGTTGGTGTCCAGTCGGGCTGATATTTGAATTCAGCAGTTCGAATGTTGACGTTGAGTGGCGCCAACAACCGCCCTTGCGTTGTGATGGTGATGCCGGACTGATCGCGGTGGAACGTGACGAGCTCGCGGCCGATCGCAGTGCCACGCAGGAAGACGGCGTAACCAGTCGGTTTGCTCGTGCCCGCCTGCTGCGGCTGGGCTGCCGCAAGACCGGGCAGACCCAGCAGAAAGAGGCAAGTACAATGTACGAGGTACCTGAAGCGACGCACCTCGTCGATCGTATCAGGTCTTGCCCAGCTCCCAGAGCGATGCCGATGACGCTGGCTGACGGCTACCAAGCGATTCAGAAGGACGCGGCCATTGGCGCCGTGTCGCCGCGGTTACAGATCGCGGTGGCTGGGCAGGACCGTGCAGCCTACCTCCAGGGCCTTCTCACCAACGACATTCAAGCGTTGACTCCCGGAACCGGGTGCTATTCCACGTGGCTCTCGCCCCAAGGTCGGATGCATACCGACCTGCACGTGCTGGAGTCGGGCGGCATGGTCCTGCTCGATGTTCCGGCCGAGACGCTCGAGGCCACGATCCAGCGCCTCGAGCAGTTCATCTTCACCGAAGACGTTCGCGTCGGCTCTCTGGCCGGCAGCCTGAGTGGTGTGTGGCTGCATGGCCCACGCGCGGCCTCCGTCCTCGAGCAGGTGATCGATGGTGCCCGTGGCCTGAACGAGTGGCCCGAGTATCGACATACGCAGTTCGAGTTTGGTGATTCGCCGGTGTCGATCGTGCGCATCAGCCAGCTCGGAGTGCCCGGCTTCTGTGTGTATGGGGAACGTGCGCGCGAGGAGTCGCTCGTCGCGGCGCTGAGCGGGGCTGGCGCCGCAGTCGTGTCCGATGACGCGATCACCGCTGCGCGAATCGAGGCGGGTTATCCGGTGTTCGGGATCGACATGACTGACGACACGATTCCGCTCGAGGCCGGCATCGAGTCGCGCGCCATCTCCTTCACCAAGGGTTGCTACGTCGGGCAGGAGGTCATCATCCGCGTGCTGCATCGCGGACATGGCCGCGTGGCGAGAAAGCTCGTCTCGCTTCGCATCACGGGCCAGCGGCCCGCGCGTGACGCGAAGCTCTACGCCGGCGATCGCGAAGCTGGTGTCGTGACGAGCGCCGGTGACTCTCCGCGTTCAGGAACCGTCGCGCTCGCCTACGCGCATCGCGACTTTATCTCTCCGGGCACTGAGCTGGAAGTTGAGACTCCATCCGGACGAGCGCCTGCCATCGTCACCGAGATTGCGGTTGCGTCGGCGGTCTAGATACGCCGGCGTCTCTTGCGGGTGATCGCAATCGCA
>Ga0207669_10000676_pt1 | contig 14701 bp, 12 predicted proteins | sample KBSM33metaG_FD_184329 | JGI IMG/M metagenome (GOLD analysis project Ga0207669, IMG submission 184329) | Miscanthus rhizosphere microbial communities from Kellogg Biological Station, Michigan, USA - KBS M3-3 metaG (SPAdes) (version 2) | ecosystem: Host-associated > Plants > Roots > Rhizosphere >...
GCTGGAAGAGATCTCGTACGGATGCACCGGCGTGAACACCACACTGGCGGCCAACATGCTCGGGACGATGCCGATCATCATCGCCGGCACCGACGCGCAGAAGAAGGAGTACCTCGGCCGGCTGCTCGCCGAGCCGATCTTCGCCGCCTACTGCTGCTCCGAGCCGGACGCCGGCTCCGACGTCGCGGGGATGAAGACCAGCTACAAGAAGGTCGGCGACGATTACGTGATCACCGGGCAGAAGCGCTGGATCACCAACGGCGGCGTCGCGAGCTTCTACACCGTGTTCGCGCGCGAGGAGGGGACCGCGCGCCACAAGGGGATCACCTGCTTCGTGGTCGACCGGAAGACGCCGGGGTTGTCCGTCGGCAAGAAGGAAAACAAGATGGGGCAGCGCTGCTCCAACACAACCGACGTCATCTACGACGAGGTAAAGGTCGGCAAGGCGAACATCGTCGGTCCGGAGGGCGAGGGCTTCAAGGTCGCGATGCGCACCTTCGACCGCACCCGTCCCTGGATCGCGGCGGGCGCCGCCGGCATCATCCGCCGCGCACTCGACGAGTGCCGCAAGTACGCGCTGGAGCGCAAGACGTTCGGCGTGCCGATCGCGCAGCACCAGGCGGTGCAGTTCATGCTGGCCGAGATGGCGATCGCCTACGAGGCGACGCGCCTGCTGTGTCACAAGGCGGCCGCCGGCATCGACAGCGGCAAGCCCGACAGCATCGTGTCCAGCTACGCCAAGGCGTACAGCGCGGACGCCGCGATGCGGGTGTCCACGGACGCCGTCCAGATCTTCGGGGGCTACGGCTACACCAAGGAATATCCCGTCGAGAAACTGATGCGCGACGCCAAGCTGCTGCAGATCTACGAGGGCACCAGCCAGATCCAGCGCATGGTCATCGCGCGCAACGTCCTGGGCGGATAGATTGACCGCCGCGCACGGCGTGTGTTAGTGGGCGACGCGTGAAACTGTCGCTCGTCATCCCGGTCTACAACGAGCTGCCGACGCTGCCCGAGATCGTCTCGCGCATCGCGGCCGTCGACGTCGACAAGGAGCTGGTCCTGGTCGACGACATGTCGTCGGACGGCAGCCGCGAGGCGCTGACCGAGCTGCGCGACCAGGGCCTGGAACGCTGGCTGGCCGGGCACGGCAAGCAGCGCCCGCGCCTGCGTACCAACGAGATCCGGGTGTTGCTGCAGCCGCAGAACATGGGCAAGGGCGCGGCGCTGCGCGCCGGCTTTGCCGCGACGACCGGCGACATCGTCGCCATCCAGGACGCCGACCTGGAATACGATCCGCAGGATCTGTTACGGGTCATCCAGCCGATCGTCGATGGGATCGCCGACGTCACGTTCGGGTCGCGCTTCATCGGCACACCGCGCCGCGCGCTGTTCTTCTGGCACCAGATGCTGAACAACGCGCTCACGCTGCTGTCGAACATGTTCAACGACCTGAACATCACGGACATGGAGACCTGCTACAAGGCGTTCCGCTCCGACATCATCAAGCAGATCACCGTCGAGGAGAACCGCTTCGGCATCGAGCCCGAGCTGACCGCGAAGGTCGCCCGGATGCGCCTGCGCATCTACGAAGTGCCGGTCAGCTACCACGGTCGCACTTACGACGAGGGCAAGAAGATCGGCTGGACCGACGGCGTCCGCGCCCTCTACTGCATCGTCAAGTACGGGATACGGCGAAGGCCTCGCTAGGCGCGGCCCCTCACCCTAACCCTCTCCCCGCTTCGCGGGGCGAGGGGACCTGAGCTGCGCGGGCGAGGGGATCGGAGCTACAGACGCCCGAGGGTGCCGCCCCAGATGGCGGCGCTGCCGAGATCTTCCTCGATGCGGAGGAGGCGGTTGTACTTGGCGACGCGTTCGGAGCGAGCGAGCGAGCCGGTCTTGATCTGGCCGGAGCGCATGGCCACGGCGAGGTCGGCGATGAAGGTGTCCTCGGTCTCGCCCGAGCGGTGCGAGATGATCGTCGTCCAGCCGACCCGGTGGGCCATCTCGACCGACTCGATCGTCTCGGTCAGCGATCCGATCTGGTTCACCTTCACCAGCACGCTGTTGGCCGCGCTCTTCGCGATGCCCTGCTTGATGCGCTCGGTGTTGGTGACGAACAGGTCGTCGCCGACCAGCTGCACGCGCTTGCCCAGGGCCTGCGTCAGCGCCACCCAGCCGTCCCAGTCGTCCTCGGCCATGCCGTCCTCGATCGACACGATCGGGAACGACTCGCACAGCTTCCGGTAGAACTCGACCATCCCCTTGCCGTCCAGCTCCTTCCCCTCGCCCTCCAGCTTGTAGGTCTTGCTGCTCTTGTCCCACAGCTCGCTGGACGCGACGTCCAGCGCGACGGCGACGTCCTTGCCCGGCTTGTAACCGGCCTTCTCGATCGCCTCGATGATCGCGCCCAGCGCCGCTTCCGCGCCCGGCAGGTCGGGGGCGAAGCCGCCCTCGTCGCCGACGCCGGTCGACGCCTTGCGGTCGTGCAGCAGCTTCTTCAGCGTGTGGAACACCTCGGCGCCCGCGCGCAGCGCCTCCGAGAAGTTCGGCAGCCCCTTGGGGACGATCATGAACTCCTGGAAGTCGAGCGAGTTGTCCGCGTGGGCGCCGCCGTTCACGATGTTCATCAGCGGCACGGGCAGCACGCGCGCGCCCGGCCCACCCAGATACTTGTACAGCGGCAGGTCGACCTCGGCCGCGGCGGCGCGCGCCGCCGCCATCGAAACGCCCAGGATCGCGTTCGCGCCGGCCTTGCCCTTGTTCGGAGTGCCGTCGGCCGCGAGCATCGCCCCGTCGAGGCCCGCCTGATCCAGCGCATCACGGCCAACGACGACGGGCCCGAGCAGCTTGGCCACGTTCTCGCAGGCCTTGCGCACGCCCTTGCCGAGGTATCGCTTCTTGTCGCCGTCGCGCAGCTCCAGCGCCTCGTGCTCGCCCGTCGACGCGCCCGACGGAACGGCGGCGGTGCCGACCGTGCCCGACTCCAGCGTGACGTCGACCTCGACGGTGGGGTTGCCGCGTGAATCCAGGATCTCGCGGGCCAGGACGCTTTCGATGATGGCTTTCTCGGTGAATCTCATGGGGCGGGTTTCTAGCAGGTGAGGTCCCGGTTGGGAACCCCGATTACTTCGCGTGGGGAGCCGGCGAGCTTTGCTCGCCGCGTACCATCGCGGGAGGGTTTGGGAACCCTCCCAGGGTTCCCATCTTCATTTCGGACGGCGGGGGACGATCATGTGCGGCGTCGCAATCTGCACCGGCTCGTTCGCCTGGTTGTACGTGGTCAGCTTGACCTTCATGACCCCGATGTCGGGCCGCGACTTGGAGGGACGCAGCTCGATCACCTCGCTCTCTATGCGCAGCACGTCGCCCGGGCGCACGGGGCGCGGCCAGGTCAGATCGGACCCGCCGGCGCCGATCGAACCGCCCGCCGGCGTGATGTCGCTATCGACGAACAGCCGCATGGTCATGGCGGCGGTGTGCCAGCCGCTCGCCACCAGCCCGCCGAAGAACGTGTGGCGCGCGGCCTCCTCGTCGGTGTGGAACGGCTGCGGATCGAACTCGCGGGCGAACGACTTGATGCGGTCGGCGGTGACGGTCACCGTGCCCGACCCGAACTTCTGGCCCACCGCGTAGTCCTCGAAATAGCGTCCTGGCATTCGCGAAGATTACTCCGGTAATTCGACCGTGGCGGCCTAGCGGGGTCACGAGGGCAGTGGGATACTGCCGCCGAAATGAAGGAAAAACCCCGCGTCACCGACCGGCGAGAGCCGCTGACGCCGCGTCAGATCTACAACTATCTGGATCGCTACGTCGTCGGCCAGGAGCGCGCCAAGCGCACGGTCGCCATCGCCGCTTACAACCATCTGAAGCGCTGTGCCCAGCCGACCGCGGCGGGCAAGCGCCTGATCAAGAAATCGAACGTGCTGCTGCTGGGACCCACCGGGTCGGGCAAGACGCACATCGCGCGCACGCTGGCGCGTTGCCTGGACGTCCCCTTCGTGGTCGCCGACGCGACCGAGTACACGGAAGCGGGTTACTACGGCAAGGACGTCGAGGTCATGGTGGGCGAGCTGCTGCACCATTGCGATCAGGACGTCGAGCTGGCCCAGCGCGGGATCGTGTTCATCGACGAGATCGACAAGATCGCGCGCCGGAGCCACGGCGCCCGCACCGGCGCGGGATCGCGCGACATCGGCGGCGAGGGCGTCCAGCAGGGCCTGCTGAAGCTGCTGGAGGGCCGCGAGATCTTCGCGCCCCTCAACGTCACGCAGCACTGGAACAAGCACGACTTCGTCGTCGTCGACACGCAGGACATCCTGTTCATCGCGGCGGGCACGTTCTCGGATCTGCACCTCACCGAGGCGGCCAAGCCGGTCGGGTTCGGCGCCGAGCTGGACAACGCCGCCGCGCCGGCCCGCCGCGTGACCGAGAAGGAGCTGCTCGACTACGGCTTCCTGGCGGAGTTTCTGGGCCGCCTGCCCGTTCGCGTCGAGCTGGAGCCGCTGTCCGAGGACGACCTTTATCTGATCATGACCGGCCCGCCCGACGCCGTCGTGCGCGAGTACCAGGCGCTCCTGAAGATCGACGGCGTCGACCTGCGCTTCGCCAACGAGGGCCTGCGCTCGATCGCAGAGTACTGCCTGCGGCGGCGCACCGGCGCGCGCAGCCTGCGCACGATCGTCGAGGAGATCTGTCACGACGTCATGTTCGAGGCGCCCGAACGCAAGGGCGAGACCGTGACCGTGTCCGCCGCGACGATCGCGTCGCATCTCGATCGGATGGGCGGCACGGTCGGCAGTACCGCGAGTGGGAAGTGAAGATCTCGCAGCTGTTCGGGAACGGAAACCGCCCGCTGTTCTCGTTCGAATTCTTTCCCCCCAAGACCGACGCCGGTGAGCAGGCGCTGGAGCGGACGATCCGCGAGCTAGCCGAGCTTCAGCCCGCGTTCGTGTCCGTGACCTACGGCGCCGGCGGTTCGACGCGCGCGAAGACGATCGAGCTGGTGCAGTGGATCGAACGCGAGGCGCGGCTCAGCGCGATGGCCCACTTGACCTGCGTGGGCGCCAGCCAGGACGAGATCGGCGGCGTGCTGGACCGCCTGGTCGAGGGCGGCATCGAGAACGTCATGGTCCTGCGCGGCGATCCGCCCGCCGGCCAGGCGAACTTTCAACGCGTACCCGGCGGGTTCTCGTACGCGGCCGATCTGGTCGGCTACATCCGCAAGCGGTTCGGCGGCGCCCTCTGCCTGGGCGGGGCCGGCAACCCCGAAGGCCACGTGGAATGCCGCGACCTCGATCAGGACGTCAAGCACCTCAAGGCGAAGGTCGAAGCGGGCCTGGACTTCGTCGTCACGCAGCTGTTCTTCGACAACCGCGTCTATTTCGACTTCGTCAAGCGCGCCCGCGCCGCCGGTATCAACGTCCCGATCGTCCCGGGGTTGATGCCGATCCGGACGGTCGCGGGGATCGAACGCATGACCGCGCTCAGCGGCGCCAGCATCCCCGCACCGTTGCGCGCCGAGCTGGAACGCATCCGCAAAGACGACGCCGCCGTCGCCGCGCTGGGGATTGCCCAGACCACCGCGCAAGCCGTCGAATTGCTTCACGGCGGCGCGCCCGGAATCCACTTCTACACGCTGAACCAGTCCCCCGCGACCCGCGTGATCCTGACCGCGCTGAAGACCGCGCGTCTGGCCTGACGGTCGTCCCGCCGCCGTCGGCTAACGGCGCGAACCGACACGCCCTCCCCTTCCCTAGGCTGCGATCGGTTCGCACCTTGATGACGATCGTCGCCAACGTGGAGGTACGTCATGAATGGCCAACTGATGCTGAAACGGGACTTCGTTGGCGACCTGACACCCCGCGAGGGGCGTACCCGACGGGCCACCGCGCTGGCGGCGAAGGAAGCGGCGGGCAGCCCGGTCACGCTGGTGACGCTCGGCGCCGCGTCCCTGATGGCGCTCGCCTGCTCCCTGGTTGCGCCTCTGGCGGCCGTCCCGGTGATCTTCGGTGTTTTGTTCCTGGTCCGCCTGCGCAGCGGCCGCACCTGGATGGCCGCCGAGCGCAGCGCGCGGAACAACCCGATCGAGCTTCCGGATCTGATCTGGTATTCGGATGTGGGTGCGCAGGCGGCGATCCGGCGCCTCAGCCAGGCGCGGCGCGCGCTGGCGAACGCTGTCGCACACAGCCCACAGGATCCGGAGCACGAGATGCTGGCGCGCCTGCGCAGCGTCAGGGAGATCGAGCGGCGCATCGTCCTGCTGGCGGCGCGTGTCGAGTACCTGGGGAGATTCCTGAGTGACATCTCCGTGCCCGAGCTGGAGGCGGAGGCGCAGAGGATCCGGACCCGGGAGCTCAACGCCGCCACGGCCGAAGCTCGAGCGCGCTACCGTCTGGGGATCGCGCAGCGGGAGACGCAGATCCGGGATGCGCGGGCGCTGGAGGCCCGGCGCGATCAGCTGCTGGCCACCATTGACTACATGCTCGCGAGCCTGGAGATGCTGCCGCTGAAGCTGACGCGGCTGCAGCTGCTGCGGGCCGAGGCGGCGGAGTACCACCCGTCTGACCCGACCGGCGACACCGCGCCGCTGTTCAACGACCTCGAGGCGATCGAGGAAGTCTTCGTCGACACCGGGCGCGCCTGAACGAACGAACGCCTGCTCAGTACCGCTCGCACGCAAAGTACTGCGCGACGGTGCACCCCCAGTCGAACCAGGTCGTCTTGTTCAACGGAATGGCGAGGCACGCCTCGGGGCCGACCGCGTTGTTCGGTTCGCGGCTGTCCCAGTTCGTGAACAGACCGCCGACCGCCGTTCCGTTGGCGGCTCCGCTCCAGAAGGCGTCGCCGTCCGTCCAGTGCCAGTCGCCGTCCGACACCGGCTCGTAGCCGCCGATCCAGAGGGCGTCCCGGTTCGCCATGGAGGCGGAGAAGATGGCGTTCGCGATGAGCCAGGCGTTCTCCGCCGCGTCATCGATGCGCGCCAGGCGCATCCCGCGCTGCTCGCATTGCGCCCGCGCGGTGCTCCAGTCGACCAGCGCGTCACAGAAGTCGTAGTCGTGTCCGTTGAACGTTCGCGCGGAACAGCTGATGGCCGCGCCTCCGCCGGTCCCGGACGCGCCCGTCGTTCCCGCCGCGCCCGTCGTTCCCGCGGCGCCCGTCGTTCCCGCCCCGCCCGTCGTTCCCGCCGCGCCCGTCGTTCCCGCGGTCCCGCCCGTCCCCGTGCCCACGCTCCCGGCCGTTCCTCCCGCGCCGGTTCCCGCGGAGCCCGCGGATCCGCTCGTTCCGCCGGCGCCCGCGGATCCGACCGCGCCGGCGAAGCCGCCGCCGCGCCCCGCGCCGGCGTCGGCGCTCGCGATCGGGTCGTAGCCGACGCGCCCGCACGCGGCCGCGCCCATCGGCATCACCGACAGTGCGACGAGCAGGCACGCGAGGCGGTCAGCGCGCATGCGCCAATCGCCCGCGGTGCCGCGACCCCGGCTGGCGGACATAGTAGTGGACGCCCGTGCGTGGGTGCTCGAGACGGACCATCACCGCGTCGTCCCCGTTCGCCGGCGCCACCGTCGCGCTGAAACGTCCGCGCTCGTCGACCGGCACGCTCTGGCCGCCGGCGCTGACCTTCGCACCGTCGATCGTGACGCCGTCGACGGCGACCAGCCCAGGCGCCGCAGGTTCGCCGCCCGAGCGCTTGGGGAAGAACTGCGCCGTGGGCGCGGCGTTGTCGAACCGGATCGTCACGGCTGTCCGGGGCGACGATCGACCGTCCGCCGTCACGTACCACCAGGTGTAGCTGCCCTCGCTCAGCGCGCCCGACGGCATCTGATGACTCGCGGTCGGACAGGGGAGTGTCTTCTCGCTCCCCGAAGACTCGACGTGCAGCGAGAGGTTGGCCGCGCCCGCCGGCGCCGCCGCCCAGCCCAGCGTCAGCGCGGGCAGGCGGGTCTGGAACAGCACGGTGTAGCGCCGCCCGTCCGCATCCAGCGCGTTGACGGCCGCGCGGCGCGAGACCGGCATATCGCCGCTGTCGTGCTTGATCACCAGCGATCCCGTCGCGCGCGGCTTGTCCCCGCGCGCATCCTCCGCGCAGCGCACCCGGTAGCGCACGTTTCCCGGACGCAGCTTCATCACCAGAGCGCCGCTTCCCGTGAGCGTGCGCTTGTCGCTGCCGCCCTTCACCTCGACGGTGGCGTCGCCGCTGCAAAGCCGATCGAACGAGAGCCGCAAGGCCAGCGATCGCCCGGAGACGTGGACGGTGCCGCTCTCCCCCGCCTCCAGCGTGACGTCCGCGCGGCTGCTCTGGCCGCGCGCCGGCTTGTCCTCGGCGACCGGTGCCTCGGGCGCGGCGGGCGCTGGCGCCGGTTCGGGAGCCGCGGGCGGCGGGGCCGGCGCCGGCTCGGGGGCCGCCTCCTCCACGATCGGCGCGCCGACCACCACCCGATAACGCTCGGGCCTGACCTCGCCGACCTTGATGCGTGCGCCCTCGCCCTGGGTGATGACCAGATCGCCTTCGGCGCCCAGCACCACCGCGCGGCCCACCAGGACCTCCAGCGTCGTCCGCTCGCCGGCGGACGACACGCGCACGCGCGCGCCGCGCTCGATGCGGGCGACACCGAGGGCGGTGACCAGCGACGTCTCCTCGGTCGCGACCTCGACCTCCGCCGAACCGAGCTCCAGCTTCACGTCGGGCGCCTTCGCCGCCGGCAGGGTGCCACGCGCGAAACGGATCTGGGCGTTCTCGACCATCCGGATCACCGTGCCGTTGTTGAGCCGCAAACGGGCGCGTGCGTCAGCCCCCGTCCGCGCCGAATCGCCGATGAAGAACGCGGTCCCGACATCGGCCGCCTTCCAGTCCGCCGAGCCGTCGTTTCGCTGCACCGTTCCCTGGGTCTCGACCGCGGTCGCCACCGGATCGCCGCGGCGCGCGCACGCCGCCGCGAAGCCCACCACCACGCCCAGGGCCACGATCGGGTGTGAAGCGCGCCTCATCGCGCGCTCCGCAGGTCGGCGTTCAGCAGCGTGACGCCGTTCAGCTCGACCTCGACCCGCCGTCGCTGCGTCTCGTAACCGGGCGCGGTGATGGTGACCTCGTACTTCCCCGGGGCGACGTCCACCTCGAACCGGCCGTCCTGCGCGCGCAGCGTGCGCGGCGTGCCGGACGGTTGATCCACGACGTCGATGGTGATCTCCGCGTCCAGCCCGGCGCCGCGGAACGAACGCACCAGCCCGCGGATCTGCCCGCTCGGTAACCGCCGCGGCAGCGTCAGCGTCAGCTCCGCGGTCGCTCCGGCCGCGAGCGTGACCTTCTCCGAGGCGGGGTCGTGGCCTGCCGCGCGCGCCTCGACCGTCAGCGTCTGGCCGGCCATGCCCGAGTACGTGAATCGCCCGTCCTCGTCGACCGCGACGGTCTCGGGTGCGCGCGCGCCCGCGGCGACGGTCACCTGCGCTTCGGTGGGCGGCGCGCCGTCGGCGGTGACGACGCGTCCGTCCAGCTTCACGGTGGCGGGTGGGGGCGGCTGCGGCGCGATCACCACGGGCGCGACCGGGCGCGGTGCCGGCGCCGCGTCGCCACCGAAGCGATACGCGACGCCCATCCAGACGGCCGCGCGCGGCGGGACCGGCACCAGCGGGCCCGACATCGACAGGGCGGGACGCGAGCCCACCGCCACCTCGGCCTCCGCCTCCAGCCGGACGTTCGGGGTCAACGCGAAACGCATCCCCGCGCCGGCGCGCATGGGCGACGACGAGAGCGCCGGGCTGCCCGCGCCGACCATCAACTCGGCTGTCGCCTCCGCGAAGCCCTGCGCGCGCCCGGCGCCGTACACCGCGCCGAGCCCCACCAGCACCTGGTCATACGAGCTCATCTCCAGACCCAGTCGATCGCTGGCGCTCAGCATCGCGGCGTCGGTCGCGGTGCGCGTGCTGCGATTGAGGCGGTAGCCGCCGTTCGCGGTCACCCACAACGGAACGCCACGGGGAGCCACCGTCAGCGCGCCGCTGGCCTCCGGCGTGATCGCGGCGAGCGTGACCGACGGCGCCGCGCGACCCGGCAGCCAGATCCCCAGACGCCCGCCGGCGCGCAGCATCGGGCCCAGCGCGCCATCCACCCGCGCGAAGACACGGGGGTCGCCGATCCACCCGTCGTCGGTCTGTCCGCTGCTCTCGTGCCGGTCGTAGCGTCCATCGAGACGCAGCCCCAGCCCGAACCACGAGGTGGGCCGACCCTCGATCGCCAGCGCGCCTGCCGCGCGATGGTGCGTGTCGCCCGCGTTCAACACCGACTCGGTGTAACCGTATCCGCCCGACGACATCAGGAACAGCGCCGGCAAGGTTGGTCCGGCGGCGAAGACCCGTCCCAGCGCCTGGGGCGCGGCAGGGTCGCCGGATCCGGCGGCGTTGCTTTCGGCCGCGGCGGCCGGTGCCGCCGCCAGCAGCGAGGTCACGATCAGCACCGTCACCCCGCCGCGGCGACCGCCCACCCGCGCTGCACACCTGACCCCGATGCCCATGGCTACACGTCAGCGCCCGTCTCGTGCCTGGTGGCGCAGCTGGATGGTGAGGGGAATGCGAAAGGCGATCGGCTTGGCTTGCGGCCCGAAGCGGGTGGCCCGACCGACTTTCGTCAGGCACGTGCCCAGCGGGCTGGCGCCGACTGCCGCGGGCAGGACGGCGACAGACTTGACCGCGCCGTCGACGCCGACCTCGAAGCGCATCGAGATGTCGCCCAGGCTGGCTTCGTCGACCTCCAGCGCCGCGAAGCAACGCCGGATGTCGCCCGACTGCTTCGCCACGGCGGTCGACAGGTCGTCGCCGCCCGCGGCGCGGTGCGAACGCCTGCCGCGGGCCACTGGCGGCGCCGCTGGCGCCGCGGCAAGCGTTTCCGGCTCCGGCTCAGCGGCGGGCGCGGGTGACGGCGCGGCGGCCGCGACGGTGGGCCTGGGCGCGCCGTTTTCGACGGCGACGTTCCCGTTCTCCGAGACCACGAACACCGCGCCGCCGCCGGCGACCGGCTGTGCAACCGTCGCGTGGTCGGCGCTCCGTCGCAACGCGACCGCGCCGCCGGCGATCAGCGAGATCACCAGCACCGCCGCCGCCCCGATCAGCGCCCTACGGCGCGACGGCGGCCGCGCGTTCGCCAGCAGCGGCAATCGCTGCAGCTCCTCATGCGTGACCTTCCGGGTCGCCTCGGTGGGCTCGTCGGACGGTTTCGCCGGTGTCTGCGCGGTCGCGTCGCTCGGCAAGAGGTGCCAGATCTCGCGCTTGGGGCCGAACGCCGCCTCCATCCATTCGGCGAGGGCCGCCGACGAGATCTGCAGCTTCTGATCGCGCGCGAACGCCTCCAGATCGAACTGCAGATCGCGCGCGGTCTGATAGCGCCGTTCGGCCGACCGCTCCAGCGCGCGCATCACGATCCGTTCGAGCTCCGGCGGATACGCCGGGATCACCTCGGACGGCTTCGCCACCTTCGCGTCGAGGACGAGGCGCATGGTCTCGACCTCGTTGCCGCCCTTGAACAGCCGCTTGCCGGTGGTCAGCTCGTAAAGGACGATCCCCAGCGCGAACACGTCGCTGCGTCGATCGACCCGCCCCTGCGCCACCTGTTCGGGCGACATATAGGCGAGCTTCCCTTTGAGCGAGTACCGCCCGGACAGCTCGGCGTCGGCGGCGATCTTCGCGACGCCGAAGTCGACGACCTTCACGCCGCCCGCGAACGTGACGACGATGTTCGACGGCGACAGATCGCGGTGCACGATCCCCAGCGGAACGTCGTCGGGCCCTTTCTTCTCGTGAGCGAAATGCACGCCCGCCGCCGCGTCGATCACGATGTGAACGGCGTGCTCCAGCGGGATCATCTCGCCGCGGGCGCCGATCTCTTTCATGATCCGGCGCGCGTCTTCGCCGTGGAGATACTCCATCGTGAAGAAGAAGACGCCGTCCTGCTCGCCGATGTCGTGCACCTGCGCGATGTTGGCGTGGTCGAGGATGGCGGCCAGCTTCGCCTCCTGCAGGAACATCCGGATCAGCTCATGGTTCGCGGCGAACTGCGGCAGGATGCGCTTCAACACCACGTACTTCTCGAAGCCCTGAATGCCGGAGGCGCGCGCCAGGTAGATCTCCGCCATTCCACCGAACGCGATGCGGTGAATGACGCGATACTTTCCGAGCTGCGAGCCGGGCCCAATCAGCTCGGACGCTGCGGCAGCGGCGCCCAAAGGTCCCCCAGCGTTAATCGACGGCCAAACCCCGCGGCTTGAACGTCTTTACGCGGGTTTGCCGGGCGGAGGAGCGACTTCAGTTGGGGCGCTTGTCGCGCCGCGGAGTCGGGTCGTCCAGGAGGTCGACGGTGCGGGCCACGAGCAGCTCGCCGTTCATCTCGGCCTCGAACGCACGTCGCTGGTGCCACGAGCCAAGGACGTAACCGGCGACTGCACAGGCTCCACCGGCCAGGACCAGCAGGGCGCTCAAAACTCCGCTCAACATTCGGGTCCTCCCGATCAGGAGGTTCGACGGAAAAGCGAAATTACTTGAGGCGCGTGAGGCGCAGTTCAGGCGCGGCCGGAGCGGCCGTTGTTCCGGGCCTCGGCGCGGCGTTCGATCTGGTCGAGCAGATCCATCTGGCTGATCGGTAGCCGCGGGCCGCGGAACTCGCGGGCCTCGAGCGACCGGATGCGGTAGTTGCCCAGCAAGCCGGTCACGATGTTGCGCGCCCGTTCGAGGATCTGCTCGTTGCTCAGGTCGACGCCGTCCCGCGTCTGCAGAACGCGTATCCCGTCAGCGATGTCCTGCAGCAGCAGCCGCACCGTCGGGGTCGGTGGAAGGGCGGGTTTTGCCCGCGATTTGGCTGCTTCGCGTCGCATCAGGAAGTCATGAGGATAGTGCCCGCCGAGGTCCGTTCAAAGTCAACATTCGTACGGGCCGCGATTGCGACGCGCCGCGCAGTCCCCGCAACCGTAAGGCATTACCTTAGGACCGCGACGCGCGCGCCGAAGATTTGCTCGATGCGCGCCAGAAGCTCGTCGGTGGCAGCGACCTTGTAGTCGTCGCCGAGGTCCAGGATCGTCTCGCTGCGCTTCGGGATTTCCATGCGCAGCATCACGCGGCACGGACCCTCGTGGTTGCGCAGCAGCTTCTCCAGCGCGGGCAGCTGCTCCTCGCGCACGACGTCGGCGTTCAGCTTGATGTCGAGCAGAGAGCTCTTCTCGGATCGCACCTTCGACAGGAGCTTGGCGTCGACGAACTTGAGGCGCTCGCGCGGAGCGGAATCGCCGTCGTTGCCGCCCCAGGGCGCCTCCACGACCCCGGTGACCAGCATCGGCTCGTCGCGCGAGAGGATCTCGCGGTACTCCTCCAGCTTGCGCGACGCCACGAAGAACTCGACCTGTCCGGTCTGGTCCTCCAGGCTGAAGAACGCGATCTTTCCCATCCCGCTCTTCAAGGGCCGCTCGGAGAAGGCGTTGATGACGCCGGCCAGGATCACCTCGTTGCGCTCGCCCTTCTCCATGCAGTTGGCGCAGCTCGCGGTGGTGAAACGGCGGATCTCGCCCGAATAACGATCCAGCGGGTGCCCGCTGATGTAGAAGCCCAGCGACTCCTTCTCGAAGGCGAGCATCTCCTTGGGCATCCACTCGTCGGCGTCGGGGTACCTGTCCTCGCCCAGCAGGCCCGGTCCGATCTTCCCGCTGGGACCGGCGAACAGCGCCAGCAGGTTGGTCTGGCCGCTCTCGCGCTCGCGTTGCGCCTCGGCGGCGCGCTCCGACGCGACGGCGATCGCGCCGAACATGCGCGCGCGCGTGATCTTGTTCTCCGCGGCGATGCCGTCGAACGCGCCCGCCTTGACCAGCGCCTCGATCACCTTGCGGTTGACCTTGCGGCCGTCGACGCGCTTGCAGAAATCGAACAGCGTCAGGAACGGCCCGCCCTGCTCGCGCGCCGCCTTCATCACCTCGACGGCGCCTTCCCCGACGCCCTTCACGGCGCCCAGGCCGAAGCGGATCACCTTCTTCGCGCTGCCGTTCTCCCCCGCCTTCACGACCGAGAAATCGGTGTCCGATTCGTTGATGTCCGGTCGGAGCACCGCGATGCCGTTCGCCTTCGCCTCGGCGATGAACTTCACGACGGCGTCGGTGTCGTCCTTGTCGCAGGTCAGCAGCGCCGCGAAGAACTCGACGGGAAAGTAACGTTTCAGGTACGCGGTCTGGTACGTGAGCAGGCCGTACGCCGCCGAGTGGCTGCGGTTGAAGCCGTAGCCCGCGAACTTCTCCATCAGGTCGAAGACGCGCTCGGCGACCTTCGCGTCGACCTTCTTGGCCTTCGCGCCGTCGAGGAAGCCGGCCTTCTCCTTGGCCATGACCTCGGCCTTCTTCTTCCCCATCGCCCGGCGGAGCAGATCGGCCTTGCCCAGGCTGTAGCCGGCCAGCGCCGACGAGATCTGCATGACCTGCTCCTGATAGACGATGACGCCGTAGGTGTCCTTCAGGATCGGTTCCAGCGACGGGTGGTCGTACTCGACGCGCTTGCGCCCGTGCTTGCGCTCGATGAAGTCGTCGACCATGCCGCCTTCCAGCGGGCCGGGGCGGTAGAGCGCACCCGCCGCGACGATGTCCTCGAAGCAGTCGGGGCGCAGCTTCTTGAGCAGCTCGCGGAAGCCCGACGACTCCAGCTGGAAGACGCCGGTGACGTCGGCCTGCGAGATCATCTTGTAGAC
>Ga0207669_10000677_pt1 | contig 14690 bp, 13 predicted proteins | sample KBSM33metaG_FD_184329 | JGI IMG/M metagenome (GOLD analysis project Ga0207669, IMG submission 184329) | Miscanthus rhizosphere microbial communities from Kellogg Biological Station, Michigan, USA - KBS M3-3 metaG (SPAdes) (version 2) | ecosystem: Host-associated > Plants > Roots > Rhizosphere >...
GCTCGGCGCGAAAATCGCAGCCTGCGGGAGCGGCCGGCCGGAAGCGAAAGGCAGACGGTCCGGTCAGAACGATCAAACGTGTGGAACGCGAGTTCAACGTCCTCGACAACCTCGATCTCTCTCAGAAGCTGAGCGACGACACCTTCGACAAGCAGTTGGCCGAGCGGCAGGCTCGTCTCAGTCCACTCCAGCGCACTGCGATCAAACAGGGCGTTTCAACCGTCATCGTCTTCGAAGGGTGGGATGCTGCCGGCAAGGGCGGAGCGATTCACCGTGTGACCGGAAGCCTCGATGCCCGCGACTACCAGGTGATTCCTATCGCCGCGCCCACAGACGAAGAGCGCGCACAGCACTATCTGTGGCGATTCTGGCGTCACTTGTCGCGCAGAGGGCGTCTCACGATCTTCGATCGAAGCTGGTACGGCCGCGTGCTGGTGGAGCGCGTAGAAGGCTTTGCGACCGAAGCGGAATACATGCGCGCGTACGGCGAGATCAATCACTTCGAGGAGCAGCTGGTGAACGATGGGATCCTGCTCCTGAAGTTCTGGATTCACATCAGCAAGGCGGAGCAGCTGAAGCGCTTCAAGGATCGGACACGCACCGCCTACAAGCGCTGGAAGATCACCGACGAGGACTGGCGCAATCGCAAGAAATGGGAGGACTACACCATCGCCGTGAACGACATGGTCGAGCGCACGAGCACGAAGATCGCGCCGTGGACCCTGGTGGAAGGCAACGACAAGAACTTTGCGCGGATCAAGGTGCTCAGGACCCTCTCCGGCCGTCTCGAAGAACGGTTAAAGGGGTGATTCCTTCTTATCGTGTGATGTGACGGCTCAGCGTCTGAATCCACTCCGGCACCGGGGTGGGGGATTCGACGATGGTCCTGTCGAGGACGAGCTGCGGTCCGGTCAATCGTTTCCCATAGAAGCGCTGGTTGGCGTCCTGATCGGCGCGCACCGTGCTCCCGTTGATCGAGACGCCTGCGAACAGCCCTCGGGCGCGTGAATAGCTGAGAATCTCGGCGCGCATCTGCAGGTCGGTGTTCGCCTGCGCGTCGCGCCCGACCGGCCCGGCGGCTGCAGAGGCATCGGCGCCGAACTTGAACTGGTTGCGAACGAACTGCTCGAGGCCACGCCGATTCATGATGACGAGCACCAGGTCTGTTGCCTGACCGCCGACCTGCAGGCCGATGCTTCCGCCCGTCAGCGTCATGAACGTGGGCACGGACCACCCGTCCTCGCTTCGCGCGCTGAGGATCCCTCGTCCTCGCATCCCGCCAAAGATGAACCCGGCCTTGATGGTGCTCGGGAAGATGGCGATGGCCTCGGCCTTCATGGTGAGCGAAGCCGGAATAGACGTGTCAGAGGTCGACATGATTTCGTTCAGTACCGCGATCGACTCCCTGATGCGGCTGGCCTCCTCCGAGTTCGGTCCTTCCTGGGCACGGATCGAAGAGGTGAGCGTGAGAAGGGAGGCGAGCGTGAACGCGAGCGCGAGCGGCCTGGTCATGCCGACCATGATACCGACGATTCGGCGGTAAGCGGCTCGCGAGGCACAGCTTCCGGCTGTTCGCCGTTAAAATAGCCCGAGCGTGATGACCGACGAAGATCTGTCGAACACGACGATCCGCCGCTTCGACATCACCCGCCTGATCGCTCGCGGCGGGATGGGCGAGGTCTACCTCGCGAAGGACGCAGTCCTCGGCCGCGATCTGGCATTGAAGATCCTCCGGCAGGATGTGACGCGTGATTCCGATCGCCTCGAGCGCTTCGTCCTCGAGGCGCGCGCCGCGTCCGCGCTCAATCACCCGCACCTGATCGCGATCTACGACATCGGAGAGAGCTCGCCGAAGCGGAATGGGTCTCCCGTAGGTCCCCCCGTGTTGTATATCGCGATGGAGCTGGTGTCCGGCGAGACGCTCCGTTCGGCGATCGAGGGCAAGCGGCTGGACCTCGATCGCATGCTGGAGTTCATGGCCCAGGTCGCGGATGCGCTCGACGCGGCGCACACAGCGGGCGTGACGCATCGCGATCTGAAGCCCGAGAACCTGATGATCGCCGAGGGCGGCTACGCCAAGGTGCTCGACTTCGGCATCGCCAAGCTCCGCGCCGATCTGATGCAGAGTCACACCGACGCGGGTCACGAGCCGACGGCGACCGATGGCGGACGATTGCTCGGCACCCTTGGTTACATGTCACCGGAGCAGGTCCAGGGGCAAGTGACGGACCACCGTACAGACGTCTTCTCGTATGGGTGCGTGCTCTACGAGGCGATCACGGGGAAGCGAGCCTTCCTGGCGCCCAACGCTTTTGCCACGCTGAAACAGATCGTCGAGCACGAGCCGGAGCCTTTGGCGACGCACGTGCCGTCAGTGCCCGATGGGCTCGAGCGAATCGTTCGGAAATGCCTGGCCAAGGATCCCGCGCAGCGGTACGGGTCGATGCGCGAGGTCGCCGCCGATCTTCGCGAAATCCGCCGCAAGATGAACGACACCGCGGTCGTCGAGGCGCCGCGGCGGCAGAGGTCGCGGAATCTCCTGGCGGCCGGACTCGCTCTCGTACTCGTTGCCGCGGTCGCCGCGGCGTTGTGGACGAACCGGCGGCTCCCGACCGCGACGGGGTCTTCAGGCCGCGTGTCGATCGAGCGCCTGACGACGACCGGCACGGCGATCGATGCGGCGATCTCGCCGGATGGTAAGCAGCTTGCCTGGGTCGAGTCCGCCGGCGGCATGCAGGGCCTCCGGCTTCGCCGCCTCGATCAGGGGCAGACCATCGATCTGGTGCCGGCTGCCGTGGTTGGCTATTGGGGGATCTCGTTCACGCCGGACGGGTCGCGCGTCTTCTACGCAACGAAGAGCGCACAGAGTCCTGCGGGCCGCCTCTTCGAAGTGAGCGCGCAGGGTGGGGCGTCAACACCTGTCCTCGAAGGGATCGACAGCACCACGAGCTTCTCGCGCGACGGCCGCCGCATCGCGTTTTATCGAGCGGGATTTCCGGAGGCCGGCAAGTCATCGCTTGTCACCGCAGACGTCGACGGTAACAACCTTCACGCGCTGCTGACCGTACAGGCGCCGGAGTTTGTCGTGCCCGCCTTCTTCGCGGCGCCCTCGTGGTCGCCCGACGGCGCTCACATCTCGGCGGTCGTTCACAACGGTAGTACCGGCGAAGCGGGTCTCGTCACGGTCGATGTGCGGTCCGGCGAGCGACAACCGTTCCAACGGCGCTTCCGTGATGCGACGTTCACGTCGTGGCTGCCCGACGGCTCGGGGATTCTCTTCGTCGCCGATCATGCGGACGAATTTCGAGAGTACCCGCGCAAGGTGTGGCACCAGCCGTATCCGAGCGGTGAGCCTCACCGTGTCACGCCAGACCTGCTCGAATACAGAAATGTCTCGGTGCGTGCCGATGGCTCGGCGTTCGTCTCAGTCGGTCTCGACGCCGCGTACTCGTTGTGGAGGATTCCGCTCGAGGGACGCAACCCGCAGCGCATCGCGTCCGAGCGCTATGACGGCCTGCTTGGCATTGCCCCGCTGCCGGACGGCCGCACCATCGTCAGCTCTGGTGAACGAGGCAACACGCAGCTCACGTTGATCGACCGTGAAGGACCTGGCCGTCGGATCCTGACCAGGGAAGGCACGAATCTGTGGCCTGCGGTCAGCGCAGACGGGACGACGGTGGCCTTCGTCTCGAGCCGCGATGGTCAGACCGGTGTCTGGCGCATGAATGTCGACGGCAGCGGAGCGCGATTGCTGGCTCACTTGCCGCGTCCGTCCTGGCTGTCGATCACGCCGGACGGCCGATTCGTAATTTGTGCGTCTGTTGGTGAATCCGGATCGGCAGTCGCGACGTGGCGCATCTCACTTGATGGCGGCGAGTCCACGCTCATCGCGCCGGGCATCGATCGTCCGGCAGTCTCACCCGATGGCCGCTTGCTCGCGGGCATCAACGTCGCAACTGGCGCAAACCGATTGACGCTCGTGACGATGCCGCTCGATGGATCGGCGCCGGCGCGAGAACTGGGCACGATTGCACCCGCCACAGCGAACGGGCTGATGGAGTGGACAGCAGACGGCAACGGCATCCTGTTCTCCACAGTGGAGCGCACGAATGTCTGGCTGCAGCCGCTGTCTGGTGAGCCTCCGGTACGCGTGACGGACCTCGCGACGCTGGACATCGTGCGAGGCCGTCGCACGCCCGACGGCAAGAGCCTCATCGTTGCCCGCGGGTCCGCTCAGACGGACGCGTATCTCGTCTCGAACTTCCGCTAGATGTACGGGCTCAGACCCCTTCCCACTTCTTCACATGTGAAGGGGTCTGACCCCGCACATGTTCAGTTCGACCAGCTATAACTGATCGTCACGTTGATGTTCACCTCGACCGGCGCGCCGTTCAGCAGTGTTGGCGTGAATGCCCACTGACGTGTGGCCTCGAGCGCTGACGCCGCGTACGGGGCCGCGACGCTGCTCACTTCATGGAGGTCAGTGAAGAGCCCGTCGATGCCGACCCGTCCCGCCAGCTTGACCACTGTCGATTCCGGCGAGACACCGGTCGGGCAAGTCGGGTTGGTGTGCGAGACCTTTCGCGGCACCTTGATCTGGCCACCAATGCCGCCGGTGAACGTGGCCGGAGTCTTCGGTTCTGGCCCGCGTGCTCCCGCGACCAGACGTTGCGCCGCCCCCGGTGTCGCCGAACCTCCTGGCGCCGATGGTCGTGATGCGGAGAGATCCGAAGCCTTGCAGATCACCTGAATCGTTTCCTCGAGCGTGCCGATGGGCACGGCGATGTACCGTCGCACTGTCTGGCCCGGCTCTGCGCGGATGACGACCCTGAGGGGAATGAACCCCGGCAGATCGGTGGAGAGCTCGTAGTCGCCTGCGGCGAGCCCGCCGAAGGAGAACGCGCCGCTACGACTCGTGGATGACGTTTGTGCGCCCCCGCCCGCGACCGGCGTCAACCTGACCGACGCTCCGGGCAGCAAGCCACCGAATTGATCGTAGAGCACGCCCTCGATCGTGCCGCCGCTTGCCTGCGTTTGAGCAGCGGGCGTCGCGGTTTGTGACGGCTGCTGGATCAGTCGTACATCAGGCGCGACGACTGGTGTCGTGCTCCCCGATAGCGTGGCGACGCCGACCGACACTGCGACGGCGGCGATGGCGGCAAAGGTTGTCGCTCGCGTGAGCGTGGTCAGTGGTTCACGATTGAGACGGGCGTTGAGCATGGCGCGTACTCTCCCTTCGAGCATCGAGCGATGAGCGATGGCAATAGCCGGAGACCAGGGATGTCGCCGCCGCGCCGACTCACGCGCGACGTCGAGTAGGTGGGTTGCGTACTCCGACGCGCTGACACCCGAGGCCAGCACGAAGTCGTCGCATGCGCGTTCACCCTCGTGCCGCAGCTGGCGGCAGGCAATCCAGAGCAGCGGGTTGAACCAGTACGCGGCCCTGAGGACATCGGCCGTGATCGACACGGCCCAGTCGCCACGAAGAATGTGGGCGAGCTCGTGGCGCAGGACAACGTGGATGCGATCCGTGCTCCAGTTCTCGGCTCCCTCCGGCAGGAGAATCGTCGGACGGAGGAGTCCCCATGTCGCCAGCAGCGTGGGGTGGGAACACTTCAGAAGACGAACGTGACGACGGATGCCATAGCGGGTCGCGAGGTCATCCGCGATCGATCGCCACGGCCCGGCTGATACGGTTTCAGACCGCGCCGCCAGGCTTCGTAGTCGCAGCAGCCCCACGTTCAGCAGCACCAGCCCGGCGATCGCGCCACCGATCCAGATCCCAACCAGCAATGCGGTGGGGGAGAAGACTCTATTGGTGTGACCGTCATTCGACGCATCAATGGCAGCGCTCTCGGTGGGGGGCGATGGCGCCGGCGTGTTGCTCGTCAGACGCAGTGACGATGTGACTGAGGATGTGAGCCAGGAGGCGGGAAGCGAAATCGACCAGGAGGGCAGGAGCAGTTCGACTGCCGGCACGCACAGGCAGCAGAACATCGTCGTGGCGAGCGCCCAGTGACGCAGCGCAGCCGACTGTCTTCGCATGATGACCGCGGCGCCGAGGCCAACGAGCGTGATCAGCCCGATCTTGAGCGTGACGCTGAGCAGGAGAGTCATCGCGGCCCGTCCTTTCGTGCCTTCTGGGCGAGTTCGGCGATCCGTGCCCTGGAAATGAGCTCGGAGATGCGATCGAGCTCCTCGCCGCTGACGCGCGAGGCCTCGCCACCGAGCAGCGCGGCCACGGCTTTCTCCGCCGATCCATCGAAGAAGGTGTCGACGAGATGCTTGAGCGCCGTCTTGCGCGCGGCATGACGCTTCACGACGGCCATGTAGACGTAGCGCACGCCCTCCTCCTCGTGGCGCACGTGCCCCTTCTCTTCGAGGACGCGCAGCTGCGTGCGTACCGTGGAGTAGCTGGGCGACCCGGGGAGGTCGTCCATGACTTCGGCAGCGGTGGCACGGCCGCGCCGGAAGAGGACGTCCATGATCTGGCGCTCGCGCCGCGTGAGGACCGCATGGAGGTTGTCGGACATGTGTTATGTACCTCGCACTAGTGCGATAAAAATAACACTGATGACGGAGGGGATGTCAAGAGGGTTGTACGAATCAGGTATCCTGTCGCCGTGCAACTGGGTCTGCCGTTCCTGCGCACAAGCAAGCCTGCGATCGCGCCGGCCACGTCAGAAGCGATTGCCCCCATCTATTTCGTGCGCCATCTGCGCGCCAGGCGCTACCTGCTGCGCGTCGAACACGACGGCCGCCTGCGGGTGACCATCCCGCGCGGGGGATCGCGGCGCGAGGCCGATGCGTTTGCGCGACGTCATCTCGATTGGGTGCTGCGTCAACGCGCAGCCCTGGCGCAGGGTCCCTTCTCTCCCGAGGATCGACAGCGACTCAACGCGCAGGCGCGCACGGAGCTGCCGCTTCGCCTGCGCGAGCTGGCCGACCGTCGTGGGCTGCGTGTCACGCGAATCAGCATTCGCAACCAGCGAACGCGCTGGGGTTCGTGCGGCCGCGACGGTCACGTCTGCCTCAACTGGCGGCTCATCGTCATGCCGGACTGGGTGAGAGACTACGTGATCATGCACGAGCTCATGCACCTCAAACGCATGGATCACTCGCCGGCGTATTGGCGGCTGGTGGCAGAGGCGTACCCGCGGTATCGCGAAGCGCGTCAATGGCTCCGCGCCCATGGACCAGAGTTGCGCTAACCTGTCCGTGAACCCATCTCCCCGCTGCCGGGGTCCAAGAGCGTGAGGGCCCATCTATGAGCGTCACGAGGCGACAGGCGGTCGGCGTGCTGGCTACGGCGGGAATACTCGGGCCGCTCGCGCTCTGGCTGACCGGCCCCGACACCGCGACGTCCGCGCACGACGCGGCGTTTCCAATTCAGAAGACCGATGCCGAGTGGCAAGCGGCCCTGACACCTGACCGTTACAGGATTTTGCGTGGTCACAGCACTGAGCGAGCGTTCTCGAGCCCGCTGAATACTGAGAAGCGACGAGGGACGTTCGTCTGCGCGGCGTGCGGTCAGAAGTTGTTCTCTTCGAAAACGAAGTTCGAGAGCGGCACGGGCTGGCCCAGCTTCTGGGAGCCGATCGAGGATGCGGCCGTGGGGACCGAGATCGATCGAAGCTACCTGATGGTACGGACTGAAGTGCACTGCGCGCGCTGCGGCGGCCATCTGGGACATCTGTTCAGCGACGGTCCGGAGCCGACTGGCCTGCGCTACTGCATCAACGGACTGTCCCTCAGTTTCGTCACGGAGTCTGCGGTCAGCTAGGGACGACCATGCCGGCGCAGCGTCTCATCTTCATCGCCGCGATCGTACTAAGTGTCGGATACGTCTGGCTTCGCGGCGGCTTCGTCGGACTGCACGAGGGTGATCACGCGATGGTGGCTTCGCCCGTCGTCCAGCAGGGATACCAGATGGCGACCTTCGCCGCCGGGTGCTTCTGGTCTGTGGAAGCGGCCTTCGACAAAGTGTCGGGCGTGGTCTCCACGACATCCGGATACACGGGTGGGCGCGTCCGCAATCCAACATACGAAGACGTCATCCGTGGCGGCACCGGGCACGCGGAGGCCGTGGAAGTCGTCTTCAATCCTGCGGTCGTGACCTACGACCAGTTGCTCGATCACTTCTGGCGCAACGTCGATCCCTTCGTCGCGCACCGGCAGTTCTGCGATGTTGGCGATCAATACCGTCCTGAGATCTTCGTGCACTCTGACGCCCAGCGCGCCGCGGCCGAGTCGTCCCGGCAGCGAATCCAGGACCGCTTCGACCAATCGATTCCCGTGCCAGTCACGAGTGCCAGCGCGTTCTACCCGGCAGAGGCCTATCACCAGGGCTATCACGAGGCCTATGCCACGCAGTACCAGTTCTACCGGCGGTCGTGCGGTCGCGACGCACGCCTGCGGCAAATCTGGGGTGACAGCTAGGTCGCCGCCCCGGCGAGCTTCCGAAGAAAACCTCGAAAATGTGCCGGATCCGCCCACTGGGCGGGTGTGTCCTCAAGTGTGCGCGGGCTTTTCCGATTGAAGGTGCGAGGCCGGGTCTCTCCACCGGCGCTCGGGAATATCTATGCAGGCCCCGCGCCCACGATTACTCATCGTCGACGACGACCGCGCGATTCTGACGCTGATAGGCACGATCGCGCTCAAGGAAGGCTTCGACGTCGCCACCTCCATAGACGGCGAGGACGCGCAGCGGCAGCTCGCCGCCCGTCCGTCGGATCTGGTGCTCCTCGATCTCCACATGCCTGGCGTGACCGGGCTCGATGTCCTGCGGACGATCGCCGACGTTCGCCACGGTTGCCGTGTCGTGCTCATGTCGGGTGACGCCACGATCGACAGCGCGGTCGAAGCCGTGAAGCTCGGTGCCGAGGATTACTTCACCAAGCCGTTCGATTTCCCGAGACTGCGGCGTCTCCTCGCAACGGTACGCGTCGATGTCGAGCGGCGACGATCGCTGCTCGATCTCGAAGGACAGATGGCGGAGCGGCTCGAGTTCTGCGGCATGATCGGGCGCGCGCCCGCGATGCAGGACGTCTTCACGATGTTGCGCCGGCTCGCGCCGCATGCGCGCACTGCGCTCGTCACGGGAGAGACGGGAACCGGAAAGGAGCTCGCCGTTCGCGCGCTCCATCAACTGGGACCGCGCGGGAACAAGCGCTTCATCACTGTCAACTGCTCGGCGGTGGTTGAAACACTCTCTGAGAGCGAACTCTTCGGCCACGTCCGTGGCGCATTCACTGGCGCAGGCGAAACGAAGCCGGGTCTCTTTGAAGCGGCAGATGGCGGCACACTCTTCCTCGACGAGGTCGGCGAGCTGCCGTTCACCGTGCAGGCCAAGCTGCTGCGCGTGATCGAGAACGGGGAAGTGCAGCGTGTCGGCTCGGTCGACACGCGCAAAGTCGACGTGCGGCTGATCGCGGCAACCAATCGCGATCTGCGGATAGAGGTCGAGTCCGGCCGGTTCCGAAGCGACCTCTTCTACCGGCTGAACGTCGCACAGGTCGTGTTGCCGCCGCTGCGCGATCGTCGCGAGGACATCCCGTTCCTGACGTCGGCATTCGTGCGCTCGTTCTCGCAGCGTTTCACCAAGCCGCTGACCGGTGTCACCACCGGCGCGGAGCGAATGCTCATCGAAGCGCCGTGGGAAGGTAACGTCCGCCAGTTGCGAAACGTGATCGAGCGTGGATGCATGCTCGCGGAAAGTGAGTTCGTCTCCGAGCGTGACCTGGCCGGCGCCTTCCAGGCCTCGCCAACGCGGAACGCGACGCGCCCCGCTCCTCGACGTGACGCCACCATGCCGCTTCAAGCGATCGAGCGCGAGCACATCATCAAGACGCTTGACGAGGTGCATGGCAACAAGGCCGTCGCGGCTCGCCTGCTGGGTATCAGCCGGCGTGCGTTCTATCGCCAACTGGAGCGCCACGGGCTCCATGAGCGCATCCCCAGCGGTCCGCGTCGAAACGATCCGCTGGACGACGACTCGTTGGAGCAGGCGTCGTGATGGAAGGCCTGCAGATCACACGTCGCAGCCGCGTGCTCGTGGCGGACGACACGGAGAGCGTGCGGTCGCTCTTCGAGCGCCTGCTCAGCACGGATCACGAAGTCGTCAGCGTTCCCGATGGCCGCTCGGCGCTCGACGCGATCCAACGTGAGCGCCCGGACGTCATCCTGCTCGACGTCGAGATGCCTGGCATGGATGGACTCGAAGTATGCCGCCGCCTCAAGGCCGATCCGGCGACGCGGTTGACACCTGTCGTCATGGTCACGGGTCAGACCGATCTGAGCGATCGCATTCGTGGTATCGAGGCGGGAGCGGACGAGTTCCTGTCAAAGCCGGTGCATCCGCAGGAGCTGCGCGTGCGCGTGCGGTCTCTGTCCCGCGTCAAGCACCTCATCGATGCATTGGACTCAGCCGAGGCCGCTTTCGTCACGCTCGCGTTGACGATCGAGGCTCGGGACCCGAGCACGAACGGTCACTGCGAGCGGCTCGCGCGTCACGCCGTGCGGCTGGGCAGAGCGCTCGGGCTCGGCAGTGAGGATCTTGACGCGCTCCACCGCGGCGGGTATTTACACGATGTCGGCAAGATCGGTGTCCCCGACGCTATCCTGTTGAAGCCTGGTCCGCTCACGTCGGAAGAGTTTGCGCTCATGCAGCGCCACCCGGAAATCGGTGATTCGTTGTGCGCGCCCTTGCAGTCGCTCCGGCGAGTCCGGCCGATCGTGCTGTCTCATCACGAGCGCCTCGACGGCAGCGGTTACCCCGGCGCTCTGCACGGTGACGAGGTTCCGCTGCTTGCGCAGATTGTGGGTATCGTGGATGTCTTTGACGCGCTGACATCCGTTCGTCCGTACCGCGTCGCGCTCAGTGATGAGGAGGCCGGCAAGTACCTTCTGCGGCAGGCGGAGACCGGCAAGTTCTCCCGTCGACACGTCGAGGCATTCCTCGACACAATCGGCAACGCGGAGGTGTGCCTCGCATCGTAGGGCAGGCGATGGCCAATTGTTCACTCACATGTGGATCACACAGCCATGAACTGGACACCCGAACGGATGCTCTCGCGTCTCGATGGCGACACCGAGCTTGCCACGCAGCTGGCGGCGATCTTCATCGACGAGTATCCGCGCATGCTCGAGCGGTTGCGCGGCGCCGTTGCAGCAGGATCCGCTGACGATGTCAGGCGTGCCGCGCACGCGTTGAAGGGATCGGTTTCGAACTTCGTCGATGGGGGACCGACGGCGACTGCCTTCGAACTCGAGACCATGGGACGTAACGGTCAGCTCGACGGCACGCCAGCCGTACTCGATCGACTCGAGCAGGAGATCAATGCGTTGACGGTCTGCCTGCGGGACTTCCAGGCAAAGGGGACGGGGCCGACGGAGGGTTCGTAATGTCCCCTGCGTCGAGACACCAGGCCGCACGGGCCTTCGAGGAATTCCAGAAGGCACTCGTTCGAGATCAGATCGTCACGGGAGCCGGGCTGGAACGGGCGCTGCAGCATTCGCGCGCCCTCGGCATTGAATTGCAGGACGCCCTCGTCTCTCTAGGCCTGACGGACGAGCAGACTGCCTATCGAACGCTTGCGAGCGCGGCGCATCTCCCGTTCGCAGATCTCAAGACGGTTCATCCAAGTCCACTCGCACAACACCTGGTTCCCGCCAGCGTGCTTCGTCGTCACGAGGTGCTGCCGCTGGCCGTCGATGACAAGGAAATCCGATACGTGACCGCGACACCGTACGACCTCGAGGCCGACCGCGCCGTGAGCATGTCCACCGGGCGCCCGACGATGGCGATGCTGACCTGCCGGTCGGATCTGCTCAAGGCTCTTGCCGCCGAATTCGAAGGCGCGAACCACCCGTCCCCGAGCGCGAAGCCGCCCACCCTCCGGCCCGGTGTGTCGCCACGACCGTCAGTGTTGATCGTGGATGATGAGGCGACAACGCGAACGTTGGTGCGACTGCTGCTCGAACGCGATGGATATCGGGTGTTCGAAGCCTTCAACGGGAAGCACGCCCTGGACATTGCCGGCGCGCAGGACGTCGATTTGTTCGTGATGGATCTGCTGATGCCGGAACTCGACGGCTACGGCGCCATCTTTGCGCTTCGTCATCAGGAGCGTCATGCCGCGACGCCCATCGTCGTCGTGACGACGGAGGAGGGGCCAATCGTCGAGAAGCAGGTGCTCGATCTCGGCGCCGACGACTACATCCTGAAGCCGTTCGAGCCCACGAATCTGACCAGCCGGATCAAGGCCGCGTTCCGACGTCAGCGGCTTGGGGCGTGATAGCATGCCGGCCACTCCCCCCGACGACAGACGCCGAGGCAGCAATTCATGCAAGTCCTGATCGCAGACGACGATCCCGTTCTGCGGTTCGCACTGCGTCAACACCTGGAGCGATGGTCCTTCGACGTCGTCGAGTGCGTCGATGGAAATGAAGCGTGGCAGGCGATGCAGGAGCCGTCACCGCCGTTGCTTGCGATCATCGACTGGAGCATGCCCGGGATCGACGGACCCACGCTCTGTGGCTATCTGCGTGAAGTACCCGTACTCGCCGGAATGTATGTGATTCTGCTGACGTCGAACGCGTCCCGGCAGGATGTGATCGCCGGGCTCGAGAGCGGGGCCGACGACTACATCATCAAACCGTTCGACTGGGACGAGCTGCGCGCGCGCGTCCGCATCGGCAACCGCATCGTCGGTTTGCAGGAGGCGCTCGGTGTGCGCGTCAACGAGCTGCAACAGGCGCTCGGGAACGTGCGAGCGCTGAGCGGCCTCCTGCCCATCTGCGCGTACTGCAAGCGGATTCGTGACGACCAGGACTACTGGAAGCAGATCGAGCACTATCTGGCGGAGCACTCGAACGCGCGCTTCAGTCACGGCATCTGTCCGGACTGTATGAAGCAGCATCTGCCTGAGAAGAACTAGTACAATCCCTGCATGCCCTATCCTGAGCAGTTCATTGCCCCGATGCGTGCGGAGTTGGCTGATGTTGGTGTCCGAGAGCTGCGGTCGCCCTCGGATGTCGAGGATGCCCTCGACTCGCCTGGGACCGTGATGATCGTGGTGAATTCAGTCTGCGGGTGTGCCGCCGGCAAGGCGAGACCCGGCATCGTCATGGCGCTGGAGCACGAGCGCAGGCCCGACCTGGTTGCGACAGTGTTCGCCGGAGCGGATATCGAGGCTACCGAACGCGCGCGGGAGGCGTTCCTGCCGTATCCACCCTCGTCGCCCTCGGTCGCGTTGCTGCGTGATGGCAAGCTTGTCTACATGCTCGAGCGCCGGCAGATTGAAACGCGTGATGCGCGATCGATCGCCGAGATGCTCAGGCAGGCGTTCGACGAGCACTGCCAGACGACCACGGCGTAAGAAAAGGCGAGTCTAAAGACTCGCCTCTACCGGCGCCCGTAGCGGCGGGCCTTCAGGCCCGCCGACCTTCTAGCCTCCGCGCGTGTGCATCTCGAGATGCGGGTCGCGGCGCAGACGATCGACCGAAATCAGCTGCGAGCGGTCGCGAGACATCAGCCGCTCTTCAGCGCCACGGTCGCTTCGCACTTCCCACGTCGCACGAATCAACTGCGCGAGATGTTCGGTACTCGCCCCGGCCCTCAGTGGCCGGCGCAGGTCAGTGCCGTGTGCCGCGTACAGGCAGAGATACCAGAGGCCGTCGGCCGTCAGCCGGCTGCGATCGCAACTCTCACAGAACGGCTCGGTGGTCGAGGAGATGATCCCGAAAGCCGTACCGTCCGGCAACGTATAGCGATCCGCCGGCGCGGAGGATTCCTCAATCACCGGGTTGATGACGCCGTAGTGGCTCGCGAGAACGTCCAGCATCTCGCGTCGAGACATCACTCGAGGCATCGACCAGTGCGTCGCGCCGCCGACGTCCATGTACTCGATGAAACGCACCTCGGCTTCGTGCCGCCTCGCGAACTCGACGAGATCCACGAGCTCGTCGTCGTTGACACCTCGGATGATCACGGAATCGAGCTTCAAGCCACGGAACAGCGGAGCAGCAGTGGCAATGCCGTCGAGGACGCGATCGAGCTCGTCGAATCGCGTCAGCTTTCGAAAGCGATCCGGGCGGAGCGTGTCGAGGCTGACCGTCAGCCGATGGAGGCCGGCATCGCGAAGCGCCTGGGCCTGCGACGCAAGCAGGACGCCGTTCGTCGTCATCGCGAGGTCCCGAATCGCGGAGCGCGCGGAGAGTTTGTGTATGAGGTCGGGGAGCTCGCGCCGCAGCAGTGGTTCGCCTCCCGTCAAGCGGACCTTATCCACCCCGAGTGCGGTGAAGATGTCGACCAGCGTCTCGATCTCCTCGAACTGCAGGATGTCCTCGCGCGGCAGCCAGACGTATTCCGGCTCGGGCATGCAGTAGCTGCACCGCAGGTTGCACCGGTCGGTGACGGAAAGGCGAAGGTTCCGCAGCGGGCGCTGATGTCCGTCGAGAATCACTCTGTTCATTATGACGTGGGTCCGGCTAAAGCCGGACACTACGTCTGTAATCGTCTGAGGCGTAGGGTCCGCCTTCAGACGGACTTCAGAGCACCGATAAACCGGCTGCGATCGTGGGGCAGAAATGGCGTTGATGTGCGCTGTCCGGCGAACGACCGGCTCCACCGGCCCGGCAGATGCGTGGCGCAGGTGGGGCAGTTCCCGTTGGGGTCGAGCGCGTACTTC
>Ga0207669_10000679_pt1 | contig 14672 bp, 16 predicted proteins | sample KBSM33metaG_FD_184329 | JGI IMG/M metagenome (GOLD analysis project Ga0207669, IMG submission 184329) | Miscanthus rhizosphere microbial communities from Kellogg Biological Station, Michigan, USA - KBS M3-3 metaG (SPAdes) (version 2) | ecosystem: Host-associated > Plants > Roots > Rhizosphere >...
AACGGCCTGATGCGGAGGGGCTGGCGTCGCGATTCGCTCAAGCCGGGAGACACGGTGACCGTGGCCGGATATATGGCCAAGAACGCCCCCCACGTCGGCAACGCGTCGGCGATCACCACGACTGACGGCCGCAAGATGTTCGCCGGGTCATCCATCGGCAACTGACTGCGCTTGCCGTCGACGCGTGGCTCGTTCGCACTGTGTCGCCCGCCTCGCACACTACGAAATCGACGACGTCTTTGCGACGATCGCCCTCCGGGCGGAATGGACATCCGTCGCTTCACGCGTACAGAATTCCATATGAAGAAGCGCATGGAAGAACGCTTGTCCCTGACTCGCACGCCAAAGACAGCCATCGGCGCGGAAGCCATCGGCGCCCAGGCGATCGGTGCCCAGGCAATCAAAGCCCAGGGTATCGGCGGACTCGCAATCGGAGCTCTCGCCATCGGAGCGGTCGCGATTGGCACGCTCGCCCTCGGTCGCCTGTTCATCAACCGTCTGGCGATCCGCCGCACGAGACTCGGCATTGTCGAGATCGACGAGCTCCGAGTCGGCCGTCTGCATGTGCGCGAAGTGGTTGAGTTCGACAGACGATAGCGAGGCATGCGAGGCGATCCGGATCAGTCGCGCAGGGCCGTCGTCGCCGGTGGAACGGGTCTTGTCGGGGGAGCTCTCCTGCAGGTCCTGGCGGGAGACGCGCGCTACAGCAGCGTGACGAGCCTTGTCCGGCGCGAGATTCCGCCGCCGCCCGGGGTCATCGTGCAGCGGGCGGATTTCGAGCGGCTCGACGAACTGGTTTTGCCCGACGTGGACGATGCGTTCTGTTGCCTTGGAACGACGAGGCGAGACGCGGGATCTGCGGCAGCGTTCAGACGGGTCGATTTCGACTACGTCGTCGCGTTCGCACGGCGCGCGAAACGGGCCGGGGCGTCGCGCTTCATGCTGGTGTCTTCGTTGGGCGCCTCACCGGGCTCGCCCTTCCTCTATCCCCGCACGAAGGGTGAATGCGAAGCGGCGATCTCGGCTATCGGGTTCACGACGGTTGTGATTGTGCGGCCGTCGTTCTTACTCGGTGCACGCGCACGGGAACGCGCTGGCGAAGCAGTCGCGTTACGTGTCGCTCGAGTGATTCAGCCTCTTCTTGTCGGCCCGCTTCGGAAGTACGCCCCGGTGGATGCGATCGCGGTAGCCAGGGCGCTCGTCCGAGCTGCAGCGACAGCTCCACCCGGCATCACGATCATCGAATCGGACGCCATTCATTGAGCTCGCCAGTCCTCGTTAGAGACTCGGCACGGGTCCGGTGCCGCCGTCCCAATCCTTCACCACACCATCCGGGCCCTTCAGGAATCCAAGGAGACAACCGTTGGAGCCGTCACGCAGCTGGTGGCAGCGCGCTTTGATCGAATCTCCCGGCTTGAGATAGTCGCGGGTGACACCGATCTTTTCCAGGCCGTTGCGGCTCGTCGCCTCGAGCACCCAGGTCTCCGCCGCCGCACCTTTCTTGACGTCGATGTAGACGTATGAATGCGGCACCACGAGATGCACTTCTTTGACGACGCCTTCAATGTCCATCGTCCCATCGGTGTAGTTGCCATGGGAATGGTGCGCGGCGGTCGGCATCACAAACGCCAGCGCGCAGATAGTCGCGAGACCCAGCATGATTCGCATTTCTCAGTCTCCTCGATGATTCGCTGTCGCTACTTCTGTTCCTGACCGCCTTGCGGCGGTACAGCGCCGCGTCCGCCACGTCCTCCGAGTTGGCGTTCGGGGAACCGATTGTAATAGAGGCTTTGATAGCGAACGGTGTTGCCCTCAGGCCCGAGCATCGCAAACGACTGCTGGAAGATCAGCGGTGGCGGCTGACCCTTCGCGACGGTTGCATCGAGCACATAGAGGCGGTTCTCGTGCAGATAGATCGCCACATACGATCGCGACGCGTCCGGGTTGGTCAGCTGAAGCATGTGCCCGGTGATCAGATTGACGTAGTGAAACGCGTCGTACGTCACTTTCACACCCGGCTTCTCGCGAAACAGCCGTGCCGCGTGTGCGATGGAGGCGGCGATATCGATGACCCAATAACCCACACCACCGACGTACGCCGTGTGATCGATTGCCGCGTGTATCTTCTCGGCGTCGGAGAAGTCGACGACGGTGATGGAATAGCGGTTCGGTCCCTGGGTCCACTTGTAGACGCGGCCAGGGAACTTCGCCCCGTACTCGGAGTCCCACGTGATCGTTTCAGACGCGGGCTCACCCGGTGCCGGGACCGAGAATCGATCCACTTTGTTCACGTACTCAGTCCACTCCTGCGCAAGAGCGGGCGGCGAAAGGAGCAGTGCGCACAGTGCGGTCGTCAGTCCAATGAGACGCATGAGCCTGGCCTTTCCGTGTCAGCGATGAAAGAGGCTCGATACTGCCAGAAGGTTCGGATGGTTCGCAACACCGGATCACTCACGTAGATTTCAGGAAACCGATCAGCTGTTGACTCACGATCTCCGGCTGTTCCTCGTGAGGCCAGTGGCCGGCGCGGTCCACCATATCCACGCCTCTGAATTTCGTATACCCGGTTTTTCCGGCAGCCTCAGGGCCTCCCGCGATCCGGTTGGCGCCCCAGTCCTGTTTACCCGCGATGAACTGCGCGGGAACGTCGATGGTCCTTCCTGAGAATGTGAGCTGCTCGGCGATGTTTGCGGGAAACGCAGTACGGCGGTGCCGATAGTTGTGCAGCGCCCCGGTCCACCCCGAGGTGGCGTACTCCTGCCCGTAGACATCGCACTCGGCCTGAGTGAACCACTTGCAGCTCGCGATGTACTCCTTCGACGGCATGAACGCGACCATCGTGGCCGGCATGCCTTTGTCCCGTCGCATCACGTAGTACTCCGGCATACGCGAGTTCTCGACCGCGGCTTCTTTCGCGGTCTGCATCGGCCGCAACGGCGTCAAGTTCTGGTTGCCGGGAAACTCGCCGCCTTTCATGTAGTAGAACGCTCGGAAGAAATCGCTCATGCTCTGCGGCATGTGCTTCATGTCTTCATCGGCCTGCTTGCTGGCCCAGTAGTCCTGATAATCGCGGCGCGGTGGATTGAGCTTCGCAAACTCGGCGTCGAGCTCCGCGGCGGTGTACGCAGGTTTTCGCTCCGTGCCCGCGAACGGGAACGACGGCGGTGCGGCGCCCTGCCCTGAAACCGTCGTCAGGCGGAGAAACATGTCAGGACGAACGATGGCGGCATACGTGGCCGGGAGCTGACCCTGATCGTGTCCGACGATGAGCTCCGCCTTGCGGTAGCCGAGCGCATAGACGAGCGCGATCTGGTCGCGCACCATGTTGAGGGTCAGGAACGGCGTGGGATCTGCGCCAAAGGATCTGTCCCAACCAACCGTGCGCCCGTACCCGCGACAGTCCGGCGCGACCACGTAGTAACCCGCGTCGGCGATCGCAGGCATCACTTTGCGCCAGCTGTAGGCCAGGTTCGGAAACCCATGGAGCAGCAGTACAAGAGGCCGCCCCTGCGTCCCTGCCTCGAGCATATTGACGGTCAGGCCATTGACGTTCGGCACGAGCCGGGGTTTGACGCCCGCAGGAAGCGTATTGTTGCCGTACGGCGGCAGCTTCTCGAAGGGCGCCAGTGTCGTGATTTGCGCCGGTGAAGCGGCGGACCCTTCGACAGGCTCAGGGCGCGGCGCGATCGCCACGCCTCCGAGCGCGGAAGCGCCCGCGAGAAACTCGCGTCTCGAGAGCCCGAGCGTCGCCGTACCTTTCATGTTGCCTCCTTGCGGCTGGTAACGCGCACTATAATGCCCCGGCCGGCCGTTAGACGTCAGGAGGTTCGTGTTGCGACCTATTCTCTGGGCCTCGGCGTTGGTGATTTCGCTCGGCGCCGCTCTCCCCGGCGCTGCACGGGCGCAAGCGAACCCTGACTGGCACCGCGCCATTCCCGGTTTCCGGATTGCCGGCAACCTGTACTACGTCGGAACGGCTGACCTCGCCGCGTATCTGATCGTCACTCCCGAGGGCAACATCGTCATCAACGGGAACTTCAAAGAGGATGTGCCCGCGATTCGAAGGAGCATCGAGGGGCTCGGCTTCAAGTACGCGGACACGAAGTTCGTCCTGATCAGCCATGCCCACGGGGATCACGATGAAGGCGTCGGCCTCCTCAAATCAGATACCGGCGCGAAACTCATGGTCATGGACGCCGACGTTGCCGCGGTCGAAAGCACCGCGCCCGGCCGGCCCGGCGCGAAGGTCGATCGCGTGCTGCACGATCGTGACACCGTCGAACTGGGCGGCGCGAAACTTACCGCCCGCCTCACCCCCGGCCACACGCCCGGCTGCACGACGTGGACGATGCAAGTAGCCGATGGCGGCCGGACGCTCAACGCCGTAATCATCGGCAGCCCGAATGTCAACGCCGGCTACATCCTCGTCAACAACAAGAACTACCCGCAGATCGCCGGCGACTACGTAAAGACGTTTGCGCTTCTCAAAACCCTGCCGGTCGATCTGTTCCTCGGCGCGCACGGGGCGTACTTCCACCTGAAGGACAAGCTGCCGAAGATGACCGCAGGTGGCCCGAACGTGTTCGTCGATCCCGATGGCTACAAGGCCTACGTCGCGGAACGGGAACAGGCGTTCGAGAAGGAGCTGGCAAAGCAGACCACCGAGGCGCATGCCGGCGACGCCGTCGGATTCGAGGTGGCTTGGAATCACGTCGCGCTGAGCGTGCCGAATATCGCGGAAACGATCGCCTGGTACGAGAAGATGCTCGGCTTCAAGGGAACCGTGCGGGGCGGCCAGCCAGGCGCCCGCCAGCAGGTCGCGGATCTGCGGCGCGGCAACATCACCATCGAGTTGTTCCAGCTGCCGGACGCCGCCCCGTTGCCGGAATCGAGGAAGAACCCGTCAGAGGATTTCCGCACGCACGGCGTGAAGCACTTCGGCTTCGAAGTGAAGAATCTGCCTGCTGTCCTTGCTGAGCTGAAAGCGAAGGGCGTGAAGATGGCCTTCGAGATGCGCGACAATCCGGGCACGGCGTTCGCGTTCATCAGCGACAATTCCGGTAACGCGATCGAGTTGATCGAGCACAAGACATCACGGTAACCGGTCTCATCGTCGGCGTACTTATCTGCGAAGGAGAAATCCATGAGTTCGAAACGACCGATTCGAAGAGAATTTCTCAAAGGCGGTGCCGCGTTGGCCGGTGGCTTGACCATGGGCGCCGTGGCCCCGGCGCTCGGTCAGACACCCGGTTCGCCGGCTGCTCCCGCAACTCCCGGCGCCCCGCCGATGATCAAGGGCGACAAGGAGGGGATGATCGCCTACGGCGAGCGCTCCAACTACGTCAAGTCGGTGCGCATCCCCCACGGCGGTCGGCCGTCGCCCGACAATTTCGGCCTCACGTTTCATGTGGCTACGCCGCTGCAGGACTCCGTCGGGGTGGTCACGCCCTCCTCGCTCCACTATTTCGCGACGACCCGCGGTTCGTTTCTCCCCGACATCGACCCGAGTAAACACACGTTCATGCTCCACGGCCTGGTGGATCGTCCGCTCACCTTCACGATGGACGACCTGAAGCGTTTCCCTTCCGTCACCCGTCTTCATTTCATCGAGTGCGCAGGGAACCGGAGCTCGCCCAGGGCGAAGACGGTCCAGGAATCGCACGGGATGGCGAGCTGCGCTGAGTGGACTGGGGTGCTCCTCTCGACGCTGCTCAAGGAGACCGGCCTGAAAGGCACGGCGAAGTGGTTCGTGGCCGAAGGCTCAGAGGAAGTGAAGGGTGCGTCGAGCATGCCCATCGCGAAAGCGATGGACGATTGTCTGCTGGCCTACGGCATGAACGGCGAGCCGGTGCGGCCACAGAACGGGTTTCCGCTGCGCCTGATGGTCCCCGGCTTCGAAGGCATCTTCCACACGAAGTGGATTCAGCGCATCAAGGTCGTCGATCAGTACTACATGAACTACAACGACTTCGGCCATCTTGATGACGAGCACAAGACCGCGGCGCTGGGATACCAAATCGGGCCAAAGTCAGTCATCACATTCCCGTCCGGCGCACAGCAGTTGCCCGGCAAAGGCTTCTACGAGATCAGCGGGCTGGCGTGGTCTGGCGGTGGCGCGATCAAGTTAGTGGAGGTGTCGACCGACGGCGGGAAGAAATGGAACAAAGCCGAGTTCAAGGGCACGCCGCAGCGCATGGCCTTTACGCGTTTCGGCTATCAGTGGAATTGGGACGGAACCGAGACAGAGATCCTGTCGCGCTGCACCGACGAACTGGGCCAGGCGCAACCGACGCGCGCCCAGCTCGCCAAGTACTGGAACAAACCCTACGACCAAACCTTCAGCGTGCCCGGGTTGGACAACAGTGTTCAGCCGTGGCACATTGCGGGCGATGGGAAGGTGACCAATGGGTTCGCATAGGACGCTCCCGTTCGCGTTCCTCCTGCCTGTGCTTATCATGGGCGGCGCCTCCGCGCTGGCGCAGGGCCCTGCATTCGGCATCGGACGCACGCCGACCCCGGACGAAATCAAGGCACGGGACATCTCCATCGGTCCCAGCGGAGAGGAACTTCCTGCGGGGAAAGGAACCGCCAAGGAAGGCGCACAGGTCTATCGCGCGAAGGGCTGTGCGGGTTGCCACGGGGCGACGGGGCTCGAAGGCACGGCGCCCATCTTGAAAAGTAAAGATCCCGCGAATCCTGATCTCTGGGCGCGCGGACGGATCCTGCCGCTCCGCGCGCCGTTCGCGACGACGGTCTGGGATTACATCAATCGCGCGATGCCGCTCAATCGAGAGGGAACGCTCACCCCCGATGAGGTGTACTCGCTGACCGCGTTTCTGCTCTCGATCAACAACGTCATCCCGGAGGATCAGGTACTCGACGCCCAGAGTCTGCCGAAGGTGAAGATGCCAATCGGCAACAACTACGCCTCGTTGCCTGATTGGAAGCCGAGGACGCCGCGGCTCAAAGGCTACCCTTATTAGAGAGGCTCTCGACTACTGCAGTACGGTCGCGGCCTTCGGCCGCGACCGTACGAAGGCGTAAAGATCCGCAAGGTGCGGCCCTACCACACCCCACACCCCCGGCCAGGGTTTGCCGACGAGGAACTCCGGGTTGGCGCCTTTGCGCGGTGTGTACTTCTGGACTCGACCTGTCCTCACTTCGGCGGTGTAGAGGTTGCCCTCTTTGTCGGTCGCGAATCCATGCACGCCCCACTGGCAGCCCTGGCACGTACCGAACGTTCCCCATGAATACAGGAAGTGTCCGTCGGCGTCGTAGGCGAGGAGCTTGTTCGACCCCTGGTCGGCAGCCCACAGGATGCCATCGTTGCCCATGTAGATGCTGTGGATGTTCATCGGCGGGCGCGGGCCGAAATCCCACTGATCGAGGAACTTGCCATTCTCGTCGAACACCTGGAGGCGTCCGTTGTTGCGATCGTTCACGTACACACGCCGCGTCTTCGGGTTGACGGCGATTCCGTGGACGCTGTTGAAGTAGCCTGGGCGCTTCTCGTTGGGAGGCGTTCCCTTCATTCCCCACTCCAGAAGCTTCTTGCCGTTGATGTCGTACTTGATGACGCGTGTGCCGTCGTAGCCGTCGGCCAGATACCAGGTGTTCTTGTCCATGAAAGCCATGAACGTCGGCCTGCTGAAATGCGTATCGTCCGTGCCCGGTACACCCGGCGTCCCCAGTGTCAGGAGGCGCTGTTTACCGTCGTGCGAGAACTTGCTGACGAAGTGGTTGTCGGCGTCCACGATCCAGACGTTCTTCTCCGGATCGTAGGGGCTGATCTCCACGTCGTGTGGGCGGCCCCAGATCTTGTCCCACTGCTTCCAGTTCGCTTCATCGATAATCTTGCCGTCGCGATCGAGCACGTAGACAACGTGCTCCCACCGCCAATCGATGCCGGGCCGGCCGTCGCTCCCATCGGCGTCGGCCTTGCCCCCGCTCGGAGTGGCGCTGGCGGTTTCGCGGATTGGCAGGCCGCCGCCGACGGGGAACTTGATGCTCGGCCCAATCTGCGGAAGCCACGTGGTCCCGCGCCCGCGCCCGAGCTGAAGGACCGGCAACTCGCCTTTCTGCGTCACGAAAACCCGGTCGGGACTTTCGGGAAAAATGTCGGTGGACTGCGACCATGTCCAGGCCTGATGGTCGGGGAGGCTCTCCCCGAGCGGCTTCGGCCAGTTGGCTACTGGATCGTAGGGACCGAACACGTCGTGCCCGCCTTTGAGTCCTGGGACGGCGGCAAACCCTTGTCCGGGCGTCCTCTTCTGCTGTCCCTCGACCGGACCCAGTCTGTCGTTCAACAGGATGACGGCGGATATTGCGATGCACGCGGCCGTAATCTTTGTCAGTCGGTCCATATCAATGCCTCCGCGATTCTCGGATTGACGTGTGATCATCCTCCCGCTGATAGAGGCTCTCGACTACTGCAGCGCGGGCGGCGTGGCGGCCTTCGGTCGGGATTGGACGAAGGCGTAGAGATCGGCGAGGTCCACGTCGGAAAGGACCTTCTCGGTGTACGGCGGCATCTGCAGGCGTGGCGCGCGCACGTAGCGCGCGAACGCCGCGTAGGGAAGGCCGTTCGGTCCGAGACGCGGTCCGGTTGTCGGCGATCCTTGTGCCTCGCGGCCGTGGCACTGCGCGCAGCCCACGGTCACGAACCCGAGCCGCCCCTTCTCGATGCTCGCTGCAGCTGCTGGCTTCGCCTGCGACTGTGCCATCAGGATCGTACCGCTCAGGGCAGTGAGACACACGACGCCGATGACGAGCAGCGTCTTCATCATCGCGGCTGCGTGATCACATCGACGAGCGCCGGCTGGCCGCGCTTGACGGCGGCGATCGCTCGACCCAGTGATGGCCCGAGATTATTCGGATCGGAGATTGGTCCTTCGGCGTACCACCCCATTGCTTGCGCGAGCTTTGCGTAGTCGATCGCCGGGTTGTCGATCTCGTTGCCGATGTGCGCGCGATCGACACCACGATTGCGGCGATTCCCCATTCGCTGCAGATGCATCGTCTCTTCGTGGTAGCTGCGGTTGTTGTGCACGACGGTGAGGATGGGAATCTTGTGGTGCGCCGCCGTCCAGAGCACGCCCGGCGCGTACATCATGTCGCCGTCGTTCTGGATGTTCACCGAGAGACGGCCGTATTTCCGGTTGGCGAGCGCGGCGCCGATCGAGGCGGGCATGCCGTAGCCGATTCCCGACCCGCCCGACACGCCGATGTACTGGTGATGCTTGTCGAAGTTCCACAGCCGCTGCGGCCAGCCGCTCAAGTTGCCGTTGACGAGCGACCAGTCCTCGCCTCGGATCTGTTGCCACACTTCCGCCGCGAAGCGCGCCGTGCTGATCGGCGACGCGTCCCAGGCGTATGCGGCATCGCTGCGCGCGCGCTCGAGCGTGGCCCGGCTCGAGTCGGCCAGCTTCGCGCCGCGCGCGTCGAACGCTCGCCGGCGGTCCGGTGTGATCAGTCTCCGCACTGCTTCGATCAGCGCGGGAAGCGTCGCCTCGCCGTCCGCGGCCATGGCGATGTCTGCTTCCACGTAACGCTGGAAGTCCTGGTAGTTCGCCTTGACGCTCAGATCGCCAGCCGTGACGGTGATCAGCTTCACGCCGGACTTCGTCGCCGGGCGTGACGTGCGTTCGAGCTGATCGCGGAAGATGTGCGTCGCGCCGTAGAAGTTCGCGATCTCGAGGCCGACGATGAGATCGGCGTCGGCGATCGCGGCAACCGAGCGCAGTGTCTGGTTGAGCGGGTGGCGGTTGGGGAAGTTCATCCGCCCCGCGGCGATCGGCGGCAGCGAGTTCGGCTGCGTGCTGATGACGGCGGCCTGCAGAAGTTCGGCGAGCTCGATCAGTCGCGCGAGCCCGGCGGGAGTGCGAGCGAGGCGATCGGCGATCAGAAGGGGAGACTCGGCCGCGACGAGGAGCTTCGCCGCTTCGGCGACGGCGCTTGAATCTGCCTGCGGCGGCGCGGCCATTGTCAGCTGCGGTACCCGCAGCGCGCCGTGATGGTCTCCAAGGGGGTGTTCCTGGAGCTCGCTGTCGGCGACGATCAGCACCGGACCGTACGGTGGTGTCATCGCGATCTTGTACGCGCGCACCGCCGATTCGGCGAAGTGCGGCAGCGAGATCGGCGTGTCGTCCCACTTGGTGTAGTCGCGCACCATCGCGGCCGCATCCTGCACACTGTGCACCCACTCCACTCCCGGTGCCCGCAGCGTTGCGTCGAGCGTGTTGCCGAGCACCAGGTAGACCGGCACGCGATCGCACCACGCGTTGTAGAGCGCCATCGATGCGTGCTGCAGTCCAACCGTCCCATGCGCCATCACCGCCAGCGGCTTCCCCTCGATCTTGAAGTAGCCGTGCGCCATGGCGACCGCCGACTCTTCGTGCATGCACGTGAGTAGCTCAGGCTTCTCGTTGCCGCCGTAGTTGATCACCGACTCGTGAAGGCCGCGGAAGCTGGAGCCTGGGTTGGCGCAGATGTACTCGAAACCGAGCGCCTTGATCGTGTCCACCATGAAGTCGGAGCCGGCGCGGCCGCCGGTCAGCGGCTCTGTTTCGGCGGACGGCTCGGGCACTTGCGTCGACGCTGCCGGAGTAGTGGATTGCGCAGCGGCGGCTGTAGGCGCGGCCATGGCGGCGCTGACAGCCGCGGCCTTGCGCATGAACTCGCGCCGCGGATAGGAGAAGCGGGATCGGCGTGTCATCGCGCGCCCAGACTAACCAAGAGGGCGCGCCGGCGCAACGGCAAATGCGCGCGCGTCCCGGCACGGTGGTTGCCCGACGCGCCATGCCCTATGCTCATTGGGCAAAGTCACCGATAAACATCGACTTCAACGAATTCGACAGCGAGATGGCTGTCGGGCTACGTGCTCTCGCACGCATACCTTGCACCGCAGCGACGGTCGGCATTTGCGCGCAACCTGTTCGCCCGATTCGCGCGCATGGCAAGCGCGCTGCGAGGCACGTTCACTTCGCGGCTGCTCGCGGCGGGTGCCGCGCTGGCTGGGTTATGTCTCGTTCTCCCTCTATTTGATCCACTTTCCGGTGCAGTGCCTGTTTCACGCAGTCCAGCCGCAGGCCGGGCTGTCGTATCAAAGCCCGCTCGTGTTCGCGGCATTCATGATTTCGTCGCTCGCGGCTGCGTCCCTGGTGGCGCGCGGCTTCGAATGGCCAGTCTACAGGCTGCTCACCGGACGCCAGCTGAAATAGCCGGGCCGATGAGGCGCGTCCACCCAGGTTCGCATCAGTTCGCGAAGCAGTAGAAGTATCCGTTTCCGCCGGTGGCGACGAGATTCTGCTGCGAGCAGCCTTTCGAACTGTGCGCGGCGTTCCATGAGGTCGGTGCCGCACCACCGCCCTGCTTGTTGTGATGGCCGACCATCGCCCCGCCGGTCGAGTCGCTGGTCCAGTTGCCGCATGGCGCATCACCGGTCTGCAACGTTCCGTCTGCCTGTGAGCCGGTGAGGATGTCGTGCTGGTTACCCGGGACCTGCGCGCCTTTCTCAGTGAGCGAATTTTCGCCGCCGAGATTGTTGGCGTCGGAATGGAGGTCTGCCACCGACTTGGCGACCACCACTCCCTTCGAATTCATCCAGGGCCCCTTGCCAATGCGATCCTTCGCGTTCACCGCCGGCTGTCCGGCCGCGGCCGCGGCGCTCAAATATGCACGCCACGTGCGGTTGCCCGCTCCGGCCGCCGCTGCGAGCGTTTGACAGACCTTATCGGCCCCGGCGAGTCCACCGAGGTTTGCCCCATTGCCAGGTCCGGCGCTCGTGATGAAAAAACTCATCTGATTCTGTTGCGCAGAAACGCTCAGCGAGGCGACGGCCACGAGCACTGCTAATCCGATTGCGCCTGAAATCCACTTCGTCATGAGAACCTCTCCTATTTGAATCGCCGGCAATCATAACGCGAGGCACTCCTGACCGTGCGAATGTCACGCAGCCATCGCGGAGGATCACATAGGAGAATCCGTGCGTGTGTCATCGCGGTGCTGCTGATGGCGACGTCCGCCCTCGCGATCGAGCGCTTGACTCGCAGCGACCGGGCCGAGGCCTCGACGCGCGGCCTTGTTACGGTCTTCGAGTTAAGAGCGTCTGCCACAGATTCCGGCAGCTTGGACAAAAACAGCTCTGTGTCGCAGTCCGCTCGTACGCGACTATTGCAGTTGGCGAGCCGCATCGCGGGCACGTGATGTAGATCCGAGGCGGTAACTGGGAAAACCACGGCATCTAACGAACCTCCAGCAACTCTGGACATCGAGACAGCCTCACTAGAGCCGCTCCATCCAGTCCTGCACCAAGTAAGCCGCGATGTTCTCGTCGGTGCGGTCGAGGGCAACCCAACGGGTGCTTTCGCTCGAATCAACCGCGCCTTTGGTGCGGACAAAGAGCTCTGAACCGTCGAGCGCAATTCCCAGCGTCGAGTGTCCTGAGACCGCCGATTCGAGCGTGACGCTCGGGTGTTCGAGATCTGAGCTCTCGACGACGACGACCGCATCGAGACCGAAGCCTGTGTTGTACTCGTCGGTCAGCGCCCTGATCGCCGTGACAATCATCGGCCAGCGGAGCCGGCATGCGGCCGTCCGTTCGTGCTCGTCATCGACAATCGCCTGCGCTCGTTGGGAGGCGGCGCGGTCGCGCTGTTGGTGTTTCTCCCCGATCTGCCGCGGCCAATCGTTCATCTGCTTCTGCTCCTTTGTACCGATCCATTGCGGTTCAAGGTAGTCCGTATTGCTGCGCGCGGGCTGTTCAGAAGGGAACATGTGCGTTCCCACGCTGGACCTGTCGTGCTTCTATAAGTCGGTCAGGCGGTGAGGCTGGCGAGAATGTACAGACACACTGACCTACGATGAGTGCACAGCACTGTAACGAGTCGAATACTGCTGTTCTCGATCGCACAGGGTGGTACGCGAAGCGCCCTGGGCCACTCGTGAAAGCCGCTAACGCCCGGGGCGCGGTCGAATCGCTTTCTTTTTTCGGATCAGCGTAGGGGTCATATCGCCGCGGCTGGGCCGGGGATGTTCCTTGGAGATGTGGGCGGAGAGCTGGTTCATCGAGACGTGAACGCCGCAAAACCGGCACAGCGCCTTACCCGGGGAAATGTGAATCCGTTGCATCTGCCATCAACTATGGGCGGTTCAGGTTCATGCGTCAAGAATGCGCGGGTGAGGCCGCAGGACACGACGCCCGTTTCCCTGTTCCAAACAGCACATTGCCGCGACGGACTCCACGCTAACCTCACGTGCAGGAGCTCACTATGACGTGGAATGACAAGCGCGAGATTGGCTTCAAGAAAGACGCGCCGTACCGCAAGGGCAACTTGCGAGAAAGTCAGATCCGCGGTCCGAAGACAGGCCCTGGTCGATCTCCGGAGATCCCGATGCCACGCGGGGACGAGAACTATATGCAGCTCACGATCCCCTTCGACAATGATCAAGAACCGCACGACGGCTAGAGCCGTGAATTTGCGCCACCGCGTTCCTTCAATTAATGTGAAGCCCGGCGACTATCCTCGGTTCACCGTCCGCATGTCCGGCGATTCCGGCATGAGTGAGTAACGCCCATCGCCCAGCACACAGAGCGCATTGGCATCAGTCAGCCGAATCAGGATGCGCAAACACGTCGCTTCGGGCACACCGAAGAGTCGGGACGCCTGTTGAAGCGTCAGTGACATGCCGGGCATTTCCTTGAACTCACCGAGAATTCGATTCAAAAGTACGTTCGACCGGGGCGAGTCCTGGCCAGTCGTACGGGGGGTAGTGTCGTTCATACAGCCTTCCCAGGCTTGCTCAATTGGCGTCGTGAAGGCTGCGAATCAGTGGATGCGAACCTGCCGTTGCGACAGGCAACTGTCGGAGCCACGCGAAGTATACAGCATCACGAGCGTGCCCACCTGGCGCTGTCTGCAGCGGTGCTCCACTCACGATGACGTGGCGAGCTGGGTGGCGCGCACGCTCATTCGCAGCGACTCGCGCCCGTTGTCTTCGGTGATCACCCGCGCGTGCGAGGGCTGGTCGAGGAACGCGAGCTGATCGGCGAGCATCGCGCGCAGTAGGTCCCCATAAACAGTCATCTTCGTCGTCGGCACCGATGTCAGGGTGATCCGTTGATAGGCCTCGTAAGTCTTTGTCGCGCGCGGATCGCTCGCTCCGACGACGCGTAAAGGTCCTCCACGTCGATGCGGGCACCCGGAAAGATCGACACGAGTGCGTGGGTCGCGGCCTCGTCCAGCGCGGTGCGCACGACGGCCTGCGTCGGGATCCACTCACGCAGTGTCACGTCTCCACGCCCGCTGATCTCGCGCGATGGACACGAGCTCGTCGGCTTGTTCCATGGTGACGGCCAAACGCTTCTCGACGATGACGTGCTTCCCGGCGCGCAGCGCCGCTCGCGCTTGCTCGTAATGAAGAAATGGAGCTGTGCGGTTTGGAACACGAGGGCGTCGCGGTTTAGGACCATACTCGATTTGCACGACCACACACAGCCTGCGAGAGCGATTGGGCCGCGTCTGTGTAACCGAGGAGTGAATGTGATGTTCGTCTTCACGTTGATCGGACGGCTCTGATGGTCAGACACGCGGCGGCTCTGCTGTTGCTTATCGCTGGCTGCTCCGGCGTCGCGCTTGATTCACGGATTCCGCAGCCCCCGGCACCACAACAGA
>Ga0207669_10000696_pt1 | contig 14490 bp, 7 predicted proteins | sample KBSM33metaG_FD_184329 | JGI IMG/M metagenome (GOLD analysis project Ga0207669, IMG submission 184329) | Miscanthus rhizosphere microbial communities from Kellogg Biological Station, Michigan, USA - KBS M3-3 metaG (SPAdes) (version 2) | ecosystem: Host-associated > Plants > Roots > Rhizosphere >...
GCGGCCGCCTTGGTGCTTGCCCATTGCTTGTTCGGCGTCGGCCCCATCACGAACCGCAATGTTCCGCCCTGCGCCAACGCCTCGCGGGTGACATAGGCCATATCGTGCGGTGCGCCGTTGAGCGTCACCGATTGGATATAGACATTGTCGGGCTCGTTATTCTCGGCCTCGATCGCCAATGACTTGCCGTTCGGCAAGGTCAGGGTGACTTTCCGGAACAGCGGACTGCCGATCGCATATTGGCCGACCGTCGGCGTCACTGGATAGAAACCCAGCGCGGACCAAACATACCAGGCCGAGGTCTGGCCGTTATCCTCGTCGCCGGGATAGCCGTCGGGCGTGGCCGAATAGAGCCGCTTCATCACGTCGCGGACATGATATTGCGCTTTCCACGGCGCCCCGGCCCAATCGTAGAGATAGATCATGTGCTGGATCGGCTGATTGCCATGGGCATATTGGCCCATGTTGACGATCTGCATCTCGCGCGTTTCGTGGATGACCGAGCCGTAATAGCTGTCATCGAAGATCGGCGGGGTAGTGAAGATCCCGTCGAGCCGATCGACGAACTTCCTGTCGCCACCCATCAGGTCGATCAGCCCCTGCGTGTCCTGCATCACGGCCCAGGTGTAGTGCAGCGCATTCCCCTCGGTGAAGGCATCGCCCCATTTGTAGGGATTGAACGGCGTCTCCCACGACCCATCCTTGTTGCGTCCACGCATCCACCCGCTCTGCGGATCGTAGAGCTTACGGTAATTCTGCGCGCGCTGGGCATAGAGAGTGGCATCGTCGCTCTTGCCGAGCGCCGCGGCGAGCCTCGACAGCGAGAAATCGGCGGTCGCATATTCGAGCGTCCGCGCGGCATTTTCGTTGATGCCGACATCGTAGGGCACGTATCCGAGCCGATTGTAATATTCGACGCCCTCACGGCCGACCGCGCTGACCACTTCACCCTTCTTGTCGGTTGGGCGGCCCGCGCTGGTCGTGGCGTTCTTGACCATCGCCTTGTAGAGCGTTTCGACATCGAAGCCGCGCACGCCATTGGCATAAGCATCGGCGATGATGTTCGCCGAGTTCGATCCGATCATCACGTCGCGATAGCCGGGGCTCGCCCATTCGGGCAGCCAGCCGCCCTCTTTGACCGTGTTGGCCAGGCCCTGCATCATCTCGCTGTCGCGCTCGGGATACATCATCGCGAAGAACGGGAAGACCGCGCGCCACGTGTCCCAGAAGCCGTTGTCGGTGTACATGAAGCCGGCATGGACCTTGCCGTCATAGGGGCTGTAATGGACCGGCTTCCCCTTGCCGTCGATCTCGTAGAACATTCGCGGGAATTGCAGCATGCGGTACAGCGCCGAGTAGAAGGTCCGGCGGTTGTCGAGATCGGGATCCTCAACCCGGACGCGTGCCAGCTGCGTTTCCCACGCCTGCTTCGCCTTGGCCTGAGTCTGGTCGAAACCATCCTTGCCGATCTCCGCGTCCAGATTGCGCGCCGCCTGTTCGGGGCTGATGAACGACGACGCGACTTTCACGCCGATCTGCTCGCCTGCCGCGGTCTTGAAGCTGACCACCGCGCCGACATGGCCGCCTTCGCGCGTCTGGGCGGCGGAGAGCTGGTAATTCTCGTCCCAGGTGCGGGTGACGGTGAAATCGTGGTCGAATTCGGCGACGAAGTAATTGTGGAAATTGTCGGGCACGCCGCCGCTATTGTTGCGGACATAGCCGGTGATCCGCCGATGTGCCGGATCGATCGTCACCATCGATCCGCCGTCCTGACCATCGATCAGGATGTGCGCATCGTCGCTCTTGGGAAAAGTGAAGCGGAATTGCGCCGCGCGCGCGGTCGGGGTGACCTCGGCGGTGACGTCGTAATCGGCGAGATAAACCTTGTAGCCGTACGGGCGCGCTTCCTCGGCCTTGTGGCTGAACCAGCTGGCGCGATCCTCCTGCTCTATCTTGAGCGGGCCGGTCTCGGCAAACAGCGCGAGCGCGGCATAATCGTTCATCCACGGGCTGGGCTGATGAGTCTGCTTGATGCCGTTGATCTTTTTCGCGGCATAAGTGTAGCCCCAGCCACTGCCCATCTTGCCGGTCACCGGCGTCCAGAAATTCATTCCCCACGGCACCGCGATCGCCGGATAGGTGTTGCCATAAGACAGCGCATGGTCGCTGTCGGTGCCCATCAGCGGGTTGATCAGATCGACCAACGCGGGCTGCGGCGACGCTGCCTGCTGGGCATATGCAGGCGTCGCCGCACCGATGATCGGCGACGACAACAAGGCCCCGGCGCTCAGCAAGGTCACGATGTTCCTGATCACGATCGGCGTCCCTTTTTGGTAGCGGCCGGCAGTGGCCGCGGCGCGATGCCTTTATTGGTCATGACGACCGGCTGGATGGTTCCGTCGGCGTTGAACGTCATACGGTCGATCGCGAGCTGGCGATGATCGCCATTGTCGTCGTGAAGTGGTCGGCGGTGATAGACGATGTACCAATCGTCGGTGCCCGGCACGTTGACCACCGAATGGTGCCCCGCGCCGCTGGCGATGCGGAAATCCTGCGCGAGAATGGTGCCCATCGGCTTGAACGGACCGACTGCCGTTTTGCCCATCGCATAGGCGACGCGATAATCGGGGCCGGTCCAGCCGCCCTCCGACCACATCAGATAATAGATCCCCTTGCGCTTGATCACGAAGGAGCCCTCGACATAGCCGGGCGGGGTGATTTCCTTCCATGTCGAACCGTCCGGATAGGGTTCCACCGACTTCAGATCAGCGCTCAATCGGACCACGTTACAATGGCCCCAACCGCCATAATAGAGATAGGTCCGGCCATCGTCGTCGCGATAAACGAAGGGATCGATCGGCTGCGCGCCATTGTGGAAGGCCGGCACCAGTGGACGGCCGATCGCGTCGCGGAACGGGCCGCCGGGACTGTCCGACACCGCCAGGCCGATGCCGCCGGTCTCGCTGTCACTCTGGATGTCGTTGGCGCCGAAGAAGAGATAATATTTGCCGTCGCGCTCGATCGCCGATGGCGCCCAGACCGCATAGGCCGCCCATTTGATGCTGGCGACATCCAGCACATGCCGGTGCCGGGTCCAGTGGACGAGATCGGGGGAGGAAAAGGCATCGAGAAACGTCTGCTTGAGATATTCCGGACGAATCTTCGGCTTGGCGCGCTTCGCCGTTTGAGCGGCAGTGAACGGCGGCACCGCATCGGGCTTGCCGCTATCGTCCGAATAGGTCGGATAGATCCAATATTGTCCGGCGAAGATGCGGATTTCGGGATCGGCGTACCAACCGGGCACGATCGGATTGGACGCATGCACGGGGAACGGCGCCGCCAGCGCAAGCCCCGCGGCGAGGCGCATTGCCATCCTTCGCATGCAGTCTCGGCCCCTTGATTGGGACGGCGGCGGAGAGAGGCCGCCGTCCCGGTTACGATCGATCAGAACTTGTACGCGGCGCCAAGATAGAAGCGGCGGCCGGTATAACGCGACGAATAATAGCGCGCGGTGGTGTCGTTCCCCAGATGCGAGCGCTCCGTCTCCTTGGTGAGGTTGATCACCGCGCCGGTGATCGTGAAGTTGTGGAACACTTCGAACGAGGCGTTAAGGTCGACCTGCTGATACGGATCGTCATAAACGTTCAGACCCGACACCAGACCCTGCACCCGCTCGCCGCGCCGATTGTAAGACGCCCGCAGCAGCACCGGACCCTTTTCGTAGAACACAGAGGCATTCCACTGCGTCTTGGCGCTGCCGACCAGCGGCGAGGTGCCGATTTTCTTGCCGTCGAGCGAGACGTCGGCGACCGACGTGTGGTTGTAGGTGAAGTTGACCTGCGCACCGAGGCCGAACGACAAAGTGTGCTGCGCATAGATTTCGACGCCTTCCGACTTGGCGCTCGAGCCGTTCGCCTGGGTCGAATAGGACTGGACCAGCACGGTCTGCCCCTGCACTTCCTGGTTCAGGTCGAGCACCAGCGGCACGACGAAGTTCTTCACGTCCTTGCGGAACGCCGCAACACCGAGCACCGACCCCGGATGGAAATACCATTCCGCGCCGATGTCATAGGCCCAGGCCGAGAATGGCGAGAGGTTGAAATTGCCGCCGTCGCCCGACCAGCCGGCGCGTTCGCCGAACTGCGCGCGGTCGAACGTATAAGCGTCCGAACGGAAGGTCAGCGAGCGTGCCGAACCGAGGTCGTTATAGGCGGGACGAGCGACGACCTTCGAGACCGCGGCGCGGACCAACAGGTTCGGCGTGACGTCCCACGAGATGTTGAAGCTCGGCAGAACGTTCGTGTAGCTCTTCGACTCGCTGTTCGGGCTGTAGACGCGGACTTCGCGCTGGCTCTGCGGAATGACTTGGCAATTGCCGTCCGGGCCGATCGGCCGGTTAGGATCGAACGGGCCGCCGGGGCCGTCGACGCAATAGTCATTCTCGAAATACAGCGTGTCGGTCGATGTTCCCGACTGTTTCGTATTCACCACGCGCACGCCCAGGTTGCCGCGGATCGGTCCCGACTTGAAGTTCAGCTGGGCATAGCCAGCCCAAATCTTCTCCCCGATCCTGTAGAGATTCTGCGGCTGCGGGACCTTCACGGCGGGACCGTAGGTCGAATTGAGGTAGTTCAGGTAGCTGGCCATGTTGATCGCCGGGTAGGACGACGCCGTGAACCCGCCGGGGATATTGGTGATCGGATTGCTGTAGAAGAAGGACGGCTGCGCCACCGCGCCTTGCGGAGTGTCCTGGAAGCGCAGCAACGTGGCCGGATCGGCATACCAATCCTGCTCGCCGGTCGAGCGCTGGACGCGGCCGTCGCGCCACTTGCCGCCGATCTGGATCGAGCTGATGAAGAAATCATCGAACGTGCGCGTCACGTCGATCTGCGCGTAGCGCTGCTCGATGCTGCTGTTGGTGTAGCCCGACCCGGTCGATCCGGTATCGACCTGGGCGATGCCGGCCAGAAGGTTCTTCTGCACGTCGGGCGAGAAGGTCATACCCAGGTCGCCGCCACCGAAGTCCCAGCTGCTCAGGAAGTTGCCGTTCTGCGTGACGGTGCCGGTCAGGCGCGGCTTCACCGCGACTTTCATCTGCTGCGACGGACCGCCGGTCGACTTGGTCTTGCCGACCGCGAACGACACGGCGAGATGGCCGAGATTCCAGTCGCCGTGCAGGTCGTAGGTGTTCGAGATCTGCTTCTCGCGCTGGTAGATGCCCGAAAGCTGCGGCGTTTCCATCGTACAGATCGGGGTGTTGGCCGAGCAGCCCTGGCCGGCCGGTGGTACCTCAAAGGTCGCCGATTCCATGACCGTGCCGCTCTTGTCGAACTTCGCCCCGGTGAAGAAGTTGCCATAGCCCCATTCGGGGATCTTCAGGACGTTGTCCTCTTGCGTGCGATTGAGCTGGAAGCGGAAATAATTGGCGGTCAGACGCAGATTATCGAACGGCTTGATGTCGATCGTCGCCTGGATGCCGATGCGCTCGCGCTTGTCGGTGGTGATGTCCTCGTCGACCGACTGCGGCGCCCAATAGCCGTTATAATGCTGACCCGAGCGTGTCGTCGGGGCCTTGTCCTCCGACCAATAGGTGACCGCGTCCTGGTTGGGCAGCACGTTGCCGTTGACGTCGGTCGCCGGCTTGCCGCTGCGGCCGCCATCGGTCCACCATTGCCAGCTCTCGGTCGACCCTCCCATCTCGCGGTTGGTGCGCTTCTGCCAGCTGCCGCCGACCAACAAGCCGATCGTGCCCGATTCGTTGCGCCACGAAATCTGGCCCGTGAGCTGCGGCTCGACCTTTTTGGTGACGTCCGAATCGGTACCCTCGGCCGAGACGAACCCTGACCAGGGTTTGAGATCGAGCGGCCGGCGCGTGCGCAGGATGACGGTGCCGCCGACCCCGCCTTCGTCGAGCCGCGCTTCGGGCGACTTGTAGACCTCGACGCTGCCGATCATGCTCGACGGCAGCAGCAGATAGTTGAACGACCGCGATGGATCGCCGGTGTCGGTACCGGCGATGAAATTGCCGTTGAGCTCGGTCAGCGTCAGGTCGGAATTCAAGCCGCGAATGCTGACGCGCGAGCCCTCGCCGCCGTCGCGCGAAATGATGACGCCCGGCACGCGCTGCAGCGCGTCGGCGACGTTCTTATCGGGGAATTTGCCGACGTCCTCGGCAGTGATGACATCGATAAAGGCGTTGGCCTCGCGCTTCGTCCGCAAGCTGGCCTCGATCGATTGGCGATATCCGGTGATGGTGATTTCGCCGGTCGAGTCGGCAGCCTGGGGATCGGCGGGTTGCGCGCTAGCATCGGGCGAAGGGGGCGTGGCCGGCGCAGTCTGCGCCTGCGCGATGCCGGAGAAACCGATTGCCGCGCCGGCGGTCAGCATGAGGTCGCGGATCAGCCTGGCCCGCGACCGGGTGCATGCTGTGCCCAAACCAAGATCGATGTGACGAATGCTCATATGGATCTTCCCTCTCCATGAATGAGGGCGTTATCGCCCTCCGTTTCTTGTTTTCGTTCGGCGCTGCGGCGGGGCTCAAAGCCCGCTCACCAAACCGTCGCGCCGCAATTCAGAATATAAAAAGCAATTTGTCAATTAAATTGTCCGGCGCGATTTTTCCCACTCGGGTGCGGCTTGCCTTTCACCGCAAAGGATCGTTTTTCACATATGAATTCAGTGTATTACTGATCGCCAGACGATATTCGCAGCGGAGCGGCGATCGCCGCCAACGCCTCCGGCGATGCCTTGGCGCGCGCGCGATCATAGGTCAGCAGGCCGTTGATCTCATCCTCGACATCGGTCGTCTGAGTGTAGACCGAGGCGCTCAGTCCATCCTCGCGCGCGGCACGAATGACGCCTGCCATCTTGCGGCGGAAACGGGCGAGATAGTCCTCCTCCCCGGTCGCCACCTGATAACCCCAATTCTTCTTGCCGGGGCGCCAGATATGACCCGTGACGGGCATGCCGATGCCGCCATATTCGCCGATCACGATCGCGCGGGTCGATTGACGCGCCGGCGTATTGGGCACGTCCTCATAGGTATGGATGTCGAACACGTCCGAGGCGCCGGGCGCGACGTCGAGCCAACCGCTATCGGCGTCGACCAGCCGGCTGGGATCCATGCCCTTGACGTAGCGGGCCAGGGTCGCGGAATCATACTGCCCCCAACCCTCATTGTTGACGACCCACATCACGATCGATGGAAAGGCGCGCAGGTCGCCGATCATCGCGGCGAGTTCGTTCTGGTTCTCGGCCATCGCATCCGACGACAGCACCGCCTGGCTTTTGCTGGTGCCGGTGACGAACTGGTCCTCGCCGCCGCCGGACGGCATATCCTGCCAGATCAGGATGCCGAGGTGATCAGCGTCGTAATAATAGCGCGCCGGTTCGACCTTGATATGCTTGCGCAGCATGTTGAAGCCGGCCTTCTTGAGGAAGACCAGGTCGCTCTTCATCGCCTCTTCCGAAGGCGGGGTGTAGAGGCCGTCGGGCCACCAGCCCTGGTCGAGCGTGCCGTTCTGAAAGAGCGGCTTGTTGTTGAGCAGGATCGCCGGCTGGCCTGCGACCCGTCCCGGTCCGATCGAGATTTTGCGCATCGCGAAATAGGTTTCGACCGTGTCACGCGGCGCGCCGGCGATGCGCGCGGCGGCATAGGTCCGATTCTCGCCCTCGGTAAAGCGCGCGTCATAAGCCTTGCGAACGCGCTCATCCTGCCCGGCATAGGGATCGGCGACCGTCACGAGTTCGGCCTTCAGGTCGTAGAGATAGGGATCGTCGGGCGACCACAAGCGAACATTGGGAACAGCCAGCGTCGCGCGGCGATTGGCACGGATGATGGTCGAAGCGATCACCTTGCCGCCCGCGCTCGCCGTGATCTTGACCGCATCCGTGTCGTTCGCCCAGCCGCTCAACGCGACGGCGACGTCGACGACGCCGCGATCGATATCGGGCGTCGCACGCACATCGTCGATATGGAGGTTGGGCACCGGCTCGAGCCACACCGTCTGCCAGATGCCGCTGACCGCGGTGTACCAGATGCCCGAGGGGTCGAGGATCTGCTTGCCGCGCGGCTGCGTGCCGGCGCTGGTCGGATCCGCGACTTGCACCACCAGCTCGTTCCGGCCTGGCTTCAGATAGTCGGCGATGTCGAACCCGAACGTGTCGAAGCCGCCCTTGTGCGACCCGACGATGGCGCCATTGACCCAGATCGTCGCGGCGAAATCGACCGCGCCGAAATTGAGCATGACATGCTCGCCGGCCCAATCCTGCGGCACGGTGAAGCTGCGGCGATACCAGATGCGGTCGTCGGGCGTGACCTTGCGGGCGACGCGGGACAGTTTCGATTCGACCGGATAGGGCACCAGGATCTGGCCATCCATCCGCATCGGCTGCGCCGCCGAATCCTTGGTGATAGCATAGTCCCACAGGCCGTTGAGATTGAGCCAGCGATCACGTTTCAGTTGTGGCCGGGGATAGCTGCGCCACGCGTTGTCGGGCGTTACCTCCCTGCCCCATCGGGTCATCAGGTCGCTGGTATAGACGCTATCGCCCGACGGCGCGGCTTGCGCTGCGGCGTCGATCGCGCTCATCGCCAGGATCATCGACGCGATTGCTCCGATCAGCATGCGCATGGCGTTTCTCCTCGAGCGTTGGACCATTGGTCGGCGATCTAAAAAAGGTGAGCCCAGGGCATGCGGGCTGGCGCAGCCCTGGGCTCTTGCCTCCGTCGAGGGGGGAGGGGAACGGAGGCAAAGGGTATAACGAGTCAGGGCATCGGCGACATCGATGGCGGCGCGTCGGCCGGCGCCGCGCCCCAGCTCTTGTTCGGCGTTGGGCCCATGGTCAGCACCAGCCTGGCGCCGTTCTTGATGTCGTCATGGCTGAACCAGGGCCGGGTCCAGGGCCGACCGTTGAGCGTTGCCGACTGGATGTAGATGTTCGCGGCGGAGTTGTTCCGGGCCTCGACCTCCAGGGTCTTGCCGTTGCCCATCTGCAGCTTGACGTCGTCGAAGATCGGACTGCCGATGATGTAATTCTGGCTCGACGGATCGACCGGATAGAATCCCATCGCGCTCAGCACGTACCAGGACGATGTCGCGCCCTGATCGTCCATCCCGGGATAGCCATAGCCGGAGGCGTCGCTGCCATACATGTCGGCGAGGATCCGGCGAGTCAGCGCCTGCGTCTTCCACGGCTGGCCGCCCCAGTCGTAATAATAGGCCGCCTGCTGGTCGGGTTGGTTGCCCTGGACATATTGGCCGATGAGGCCGGTACAGTCGCGGCAGATGCCCTTGGGATTGTAGGGCGTCGAAAAGAACCGATCGAGCTTGGCGGTGAACGCCTGGCGCCCGCCGAGCAACCTGGCCAGCCCGCTGACGTCATGCGGCACCAGCCACAAGGTCGACCAGCCCGACGCTTCCTTCATCATGAAGTTGTAATAAGGCTCGCCGGGATCGAACGGCGCGATCCACTTGCCGTCCGCAGTCCGCCCGCGGATGAAGCCGACCGATTTGTCGAACACGTTTGCATAATTATGCGCCCGCTCCAGGAACAGGGCGTAATCGTCCATCTTCCCGAGCCGCCTGGCATATTGCGCCATCGCGAAATCGTCCCAGGCATATTCGAGCGTAGTCGCCGCGCCCGCCTTGCCGCCGGCATAAGGCGGGCTCGGATTGCCGTCGGGGACGACGTCCGCGATCCAGCCGTTCTTGTCATATTCGGCGAGATAGTGGCGCGGACCGGTGGGATCGGTCGCGTTCTTGCGGAGATATTCGTAGACCGCCGGATAGTCGAACGGAATGCCGCGTTCCCACGCGCCCAAGTACATGAACACCGCATTGTCGCCGTGGAACGACGTGTTCATGAAGCCCTGCTCGCGCGCCATGTCGAGCTCGGACTGCATGACATTGCGCATCGTCTCCGGCTCCATCAGTTCGAGCAGGACGATCTGGTTGCGGCCGGTATCCCAGAACGGCACCGGGCTGTAGCGATCGTGCGTCGCGGTCTGCACCTTACCGTTCGTGTCGGTGAACTTCTCTCCCTTGGCGGCGACCAGGCGCGGGCTGGCGAACGACTGGAACAAGGTCGAGTAGAACAGCATGCGCTGCTTGGGCGTCCCGCCGGTCACCTGGACGCGATCGAGCAGCTTCGACCAGGCACCGCGTGCTGCATCGCGAACGCCATCGAAATTCCAACCGGGCAATTCGTCGCGCAGACGCTGCTCGGCCTGGGCATAGCTGGTGCCGTGCGCGATCTTCATCAGCACCGTCTCGCCGGCTTTGGTGCGAAAGGTGACGTAGCTGCCGGCAAAACTGCCGGAGATCTTGCGCTGATCGGGCTCGACCCGTTTGTCGCCGATCCCCCAGCCCTTGGCATCGCCGGGGGCCTTGCTGAACGTCCCCAGGCTGGCGAACGGCTTCGAGAATATGGCGACGAAATAGGCGCCGTCCGCGCCGCCGCTATCTTTCGACATGCCCCGCACCATCTGGTTGCCGACGATTTCGACGTCGCCGCCATGCTCGGGGAAATTGATCAACACGTTCGCGCGGTCGCTTTGCGGGAAGGTGAACCGCATCAGGCTCGCCCATTGCGTGGCGGTCAGTTCGGCCGTCGTCCGGAACGTGTCGAGATAGACCGAATAATAGCCGGGCGAGGCGATCTCGCGCGACTTGTCGTAATAGGATTGCGAATAGGCCGGGGGCACCGACCAGTCACCGACCACCGGCATGATGATCGGCTCAGCGCGGCCGCCATAGGAAGAGCCCCCGCCACCAGAAAATCCGATCATCGTCGGATTGGTGTAATAATAGGGGACCTCGACGCCATTCGGATAGGTCAGCGCAATATTGTTGTTGATCGGCGCTGCCTCGACCGAGCTGTGCGGCAAGCGAGCACCCGGCGAGGTCTGGCCGGAATAAATCGGCTCGCCCGGCGGCGGTGCGTTGCCGATCAAATCGGGTCGATCGAGCGGTGCCGTGCCCACCAGCGGATTGGCCTCATCGACCGGAGCCTTGGCGGGAGCGGTCTGCGCGCTGACGACCGCTGCCGTCGACAATGCGAGCGATATGCTCAGAGGTAATAGCAAGAGGCGGGCGCTACGACGCCGCCCATCCGGCCATGCAAGCGTTTGGCGGATACCCACGGTACCTCCCCTGATTCGGAGCTATTGCTGCCCCCTGGCGACCACCGCATTGGTCCTGTTTCCAACGGCGTCGAGCGGCACCGTCAATTAAATTAAACATTTTGTCAATTGAATAGAGCGGCCAAAAAAAGCTTGCCTGTGTCGAACGTTATCGACCGGTGAAGTCGGGATGCGTCGACGCTGTTTCGCGTCGATCGGACTCAGCGCGCCGGCTGGATCGCCCGGCCGTTGACGTTGCTGGTTGCCGGCACTTTCCACAATGCGCCGGGCTTGGGCAGCAGGAAATGGCTGAACGGCAGGATCGCCGCCCCGACCGCGGGCGCGTCGTCCGACAAGGCGGCGCGTGCCACCGGGGCGATCACCGGCACGTTGGTCGCCTGCTCACGCAACAGGTCGTGCGCGCGCGCCGCCAGACGCTCGACGATCGCGCTCGGCAGCCGCCCGCCGACCAGCACGACGCCGGGGTTGATCAGACAATTCACTGCTTCGAGCGGAACATAAAGCTGTTCGGCTGCCTGACCGATCCATTCATCGACGCACTTCTCGGCTGCCGGCGACAGGTGAGCCACGCCCATCACGTCGGCGAGGCTCAAACCGTCGCGCTCGAGCTGCCCGGCCAGGCCCGACAGCGATACAAGGTTCTGGATCTGGTCGCGCGGGCCGCTGCCGGGCGCGTGCATGAAGCCCAATTCTCCGCTGCGGCCATCGACTCCGCGGAAATAGGCGCCATCGATGACGAGGCCGCCGCCCAATCCCGACGAGATCAGGATGTAAAAGAAGGTGCTGTGCTTCTGCCCAAGGCCCAGCTGCATTTCCCCCATCGCCGCGGCCGCGGCATCGTTCTCGACGAAGATCGGCAGCGAGAAGGGTTTGTCGAACAGATCGCCCATGTCGATCTTGTCCCACTTGGCATAGGCCGCGGGACGCCCCGGCAGATCGACCAGGCCGAGGTCATCAGGCACCGCGACACCCAGGCCGACCAGGCTCGACTCCTTGACTCCCGCCGACCGCATCATCTCCTTGATCGATCGCCGGTAGAGCGAGCGGACATGATCGGGCAGCGCGAAATTCACTTCCTCCGACACGCGGGCCAGTGTCTCGCCCGCGAAATTGACCAGCACGATGGTAATGTGGTCGCGGTCGATATTGACGCCGATCGAGTGGCAGGCATCGCGATTGATGACGAGTTTGGTCGGCGGCTGGCCACGCCCGCCGCGGCGCTGACCGGCCTCCTCGATCAAGCCATCCGCGAGCAGGCGCTTGGTGATGTTGGCGATGGCCGGCGCGGTCAGCCCAGTAATCTCGGCGAGCTCCACTCGAGTCAGCAAGCCGTTGATACGGATTGCATGGAGCGTGACGCGCTGATTGTGGTCGGCGGCGCGCTCGAGATTGGTGCCGGAGAGCCTGAGGCGAGTCGTCGGCTGGGTCATCCGTGCATCCTTATTGCCCGAGCGCGGGTGACCCCCACTCCTTCTTGAATCACGCGGCGACGGATGACCATGAGCATAGTCATACGAATTAGCTTGCCGCAATCGAGAACGCCAATGCGGAATATCCCCACAATGGTTTCAATTCTGGCCATTACGCCGCCTTTGCTCTGGGTCGGTTGATGGCATCCTCCATCGCCTCCAGTGTGACCCCGCGCGTCTCGGGGAAGAAGCGCCAGACGACGAGGAATTGCACCGCCATTGCTGCCGCGAAGAACCAGAAGGGTGCCGCCTGCGTATAGCGTGCGACCACGGGGAAACCGAACGCGATCAGCGCATTCATTCCCCAATGCGTCGCGCTGCCCAGCGCCTGGCCGCGTGCGCGCACCGCCGTCGGGAAGATCTCGGACAGATAGACCCAGATCACCGCGCCCTGCGAAATCGCGAAGAACAGGATGAAGCCAATCAACGCGGGAAGTAGCAGTGCTTGCCCATGCCCCGTCGAATAGATCGTCGCCACTGCGGCCAGCGCGACCCCGGTACCAGCGGCGCCGATCAGCAGCAGCGGCTTGCGTCCTGCGCGATCGATCACCGTCATCCCGACAAAGGTCGCCAGCAGATTGGCGGCGCCGATCGCGACCGATTGCAGGTCGGCCGATAGCCGGTCGAACCCGGCGGCGGCGAAGATATCGCCGAGATAATAGAGGATCGCGTTGATCCCGGAGAGCTGATTGAAGGCGGCGACACCGATCGCGAGCAGGATCGGCTTGCGGTAAGCGGCCCAGCTGAGCCGGGCATCCGGTACCTCGTCCCGATCGCTGCGGAATTCGGCGATGATCCTCTGCGGGTCGCCCATCCCGAGCTGGGCAATCGCCGCTAGGGCATCCTTGTCGCGCCCGCGCTGCGCCAGCCAACGCGGCGACGGCGGGATGCGCAGCAGCATGATCAGGAACAGGATGGCCGGAAGGGCTGCGACGCCCAGTTTCAGTTGCCAGGCCTGATCGGTGGCCACCAGCCGGCCGATCACGAAATTGCTGACATAGGCGACCAGGATGCCGATCACGACATTCAGCTGGAACAGCGCGACCAGGAATCCGCGCCGCGCCGCTGGGCTCACTTCGGCGATATAGACCGGTGCGAGCACCGACGAGCCGCCGATCGCCAGGCCGCCGAGAAACCGGAAGGCCACGAACGCCGCGAGGTTCCAGCTCATCGCCGAGCCTAAAGCCGAGACGATATAGGCGATCGCAATCCAGATCAGCACCGCCCGGCTGCCATATCGGTCGCCCGGCTTGCCTGCTCCGAGCGCGCCGACCAGCGTCCCGATCAATGCCGCCGATACCGCCGTCCCGAGCCCGACCGCGCTGAGCCCGAACACGCCCCGCAGGGCCTCGGTGACACCCGAGATGACCGCCGTATCGAAACCGAACAGCAGTCCGCCCAGGCTGGCGGTGCCGACTGCGTTCCAGTTGACGCGTTCCTTCGGCGTGCCCATCAAGCTGTCTCCAACCGCGCCGAGCCCTCCGCTCGATACATTAATCTATTTGAAGTATTAATCGAGCCGGTCAAGCGGAGCGTCGTTTGCTCGGCAAGTGGATGGCGTTCGAACGCCTGGCTGGCCACTTACTGCTCTAGTCCGCGAACTGGCCTGACCAATCTCGACAAATACCCCGGGAGGCGCTACGCCGCTTGCCAGCGGACAATGCCGCGGGTTGGGAGAGGATCGTGAAGCGGATACCGCATTTGCGCTGGTGGATCGTCGCGCTGATCTGCGCCGGCACGATCGCCAATTACCTCGCGCGCAATTCGCTCGGCGTACTCGCCCCCGAGCTCAAGACGTCGATGTCGATTTCGACCGCGCAATACAGCTACGTCGTCATGGCGTTCCAGCTCGCCTACACCGTGATGCAGCCGATCGCC
>Ga0207669_10000702_pt1 | contig 14420 bp, 4 predicted proteins | sample KBSM33metaG_FD_184329 | JGI IMG/M metagenome (GOLD analysis project Ga0207669, IMG submission 184329) | Miscanthus rhizosphere microbial communities from Kellogg Biological Station, Michigan, USA - KBS M3-3 metaG (SPAdes) (version 2) | ecosystem: Host-associated > Plants > Roots > Rhizosphere >...
GTTCAGTCTCGACGCACGGATCCCAATCTCGGATGGTATCAAGTTCGAGAGCCGGCTCGATGTGCAGGAAACGCTGCAATACGACCTGCATCCGGTGAACGGTGCGGTGCAGAAATATGCCGGGACGGTGGGGCCGGAGGATCTGTCGTCGGGCGGTGGTACGCCGCGTTGGCGCGGTAACTGGCAGAACACGCTGATCGCGGGTCCGTTCGCGCTGACTGCAACCACCTATTATGTCGGCCGCATCAAGGCGGTTGCCGCTGACCAGGCATCGTCAGTCAATGGCGATATCTCGTGCAACGCCGCCATTTACAAGGTTGCCGGTCAGCCGGTGGACAAGTTCTGCTACATCCACAGCTTCATCTACACCGACCTGAACCTGGCGGCGAAGGTGAACGACCAGTTCACCTTCTCGTTCACCGTGGGCAATGTGTTCGGGGCGCGTGCGCCGCTCTTCGCGAACACCGCTTACGCAACCCAGACGAACTATCTGGCATCCTGGCACCAGGCCGGCCTGATCGGCCGGACGTTCCGTGCGGGCGCCAACTTCAAGTTCTGATCAGATTACCCGGCGGCGGGCCAGTACCCGCCGCCGGGGCCTAAACAATGATCGCTCACAAATTCGGGCTGTGACGCACGATAATTTCCAGCCGACTCAGGTGTTGTGACTTTTTAGCTACAGGCGTGGCGAAAACTCCGCGGTCTTCCTGAATGGCGCCTTTACACACCCCAAGGTGCGCTTCATCCCTCCCTCCATGCTTCTTGGGCGCATTGCGTTCGAAGGAGTGTGCAACCCCCGTGTGACCGTGAAATCACGGCTGCGGGTCAAGCGAGGGAAACATTACGTGATCAATCACTCCAAGTTCGCGCACGCGTTGCGCGACAGCACGGCGCTGCGCGCGCTCACGCTGCTCGGCGCTGGCGCGGCCGCGTCGGCACTCTTCATCGCACCGGCGATGGCGCAAGACACTCCGGCTCCGACGACGCCACCGACCACCACCAGCACCGATCAGACGACCGATAGCGGTAACGAAATCGTCATCACCGGCACCATGTTCAAGGGTGCCAACGATACGCCGTCACCGGTCACCACCATCACTACCGAGAACCTCGACAAGCGCGGCGTCTCGACCATCCAGGACGCGCTGCAGACGCTCGCGTCGAACAATGGTCCGGCGCTGACCAACTCGTTCTCGGCCAACGGCGCGTTCGCCGGTGGTGCGTCGGCGGTCTCGCTGCGTGGTCTGTCGACCAACTCGACTCTCGTGCTGTTCGACGGCCTGCGTGCGGCTTACTATCCGCTCGCCGACGACGGTTCGCGTAACTTCGTCGACCTCAACACCATCCCCGACGACATCGTCGACCGTATCGAAGTGCTGCGTGACGGCGCCTCGTCGACCTATGGCGCGGACGCGATCGCGGGCGTGGTCAACATCATCACCAAGCGCTCGGTCAAGGGCGTGATGGGTCGCGCCGAAGGCGGCATCACGGAACGCGGCGACGCGGGCCAGTACCGCCTGACGCTGACCGCCGGCGTGGGCGATCTCGATGAGCAGGGCTTCAACGCCTATCTCAGCGGCTTCTACTACAAGCAGAACGCGCTGATGAACCGCGATCGCGGTTTCCCGTACAACACCGACGACCACCGCTCGATTTGCTTTGAAGGCACTTGCGGACCGAACGGTGTGGTTGGCGGGCTCAACGCCGCCGGCACCTATTCGGGCGGCACGCCGACCTCGTCGATCTTCTATGCGCGTCCGTATGACGCCACCAATACGACTGCAGTGGCGGGCGGCATCTATCGGCCGCTCCAGAACGTGAATTCTTGCCCGGGCACGCTGTACAATCTGACTGCGGCTGATCGTGCGGTTGCCGCCAACGCGACGGCCCCGAACACCATCTGTCAGGCCGACTACACCAACCTGTACGGCACGATCAGCCCGAACATCGAGCGTTTCGGCGTGTCGGGTCGCGTTACCGCGAAGCTGAGCAGTTCGATAGAAGCCTATGCGGAAGTGAACTTCCTGCAGAGCCAAGTGAGCTACACTGGCTTCCCGGCAACCATGCGCGGTACCGCGAACACCGGTATCTTCTACCCGCAGTTCTCGACTTCCACCAATCCTGGCGGTGCGATCGCCGCAGGTTCGGGCATCATCGCTCTGCCGATCTATGTCTGCTCACGAGCTGCCGGTCAGCAGGCCGTGATGATCAACGGTGTTGCGCAGATTCCGGGTTGCAACGCGGGCAACGGTGTTCTGAATCCGAATAACCCGTTCGCAGCTTCGGGCCAGGTTGCCCGTATCGTCGGTCGTGACCTGAGCGAAGTCACGCAGAACATGACCCGCAACCAGGCCTTCCGCATCGCGCTGGGCTTTAAGGGCGACTTGTTCGAGGGTTGGTCGTTCAACGTTGACGCGACTGCAATGCACGACAAGCTGCTGCGTCGCACCGACGGCTATGTCTACATCCAGCACCTGCTCGATGTGATCGCCGACGGCACGTACAACTTCACCAACCCGTCGGCGACGCCGCAGTCGGTGAAGGACTATCTGACCCCGGTGCAGGACGTCAACGCGACGTCGGATCAGTATCAGTTCCAGGCAAGCGTTGCCGGCAAGCTTGCCGAGCTTCCGGGCGGCGCCCTGCAGCTCGGCTTCGGTGGTTCGGTCCGCTACGAAGCGGTCGACTCGCCGAGCGGCAACAGCGATGCCAATGGTCCGGCTCAGCGCTACTTCACGCTCAACGCGTTCGGTACCAAGGGTCACCGTTACATCGAATCGCTGTTCGCCGAGTTGGATGCCCCAATTCTCGACGTGCTCGATATCAATGCATCGGGCCGGTACGACAAATACTCGTCGGGTCAGGATGCGTTCTCGCCGAAGGTGGGTTTCAAACTGACGCCGATCCGTCAGATCACCCTGCGTGGTACTTATTCGCGTGGCTTCCGTATTCCGTCGTTCGGTGAAGCCAACGCGTTGCCGACCACGGGCTTCGTGAGCGTCTCCGCGAGCCAGTTCAACGACACCTTCCTGGCGCCGTACAATTGTACTGTGGCGACCTTCAACAGCTGCCCGCAATACATCCGCGCGGCTTCGTATGGTCAGACCACGCTCGCCAGCCCGAATCTGCAGCCTGAAAAGTCGCGTAGCTTCACCGGCGGCATCAAGCTGAACCCGGTCAAGAACGTCGAAATCACGGTCGACTATTACAACATCAAGAAGACCAACGCGATCACCTCGCCGTCGAACGCGCCGGCGTTGGCTGCCTATTACAACAACACGCCGATCCCGGCGGGTTACACTGTGGTGCCTGGCACGCCCGATCCGAACACGCCGCTTGGCCGTCCGGTCATCGGCTTCATCCAGTCTCAGCTGATCAACGCGGATACGATCGAGACCTCGGGTCTGGACTTCACGGTCGACACCAATTTTGACTTCGGTTTCGTCAAGTGGAACTCGTCGGCCGAAGCCAGCGTGATCCTGCTTCTGCAGGCCGACCTGACCAAGAGCGGCGGCGGGATCGAGCGCTATGACGGCACGCTGGGCAACTTCAACCTGACCGCCGGGTCGGGTACGCCGAAGTGGCATGGCAGCTGGCAGAACTCGTTCGATTTCGGCAAGATCGCCGTCACCGGTACCGTCAATTACTTCGGTGGCTACGACCTGTCGGCGATGGACCAGGGCACTGGGTACAAGGATTGCGGTCTGAGCGATGGCACGGTTCCGTGCCGCGTGAAGGCGCTGATCACCTTCGACCTGAATGCTCAGTTCAAGGTCAACGACAAGTTCACGTTCTACGTGAACGCAATCAACCTGTTCGATAAGATGCCGCCGATCGATCCGGTCACCTATGGCGCGAACTATTACAACCCGGTCCAGGGCGGTACGGCCATTTATGGTCGTCTGTTCAAGGCCGGCGCGAAGTTCGCCTTCTAAATCGGACGAGAGTCTGAAAGTTGGGGCCGCTCCCTCGGGAGCGGCCTTTTTTTTGTCCCGGCCACACGGGGTTGGCTATCCGGATCGAGCGCTCGGACCGACCGTGGCCGATTTGCTACAGCCTCGATAAAACCGACCACGTTGATATCAGCCGACTTTACAGCACCCCGCGGCCGCCTCATTGAGCCGGCCATCGGCCTCGAATGTACCTGGGAGGGTGGTTCGTAGGGGCTTGGCGACGCTCGCACCGCGTGGGGAAACGGACGAGCCAGGCAAGGGATAAACACGTGATCATCAATTCGACTGTTTCGCGCTCGCTCCGCGGAAGCGCCGCGCTGCGTGCGCTGATGCTGTGCGGCGCCGGCGCGTCGGCGGCTTTGTTCGCCGCTCCGGCATTCGCCCAGGACACCCCGGCTCCAGCGGCGGACGCCGCGCCCGCGCCGCAGGACGATCAGGCGGCTTCCACTCCGGAAATCGTCGTCACCGGTACGCTGCTGCGCAATTCGGCCACCGCGACCGCCGCACCGCTCACCGTGCTGAGCTCGGACGATCTCGCCAAGCGCGGCATCAATACGGTGGCTGACGCGATCAACTCGATCGCGGCGAACAACGCCGGCTCGATGAACAAGAACTGGAACAGCTTCAACTTCGCGACGGGCGCGACCGCCGTGTCGCTGCGCGGTCTGACCACCGGCAACACGCTGACCCTGTTCGACGGCATGCGCAGCGCGCCGTACCCGCTGGCGGATGACGGCCACCGTAATTTCGTCGACCTCAACACCATCCCCAGCGCAATCATCGATCGCATCGAAGTGCTTCAGGACGGCGCCTCGGCGACCTACGGCGCCGATGCGGTGGCGGGCGTGGTCAACGTCATCGTCAAGAAGGAAATCACCGGCGTCCATCTCGATGGGTCGGCCGGTATTTCGGAATTCGGCGACGCCGGCGAGCAGCGCCTGACCGGTACGGTCGGCTACGGCAAGCTCTCCGAGCAGGGCTTCAACATCTACGCCAACGTCGAGTATCAGAAGAACGATCCGCTCTACGCGCGCGACCGCAAGTTTCCGTACAATGGCGGCGACCTCAGCAGCATCTGTAACGCACCGGGCAATTGTCTCAACAACGCCGTGGTCAACGGCGTCCAGGGCAATGGACTGATCGCTGGTATCGGTTCCACCCGCGTGCCGATCGTGCGTCCATATGACGCGACGACCGGCACAGCGCTCGGCAACTGGCGGCTGCTGAACCAGGGTGCGGGTTGCCGCGATTTGACCGCGATCACGCTCACGGCGGCCCAGCAGGCGTCCCTGGCCAAGAAGGGCGCGGGGGCTGACGCCACGCAGTGCCAGCAGGACAACATTCACGACTATCTCCAAGAGATGCCGACGGTCGAACGCCTTGGCGGGACGGTCAGGGGAACGGTCAACGTTGGCAGCAAGGCGCAGGCCTATGCCATGTTCAACTTCTACCAGACCAAGACCGACAGCACGATCGCGCCGCTGACGTTTGCGGGCCAGACTGCGGCGGGCGGTACGCAGTTCACGCTTAGCCCGGTGTTGCTGCCGGTCTATGTCTGTCCGCGCGGTACAACCGCTGCTTGCACGTCGGCAAACGGAACGCTCAACCCGAACAATCCGTATGCAGCCCTGGGTCAGGAGGCGCAGCTTAACTATCGCTACGACCAGCCGCGTAGGACGCTGTCGGACGCGAAAACCTATCGCGCGTCTGCGGGGATCAACGGCTCGTTCGGCGATAATTGGCGCTATGCGGCCGACTTCACCTGGTCACAGGTCGACCTGAAAATCACGAACAAGAATTATCTGTTCGCGCAGCATCTGATCGACGTGATCAACGACGGCAGCTTCAACTTCGTCGATCCGTCGGCGAACTCGCAGGCGATCCGCGATTACATCGCGCCGACCAACGTCACGAATTCACGCTCGAACCTGTGGCAAGCCCAGGCAACCCTGTCGAAGGACCTGTTCCAGCTTCCGGGCGGTGCATTGTCGGCGGCGGTCGGTGTATCGTACCGCAAGGAATCGATCACCAACCCGAGCGCCAACCCGGCCAATGAGGTCAATCCGGCCGATCGCTATTACAGCGTCAACGCCGTGGGTGCGACCGGCAGCCGCAACGTCAAGTCGGCCTTCTTCGAAGTCGAGGCGCCGATCGTCGATATGCTGAGCCTGAACGCCTCGGGACGCTATGACGACTATTCGTCGGGTCAGAAGAACTTCTCGCCGAAGTTCACTGCGATCCTCAAGCCGATCAAGGAAATCAAGCTGCGCGGTACCTTCTCGAAGGGCTTCCGCATCCCCAGCTTCAATGAGGCTTACGGTCTCCCGACCACGGGTTACATCACGGCCAACGTCACCAACGCGGCGTTCATCGCCGCGCATAACGGCAATGCCTATGCCACCCAGCCTTATTCCTATGGCCTGACGGCGATTGGCAATTCGTCACTGAAGCCGGAGAAGTCGACCTCCTATACCGGCGGTATCGTTATTGAGCCCAACCGCAACTTCTCGTTCACCGCGGATTACTGGCACATCAAGATCAAGGGCCTGATCACCAACCCGGATTATTCGGGTGTTGAGGATGCCTATTATGCCAATAACGGCGTGGTGAACATTCCAGGCCTGACGGTGCTTCCGGGCATCAAGGATCCGGATCACCCCAACGCCTTGCCGTTGCTCGGGTTCATCCAATATTCGTTCGTCAATGCCAACTCGGAAACCGCTTCGGGTCTCGACTTCTCGGGCACCGCGCGCTTCCCGATCAGCAGCGGGATCACCTTCACCAGCCGGGTCGATGCGTCGTACCTGATCAAGCTGGAGAAGAATATCGACGGCACGATCCAGCGCTATGACGGTACGCTCAGCCCGTGCGACATCACGTCGTGCTCGGGTGCGCCGAAATGGCGTGGTACCTGGACCAACACTCTCGACTTCGGCCGGACGTCGCTCACTGCAACTGCCAACTACACCAGCGGTTATGACATGGCGTCGATCGATTACGGCGGCATCAAGGGCGATTGCGCTGACAATGGCGGCGTTTCGGCTGCTACCTATGCCGATGGTACGCCGTTCAAATGCCGCGCCAAGCGCTTCGTCACGCTCGATCTGACCGGCAGCACCAAGGTTGCCGATCACTTCACGCTGTACTTCAACGCGTTGAACATTCTGGGCGCGAAGCCGGACTTCAACCCCGGCCAGAGCTACAATCTCGGCTACAATTACAACGTCGCTTGGGAAGGCCAGGGCTTTGTCGGCCGGTTCTTCCGCGTCGGTGCGAAGGTCGATTTCTAGGTCCCTCGCTTTCATCGACCGAAATCATCGGGGCCGCTCCAGCAATGGAGCGGCCCCTTTTTTTGGTTGGTGACAGCGGATTTTGCCATGTGGCCCATTTGCTACAGCCGAAACGAAACCATGCAGTCGGACCGCAAGCCGGCTTTACACCTATCCGCATAGGTTCCATCCCCCGCCCATGCCTCGAACGTACCTGGGAGGGTGGTTCGGAGGGGCTTGGCGACGCTCGCACCGCAAGGGGGAACGGACGGGCCAGGCAAAGGGAAGACCCTGTGAAAACCAATTCGACTGTTTCGCGTGCGCTCCGCGGAGGTGCTGCTTGGCGCGCGCTCGTGTTGTGCGGCGCCGGCGCGTCGGCGGCGTTGTACGTTGCTCCCGCTTTTGCCCAGGACACGCCCGCCCCGGCGCCCGCGTCCGTGGCCGAACCCGCCCCCGCGACGCCTCAGGACGATCAGTCCGCGAGCGCGGGCGATATCGTCGTCACCGGCACTTTATTCCGTTCCAACCGGGACACCGTATCGCCGATCACCACGCTGACGAATGAGAATCTCGAAAAGGCCGGCATCACCAATGTGGCCGACGCCATTCGGTCGATCTCCGCGGACAATTCCGGTTCGATCCCGTCGGCATTCGCCAATGGTTTCGGCTCGGGCGGTGCGGGCGTCTCGCTGCGGGGTCTGACCGTCAACTCGACGCTCGTGCTGATCGACGGTATCCGTACCACCAGCTATCCCTATGCCGATGACGGCCAGCGCTCGTTCGTCGACCTCAACTCGATCCAGAAGAGCAATATCGACCGGATCGAGGTCCTGAAGGACGGCGCCTCGTCGACCTATGGCGCGGACGCGATCGGCGGCGTGGTCAACATCATTACCCGCAAGGAAATCAAGGGCTTCGAGGGTACGGCCGAAGGCGGTATTTCGGAGCGTGGCGACGGTGGCGAACAGCGCGTGACGCTGACCTACGGCTATGGCGATCTGTCGACCCAGGGCTTCAACATCTACCTTACCGGCGAATACGAGCACGACGAGATGATCTCGGCGGCGAACCGCAAGTTCCCGTATAACACTGCCGACCTCAGCTCGATCGGCGGCATCAACGGCAATGTCGGTGCGGACGGCGGGTTCGGCACGCGTCTCGGTGCGACCAGCGCAGTGGTTCGGCCGGCGATGGAGATGGTCCCCGGTGATATCTTCTCGGGTCAGTTCCTCGTGGACGGTGCTGGCGATCCGCTGGCAACGCGGATCCTCAATCCCGGCGGCTGTGCGACCAATGGCCTGACGATTCAGCACAGCGACGCGACCGGCGACTATTGCGAAGAGAATCAGATTCCGTACGGCACGCTCCAGCCCGAGCAGACGCGTTACGGCGCCACCGCCCACCTGACCGCCAATGTCGGTAGCAACGCCCAAGCGTATCTGACCGGCACCTATTACCATAGCCGGGTCTATTCGGAGGCTGCGCCTTTCTCCGTGCGCCAGCGCAATCCGATCAACACCACCAACCTGGTGTTGCCGGCCATCCTCGCCAATGGGCAGGTCAATCCCAACAACCCTTATGCGGTGGCGGGCTGCACCGAGGGCGTCGATTGCGTCGATGCGCAGCTTTCCTTCGCCTTCCCGCAGCTCATCCAGCGGGCGACCACCGAAAACGACGTCTATCGCGTCGCGGGTGGCATCAGCGGCAAGTTCGGCGATGGCTGGACCTACTCGGTCGATGCCACTTATGCGCGTAGCGACCTGAAGGGCACAAATGCCGGCTATATCAACATTGCCGGCCTGACCTCGGCGGTCCTCAACGGCACCTACAATTTCGTGAACCCGTCAGCGACTCCGCAGTCGGTGATCGATGCCATTTCGCCCAACGCGATCACTACCGCGAAGAGCGAATTGTACATGATCCAGGGCAATTTGACCAAGGAGCTGTTCCAGCTCCCCGGCGGCCCGCTGCAGGTCGGCGTCGGTGGTTCGATCCGGCGTGAGACGCTCGATAACCCTAATGCCAATGCCAACAACGCGTTCCTCGGCCTCAATGCCGTGACCGCGTCGGGCAAGCGCACGATCTACTCGGCGTATTTCGAAGTAGACGCCCCGGTAGTGAAGGCCGTCGATATCAACCTTTCGGGGCGCTACGACCACTATTCGGACGGGTTCAGCAACTTCTCGCCCAAGGCGGGCTTCAAGTTCCGCCCGATCCCGCAGCTGATGATCCGCGGCACCTATTCGCGCGGTTTCCGTGCGCCCAGCTTTGCGGAATCGCAGAACGGCGCGGTGATCGGCTATACGTCGGCGACGCCGCCTTGTTCGGCGATCATCGCGCATGGCGGCGTCGCGACGCCCGACGGTTGCAGCGGCGGCAATGCCTACGTGTCGCCCTATTCGATCGGTTTCAACAGCGCGTCGAACCCGAATCTGAAGCCGGAAAAGTCGCGTAGCTTCACCGGAGGCGTGGTGTTCGAACCGACGCGGTGGCTGAGCTTTACCGCGGACTATTATAATATCCGCAAGACAGACGTGATTTCGGGCGGCCCGCTGTCGGGCGTGGCCATCGACAATTACTATTCGGGTCAGCCGCTGCCTGCGGGCTATTCGTTGGTCCTGGACGATCCGGACCCGCAGTTCCCGAACGCGATCCGCAAGGTGCTGATCGTCAATTCGCCTTACGCCAATGCGGCGTCGCTCGAGACGTCGGGCGTAGACGTGTCGCTTGAAGCGCGTATCCCGTTGGGCGGCGCGAAGCTGACGAGCCGCCTCGAAGGGACGGAAATCTTCTACTACCGTTTCGACGGTGGTGACGGGAACGTCCTCGACTATGTCGGCACCCAGGCGCCGTACATCCTGTCGTCGGGCGCCGGCACGCCGCGCTGGCGCGCCAATTGGCAGAATAGCCTCGAGGTCGGAAAGTTCACGCTGACCGGCACGGCTTATTATGTCAGCGGGTACAAGACGATCGCGACCGATCAGAACGGTCCCACTGCCACGACTTGTGCCGACCAGCTCTACAATCCCGGTGAGACGTTCTGCCACACCAAGGGGTTCTTCGACCTGGACCTGGTTGCCCAGTTCAAGGTCAACGACAAGTTCACTTTCTACGTGAACGTGATCAACGTGTTGGACGCGTCGGCGCCGCTCAACCCCGCCAATTATGCCGGCGCGGCGGCCAACTACAATCCGACTTGGACCCAGACGGGCATCGTCGGTCGCTACTTCCGCGCGGGCGCGAACTTCAAGTTCTGATCCCGGCTGGAAAGGCAAAGAATGGGGCCGCTCCAGCGATGGAGCGGCCCCTTTTTTGTCCGTCGACGACGCCCCGGTCAGACGACTGTCAGCGTCAGCTTGCCATCGCCTTCGTCGACCTTGACGGTCTGCCCGTCTTTGACCTCGCCCGACAGGATAAGGTCGGCGAGCGGGTCCTGCAGATAGCGCTGGACCGCGCGCTTCAGCGGTCGCGCGCCATAGACCGGGTCGTAGCCGACACGGCCGAGCCAGTCGCGCGCGGCCTGGGTCAACTCGATCGTGATCTTGCGATCTGCGAGCAGCTTGCCGACGCGGTCGACCTGGATGTCGACGATCGGCGCCATCTCGCTTTGCCCCAGCCGGTGGAACAGTACGATCTCGTCGAGCCGGTTGAGGAATTCCGGACGGAAATGGCCGCGGACGATCTCCATCACCTGTGGCTCGACCGAAGCGACACTCTCACCGTCGCCCAGGCTCGACAGATATTGGCTGCCGAGGTTGGAGGTCAGCACGATGATCGTGTTGGTGAAGTCGACGGTGCGGCCCTGGCCATCGGTCAGACGGCCGTCGTCGAGCACCTGCAGCAGGATGTTGAAGACATCGCCATGCGCTTTCTCGACCTCGTCGAACAGCACGACCTGATACGGCCGCCGGCGAACCGCTTCGGTTAGAACGCCGCCTTCCTCATAACCGACATAGCCCGGAGGCGCGCCGATGAGGCGAGCGACCGAATGCTTCTCCATGAACTCGCTCATGTCGATCCGCACCATCGCCGCGCTGTCGTCGAACAGGAATTCGGCGAGCGCCTTGGTCAGTTCGGTCTTGCCGACGCCGGTCGGGCCGAGGAACAGGAACGAGCCGAGCGGCCGGTTGGGATCCTGCAACCCGGCCCGCGCGCGGCGCACCGCGGTCGAGACGGCGCGCACGGCATCGGCTTGGCCGATCACGCGTTTGCCGAGCTGCTGCTCCATCTGGAGCAGCTTGGCGCGCTCGCCTTCCATCATCCGGTCGACCGGGATGCCGGTCCAGCGGCTGACGACGCCGGCAATGTCCTCGGCCGTCACTTCCTCGCGCAGCATCGCGCCCACGGTGGCGCCTTGCGCCGCCTCGAGTTGCTTTTCGAGTTGTGGGATCGTGCCGTAGGACAGCTCGCCCGCCTTGGCGAGATCGCCCGAGCGCTGCGCCTGGTCGAGCGCGATACGCGCGGCGTCGAGCTGTTCCTTGAGCTTGGCCTCGGCGCCGATCTTGTCCTTCTCGGCCTGCCAGCGCTGGGTCAGCTCGCTCGATTGCTGCTCGAGATTGGCGAGCTCGCCTTCGAGATTGGCGAGGCGGTCCTTCGACGCCGCATCCGATTCCTTCTTCAGTGCCTCACGCTCGATCTTGAGCTGGATGATACGGCGATCGAGCGTCTCGATCTCCTCCGGCTTGGACTCGACTTCCATCCGGATCCGGCTCGCCGCCTCGTCCATCAGATCGATCGCCTTATCGGGCAGGAAGCGGTCGGTGATGTAGCGGTTGCTGAGCGTTGCCGCCGCGACCAGCGCGGCGTCGGTGATCCGCACGCCGTGGTGCAGCTCGTATTTTTCCTTGAGCCCGCGCAGGATCGAGACCGTGTCCTCGACTGTTGGCTCGCCGACGAATACCGGCTGGAAGCGCCGCTGCAGCGCCGGGTCCTTTTCGACATATTTGCGATATTCGTCGAGCGTCGTGGCACCGACGCAATGCAATTCGCCGCGCGCCAGCGCGGGCTTGAGCAGGTTGGACGCGTCCATCGCGCCGTCGGTCTTGCCCGCGCCGATCAGCGTGTGCATTTCGTCGATGAACAGGACGATGTCGCCCTCGGCGCTCTTCACTTCGTCGAGCACGCCCTTCAGCCGTTCCTCGAACTCGCCGCGATATTTGGCGCCGGCGATCAGCGACCCGAGATCGAGCGCCATCAGCCGCCGGTCCTTGAGCGTGTCGGGCACATCGCCATTGGCGATGCGCAGGGCCAGCCCTTCGGCGATCGCGGTCTTGCCGACGCCGGGTTCGCCGATCAGCGCGGGGTTGTTCTTGGTCCGGCGCGCCAGGATCTGGATTGTGCGGCGGATTTCCTCGTCGCGGCCGATCACCGGGTCGAGCTTGCCGTCCCTGGCCGCCTGGGTGAGGTCGCGCGCGAATTTCTTGAGCGCATCGTAACGATCCTCGGCGCCCGCGGTGTCGGCCGTCCGCCCGCCGCGCAGCTGGTTAATCGCCTCATTGATGCCCTCGGGAGTCGCGCCCGACGCCTTGATCGCCTTGCCGGCAGCCGTGTTGAGGCTGAGCGCGAGCGCGACGAGCAGCCGCTCGACGGTGACGTAGCTGTCGCCTGCTTTCTGCGCGATCTGCTCGGCCTGATCGAGCACACGCACCGCATCGTTGTTGAGCCCGGGTTGGGTCTGCGCACCGGAGCCCGACACGGCGGGAATCTTGGCTAAAGCGAGATCGGTTTCGCTCGTCGCCTTTTTCGCGTCCCCGCCGGCCTTCTGAATCAGGCCCGCGGCCAGGCCCTGATCGTCCTCCAGCAACGCCTTCAACAGATGCTCGGGAGCGATCTGCTGATGGTTCATGCGGATCGCGACGGTCAGCGCGGATTGCAGGAAGCCCTTGGCGCGGTCGGTAAATTTTTCGAGGTTCATTGGTGGTCCCTGATCGAATCTTGCCACGAATTTAGTGTTGCATCTTTGCAACACAAGGCTTGTCGGCACAATTCGTAACTGCCCTGGCTTGCGATCGTCACGGGTCCGTCACGGACCTTTCTCCAGACTGCAACCCAAATGCCGCCATTGTGCAACGCAGCATGCCTAGGCGCGAGCCCAGAGGGAACGATCCACGTAGCCCAAAGGGAATGTTTCATGATCCGCATCGTATCTGCCTGTCTGCTGGCCGGCACCGCTTTGTCCTGGCCGCTCGCCGCCCAAGCCGCGGACAAGCCCGCCACCGACGACAAATCCGCGGCCGCGGCACCGGCGGCCGACGATAGCGCGCCTGCCGCAGCCGATGCGACCGACATCGTCGTCATCGGCCGCGGGGAATCGCGCCAGGTGCAGCGGATCGGCGCCGCGGACATCGACATTTTGGCGTCGGGCACCAGCCCGCTCAAGGCGATCTCGAAACTGCCCGGCGTCAATTTCCAGTCGGCCGACCCGTTCGGCGCCTATGAATGGTCGGAGCGCGTTTCGATCCGCGGCTTCAATCAGAATCAATTGGGCTTCACGCTCGACGGCATTCCGCTCGGCGACGGCAGCTATGGCAACGTCAACGGCCTCCATATCAGCCGCGCGATCAGCTCGGAGAATATCGGCGAGACCCGCGTGTCGCAGGGCGCCGGATCGATCGGGACGCAGGCGACCAACAATCTCGGCGGTACGGTCGAATTCTTCTCCTCGAACCCGACTGACACGTTCGGTGTCACCGCCAACGGCACCTATGGCAGCAACAACGCGGTGCGCGCCTTCTTCCGGCTCGACACCGGCACGCTGGGGGAAAACGGGCCGTCGGCCTATGTCTCCTATGCCTTTGCCGACACCGACAAGTGGAAGGGCTGGGGCTCGCAGCGCCAGAGCCAGGTCAATGCCAAGTTCGTCGCGCCGGTCACGCCCGGCGTCCGGCTGGTCGGCACGTTCGATTTCTCGGCGCGGCGCGAGAACGATTATCAGGACATGTCGCTCGATATGATCAAGCGGCTCGGCTGGAATTGGGACAATATCAGCAATAACTTCCCGCTCGCGATCAAGGTCGCGGAGGTTGGGGCGAACACCGGCTATACCGGGGCGCCCGTGACCAACCCGGCGGCTGGGACGACCTGGCCGGCGCCGTTCGCCAATGCCGACGACGCCTATTTCGACGCGGCGGGCCTCAGGAACGACTATCTCGCCTCGCTCGGCGCCGAAAGCAGTGGGGACTCGAAAATCAAGTGGAGC
>Ga0207669_10000710_pt1 | contig 14386 bp, 10 predicted proteins | sample KBSM33metaG_FD_184329 | JGI IMG/M metagenome (GOLD analysis project Ga0207669, IMG submission 184329) | Miscanthus rhizosphere microbial communities from Kellogg Biological Station, Michigan, USA - KBS M3-3 metaG (SPAdes) (version 2) | ecosystem: Host-associated > Plants > Roots > Rhizosphere >...
TAGAAGGCGATGCGGCGGCTCCGTGACACCCGGAGCCATTCGGCCCGATCCGTGGCCGATGACCTCGTGCATGGCCGTCGTGAGCTCCTGCGCAAAGCCCCCCCATTTCTTTGCCCGCTCGGCCTCTTCCCGGCTCCACGAGAACTCCACTCTCATCGCCTCGGGCGTCGAGCGCTCGTATGCATCGCTGACGTTCGTGAGCGACACGGATTTGCTGCCGTATTTCTCGCGAATGGCCTGGTCGTTCGGCAGATTGATGCCGACAGCGGTCAAGGGACCCGAGTCCCCTGTTTCAACGACGACCTCGATCGCGCGCGCCGTGACGCCTGCCACGTCCGGCTTGCGGAATCGCTGATCCCACGGCATCCGATCTTCGAACCACTGCGCGTTCGCCGCGAGTGCCTGAATATCTCGTGTCTTGGCCTGGTTGACGTAGCTGACGATCCCTTCCCACGCGCCCTTGACGCCGCGGGGATCCATGTAGACCTCGACAAAGCCGTTGATGGTGTCGACCTGCGACTCCTGGTCGCTGACCCAGGCGATGTCGTACGCCACTCGATCGGCGTCCTCGCCCGTTTCGTAGAAGCGAACCAGGGCGCGGAGTGCCTCACCCATCGACGGTGCCGCAAACGGCAACGCGTCGCGAAGATGACCGACGATCCGGCGGATTTCGCGATCGTAACGACCGCCGATCCGGTAGACCTCCTCGACAAGCCGGCCATTGTCCGCCGTCAGACGGGAGTTCAGACCGTAGCGCTCGACGTAGTTCTCGAGCTGTGACGCGCTGACGCCGGAGTAGAAATTATTCGAGCTCGCCTTGAGGATGTCGCGGCCTGGACCCGGCGTCTTGCTCGTCACCGTCGGGTCAACTGACGGGTCAAGGAACATCGGTGCGAGCCGATCGATCAGCCTTTCGACTGAATCGTTCTCTCCGAGAGAGAGACGGGCGCCATTTCCGGCGGCGACCGACGCCGCTTCGATCAGCTCCTCACGCGTCACACGAAGCACGAACTTCCGTGCCGTCACGTTGTTGTACGGGCCGCTGTTGATCCAGAACAGCTTCGTGTAGCGCCTGACTTCCTGAAGGACGGTCCCATCGATCCCCTCGGGATGCGTGACGATCGCCTCCAGAACGGCACGCATGTCGAGAGCACGCGCGTGTCGCTGGTCGTAGTAGATGTCACGGCCGGCCAGCGCGGCGAGGTACAGGTGCCAGGTCAGAACTTTTTCACGAAGGGGCAAACTCACGAAGCCGTCCGCGTATAGCTGCACCACCGCGGCGTCGTCGACGCGCTCGAGGAGATAGCGGCGATCAGAGCTCAATCGTTTCTCCATGCGCGGGCGTGTGCGGCGTCCACGACAGGCGCTCCTGTATCAGGCCTTTGAGGGCATCCATGGGCGCTGGCTCCCCGTGCACGAGGCACAGGCGGCGAGGTGCAGAGCCGAGTGTTCCAAGCCATCGCAGGATCTCACCACGATCGGCGTGTGCCGACATCGAGTCGATCCTGGTCACGGTAGCGTTCACGGCAATGCTGTGTCCGTGGATCCTGACGTCCTTCGCACCATCGACGAGTTGTCGTCCTCGAGTACCTTCCGCCTGGTAACCAACGAAGAGGACCGTGTTCCTCGGGTCTGGCAATGCGGCCGCGAGGTGGTGGAGCACACGTCCACCTGTGGCCATCCCGCTCGATGAGATCACGATCGCCGGTCGCCGGCTTGCCGTGAGCTCCTTGGACTGCTGAGGGGAGGAGACCGTCTGGAACCGTGTCGTGGCAAAGGCATAGATCTGCCCTGAGGTCGGCCGCAGATCCGGGTCCAGTTCCGCCACACGAGCAGAGTAGTACTTGAGCGCTTCGCTCGCCATCGGACTATCGACGTATACGGGGAGCACGGGGATTCGATGCTCGGCTTCTAATCGCCGCACCCAATAGAGAACCTCTTCGACTCGGCCGATTGCGAACGCGGGGATGACGAGCTTGCCGTGCTGTCCTGCCGTCTTCTTGATGACCTCCGCAAGCTGCGCACCTGAATCATCGGGCTGATGTTCGCGGTCGCCATACGTTGACTCCACGAGAACGATGTCTGCCGCGATCGCGCCGGAAGGGTCGGGAAGGATCGGCCGGCTGTAACGTCCCAGGTCACCGCCGAACAGAATCGTCGGTCCGCCTGCGAGTCGAACGATGATGAATGCCGAGCCGAGCAGGTGACCGGCCGGATGAAATTCGATCGAAAGACCGGGCACCACCTCGATCGGCCGCTCGAATCCGAGTGGCTGCAACTGCGTCAGCGCTCGAAGCGCGTCGCTTTCAGTGAACAACGGCAGCGCTGGATCGTGCCTCGAGTAGCCGTGCTTGTTGGCCTGCCTCGCGTCCTCTTCCTGAATGCGCCCGGCATCCGGCAATACCAGTTGCGAGAGGTCCTTGGTCCCCGGTGTGCAGAAGACTCTTCCTCGATAGCCCTGCGCGACGAGACGCGGAAGGTAGCCCACATGGTCCAGATGAGCGTGCGTCAGGACGACCGCGTTGAGGCTGTCTGGTGGGACTGGAAACTCGTCCCAGTTTCTCAGGCGCAGGTCCTTGAGCCCCTGGAACAATCCACAGTCGAACAGAACCTTTTGACCGTTGTGTTCGAGGAGGTACTTGGACCCTGTGACGGTGCGTGCGGCACCAAGAAATGTGAGTTTCGCCACGTGACGAGTGACGATATCAGGCTTTTGAACCGCAGCCCATCCGGGGTGCTACTCTGTCCGACATGGGAAAGGGAACTCTCGGCGCGGCCTTCTGTCTGAGCATCATCGCGACGTTGGTCACCGTCGATGCGCAGGTCGGATCTCGACGTCTCACCGTCGATGACATCTACAGCCCGAACCGTCGCATCAACTTCAGCGGATCACCAGACACGGGCATCACGTGGCTCAATCCGTCGACCTATCTCTCTCGACGACGCGGCGCGAACGGAGTTGAGTGGCTCAAGGTCGACGCGGGGTCAGGTCGCACCTCGCCCTTGTTCGATGCCGGCTCGATGGAGACCGCGCTTGCGGCGCTTCCTGGCGTGACTCGAGACGAGGCCGCGGAGCTTGCGCGCTCGAGCGATCTCACGCTCAACCCGGCGCGCACTGGTGCGCTGGTGACAATCGCCGACGATCTCTACTTCTACTCGTTTGCGGCAGCGAAGGCCGAGAGACTCACGACAGCGTCAGGTGAAGAGGAGATCCCGACCTTCAGCCCTGACGGACGACGAGTCGCCTTCGTGCGAGGCAATAACCTGCACGTCGTCGAGATCGCCACACAACGTGAGCAGGCGATCACGACAGATGGAACCCGTGAGCTACTGAACGGAAAGCTCGACTGGCTCTATCAGGAGGAGATCTACGGTCGCGGACAGTTCAAGGGCTATTGGTGGAGCCCGGATTCGACTCGACTCGCGTTCCTTCAACTCGATGAACGGCCTGTTCCTGAGTACACGGTCGTCGATCACATTCCGTATCGGCCGGCACTGGAAGTCACCGACTACCCGAAAGCCGGCGATCCCAATCCGACGGTGAAACTGGGGATGGCCCGTGTCACTGGCGACGGTCCGTCCTGGGTCGATCTCAGCTCGTACTCGTCAACCGAGTTTCTGATTGTCAACGTCGGCTGGACTCCCGACTCGACACAAATCGTTCATCAGGTCCAGGACCGCGAGCAGACATGGCTCGACCTGAATCTGGCCGACGCATCGAACGGGAGCGCGCGACGTGTGCTTCGAGAGACGACGTCCGCGTGGGTGAACGAGAACGGCAATCCTGTGTGGTTGAAGGACGGCTCCTTCCTGTGGTTCAGCGAACGCAGCGGCTTCAAGCACCTGTACCGCTACAGCGCAGCGGGCGAGATGCTGAAACAGATCACGACCGGACGCTGGGAGGTCCGTAGCTTCTTCGGCGTGGACGAGGCGAACAACGTCGCCTACTTCTCCTCGCCGGAGCGGAATTCGATCGCCACTGACATCTACCGCATTCGGCTCGATGGCACCGGGATGACGCGACTCTCGCAAACTGGTGGCACGAACCGCGCGATCTTCAGTCCCGATTTCTCGCAGTACGTGGGCGTCTGGAGCAACGTCACGACGCCGACGCAAGTCCGCCTCCATCGATCGGATGGCTCCGAAGCCCGCGTGATCGACGGCAACGCGGTCCCCGCTCTGGCCGATTTCAAGCTGACGCCGCCCGAGTTCGTGCAGGTACGTACGCGCGACGGATTCATGATGGACGGAATGTTGATCAAGCCGCCGGATTTCAACCCGTCACGCCGCTATCCGATCTACCAATTCACCTACGCAGGGCCCGGTGCGGCGGAGGTTCGCGATTCATGGGGCGGTCCTGACTACCTGTTCCTGCAGATGCTCGCCCAGCACGGGATCGTCTGCTGGGTTCTCGACAACAGGAGCGCGAGCGGAAAGGGCGCAGAATCCCAGTGGCCCGTGTACGGTCGGCTCGGTGAGCTGGAGTTGCAGGACCTCGAGGACGGCGTGACCTGGTTGAAGCAGCAGGCGTGGGTGGACCCGTCACGCCTCGTGCTCAGCGGATGGAGCTACGGTGGCTTCATGACGGCGTATGCCCTGACGCACAGCACCAGCTGGTCCGCCGGCATCGTCGGGGCACCGGTGACGGATTGGCGGGACTACGACTCGGTCTACACTGAACGGCTGATGAAGCTGCCGCAACACAATGCCGACGGGTATCGACGCACGGCCCCTCGTTTTGCGGCCGATAAGTTGAACGCAAAAATGCTGCTGATTCACGGCACGATGGACGACAACGTCCACATGCAGAACTCGGTGCAGTTTGCGTACGAGTTGCAGAAAGCCGGCAAGCCGTTCGAGATGATGGTCTACGCAAAGCAGCGGCACGGGTTCGGCGATCCACGGCTGGTCGCGCATCTGCACCAGACGATGTTTGACTTCGTGATGCGGGTGACGGAGCCTGCCACTCCGGCGGTACGATCGTCGCGCGAGTAGATGCTGGCGAAAGCGCTTGACGGCGAGGACGCCGTCGTTGCCGTGGAGCTTCGCCCTCCCAGGGCCGAGCTCGGCTCCGTAGAGGGCATGGATGCATGGATCGACAGCTACCACGAGATCCGCCGACTGGGCAGGCATCGCGTCCCAGCGTTTCTCACCGACAGCGCCGTCGGCACGCCTGAGGAAAACAACCTTCGGCATCTGAGCACGAACCTCGGTCGCGAGCTGCCGCGCGACCTGGTGACGCCATTCCTGACGAGCAAGCACTCACTCGAGTTCTGTCTGTCGTACGCCGAGCAGGCGTGGCAACAGCGATTCTCCTCGCTGGTGGTCCTCGGCGGTGATACGTCGGTCGGTCACCCTCGATGCGTGCAACACGCGTGGGATCTGCGAGCGTTGATCCGCGAACGGGAACCGCGTCTCTCGCTCGGAGGGTGGGCAAACCCACATGCCTCGGCAAGCACGCAAGTCGATTTCCTGCTCGATGCTCGCTTCTGTGCGGAGTTCTATCTCACGCAGGTCGTGAGCCACCTCAATCTCGAGCCGGTGAAGCGCTTCCTCGATGAGGTCGATCGCAGGCGCGTGGCATTGCCGGGAATGTTCAGCGTCTTCTTTTACCGCAGCGCGAGTCCTAAGACGTTGGCGACGCTGAGCCGCTTCATGCCCGTTCCGATCGACGGACTCGTCAAAGAATTCGGCGCCGGGTTGAGCGCGGTTGACGTCTGCGCGCGGACGCTGACGGCCGTCCGTGCGCTCGGCGTGCGGCACTTCTGCATTTGCAATCTGCCGATGCAAGATGCCTGGACGACGCTTTCGGCGATTCTCGAGAAAGCGAACTCCCAACTCCCAACTCCCAACTCCCAAAGCCCTGGATGACGCGTTGGGAGTTGGCTCGAGGATCAGCGTGGGAATTGGGAGTTATTTCAAGTGTCGACCGCCGTCGACACGAATCGTCTCGCCGGTCACGAAGTCGCTCTCAACCAGCGCAAGGACCATCTTGGCGATCTCGATCTCGCCGCCCCATCGGCCGAGCGGCGTCGCCCGCTCCACGGCCGCGAACGTTTCGTTCGTCGTGTCCTCGGGCGCGACGATTGGTCCAGGCGCGATCGCGTTGACGAGAATCTGATCCTTCGCCAGTTCAAGCGCCATCGCTTCGGTCAGGGCCGCGACTCCAGCCTTTGCCACGTAGTAGGTCAGATAGCCGTCGTATCTCGGTCTGCTGCTCCGCGCCAGCCAGTCGCTGATGTTGATCACTCGGCCGCCGCGGAGTCGCCGCATGTGCGGTACCGCTGCGCGCGTGCACAACCACGTCGCGCGGAGGTCGACGTCGAGTTGGGCGTTCCACATCTCCACCGTCAGCTCGTCGAACGGCACCGAGCGGTAGACCGACGCCATGTTGACGAGGATATCGAGCCGGCCCAGACCTTCGACCGTCGCATCGACAGCACGCTGACAGCCATCCGGGTCGCGCAGGTTGGCCTGGACCACGATCCCGCGCTGTCCCGCAGCGCCGACGGCGCGTGCCGTTTCGTCGGCCTCGGCCTTCGAGTGGTTGTAGACCAGCGCCACGTCGGCGCCGGCGCGCGCTAGCTCCGTGGCGACCACGGCGCCGATGCGCCTTCCGCCGGTGATGAGTGCCACTCGCCCATCGACGTTCATGGCCCAATACTAACGAGCCCGCGGCTCGTCTGCTACGATTCGCGACATGAAGCGGCTGGCAGCTATCGTGGTGGGTAGCCTTGCGTGGGGAGCCGCGTCACCGCATGCCGTCCAGATCGAGCTGGATCGACGAGCCGTCGAAGAGGCTATCTACATCGGTCAATCGCGCATCGAGTCGGAGCGCACCAGGTTTCACGCACCCTACCGCGTGCGCACCGCTCAGCCGCCGATCGACTGGATCGACGTCATCACACCGTTCCACCGCGTGGAGCTCGCTGCCGAGAACAACGCGCGCCGCGGCGGTCGCATGTTCTCGCAACAGGAGGCCATCGCGGTCATGAAGGACGTCGTCAATCAGATCGACCTCCTCATCGAGATGAGCTTCCACCCGCTGAACACCTTCGTCGCGGTGCCCTTGTATCAGGTGCAGATTCTCTTGCCGGACGGTCGTCGGGTCGAACCGAAACGGATCGAGCGGTTTCCTCGATTCGGGCCGCGCGCGGAATCCAGCGGACCGGCGCTGCCTGGTCCTCAGATCGGCGGAGGCCAGACGGTTGTCGGGGGAACGATCCTCGCGCCGATGGATGGATCGGCGTTCGATCCGAATCAGCGCCTCGATGTTGTTGTGCTGGACGGAAAGGCTGAATTGGCGAGAGTTGCGCTTGATCTCGGGAAGATGAGATAGGGCGGATCCGCAGACCGGATCCGCCCCACCTCGACGTGCAGCTTACGACAGGACCTTGACGACGACGCGGCGGTTCTGCGCGCGACCGTCACGGGTGTTGTTCGGCGCAACCGGCTTCTCTTCACCGTACGAGATCACGTTGATCTTGTGGAGAGGCACCTGGTGCTGCTCGTAGAGATAGCGCTTCACCGCTTCGGCGCGCTCCAGCCCGAGTTTCTCATTGATCTCTGGCGTACCGCGATTGTCGGTGTGGCCTTCGATCTCGATGAAGATGCCCTTCGGATCAGCCTTGAGGTCGGCGACCATCTTGTCCAGCCGCGCTTTCGCCTCATCGGGCAACAGTGCCTTGTTGAATGCGAAGTTGCCCTGATCTTCGCTCAGGGTCACCTCGTAAATCAGCCGGCGGGACGATGCTTCGACAGCCGTCACGCGGTTGTTCACCGTGACGACCTTGCCGTCGACGTCCTTTGCGGCGGCTGCCGCTGAATTGGCCGTAGCTGCGGCTGCGTCAGCGGCTGCGCGTGCTGAGGTTGCCGACTTGCCTGCTGCTTCGGCCTTCTCGTCAACCGCGCCGATACGCTCTTCGTTGCGGCGGGTTCGCTCCTGCGTCTCTTCGACCGTGCCAGTCAGCGTGTCAACTTTGGTATTGACGTTGCCGACCTCGCCTCGCACGAACTTCTTCGTCGCGCACGCCGGGGCTGCAGCCACGGTCAGTGCCAACATCGATACTGCCAACAGACTCTTCCGCATGATTCTCTTCTCCCTATAACACGACAACTAACTTCCGCTGCGCGAAGGGCCGGTCATATACCCGCCTCGCGCGTGGACGACAAGACCCCGCTTCCGTGTACGAATCTCGAGTGGATGCCACCCGGGACGATCTCCTGGCTCGAAGCTAATCAAGTACTGATACCGGAGCTCAGTGAATAGATCCTGAATTGCGACGGAGGTATGCGCCGGCGTGCTCGCGATGCGCATGTCCCCACCCGTCCAGCGTGCAAGATCCGCGAGCGTAGCCGTCTGCGTGGAGCGGCTGTCGCTCGTGACTTCGAACTCGGAGCCAGGATGATCGATCGGCGTGACCACCGTCAGCAGATACACCGGGACATCGATTGAGTTGGCGACCGCGGACACTTCAGCGGCGGAGAGTCTGCTTCCGGTGTCAACACCATCGGTGATGACGAGGAGTGCCCGATGCCGATTGTTGCGCTGACTTACCGTCGTCGCGGAATCGGCGATTGCGTCATAAAGAGATGTCTTGCCCCACGGGGTGCCCTTGAGGCTCACGCGGCGGACTTGTTCGAGATCCGTCGTGAAGCTGACCACTTGCTGCAGCTCAGAATCGAACGTGAAGAGGGCGGCCTCATCGGACTGCTCTCTCAGGTTCATCGTCGCGACCGACACGGCTTCGCGGGCGCGGTCCATGTTGCCGCCGACCGCCATGCTGCCGCTGATGTCGAGAAGAATCGCCAGGCTGATCGGCGAGTCACCGACATAGAAGTCCTTGATAGGTGCAGGCTGCCCGGCATCAACGACCGTGAAGTCGGAACGCTTGAGGTCGCGAACGACCCGGCCGTTCTCGGTCCTCACGGCGACGCTCACGGTCACCAGGTCAACACTGGCCTTGAACGTCGCCTGAGGCGCCTGTGACGGGTCACGCTGAGTCGGAGTCTGAGCGGATAACGACCCGGCTGTGGCCAGGGTCGTTAACGCGATAACCGCCAGTCTCCGCATGCGTTCGGGATCTTATCAATGCGCTTGCCACCGCTCGCGATCGTGATGGCTGAACAACTTACAGTGGGGCAGGTAGTTTGACGACCTGAATAGCCCACGAGAAAGTGTAAATGTTACTTTGAGCCGGCCTCAGCCTTTTAGCTAATTGTGCTCTGGTGTTCACGCTCTAGCACGTCGAGCTCAACGCTTTGGCCGGAACTTCGGGAAATTCCGACAGTTTGTTGGCGCTCGAGACGTTCACGTAAGAATTGCACGATCACGACTCCAATAATCCGGACTGGATTCGTGAATCGTCGTAATTGACTGAAATATATATGAGTTACTGCGATACACGACTGACCCAATAAGGCCGAGCTTCGTGCTCGGGCTCGCTCGAAGCAGCCGAAGCCCTTAAGATGAACAGATGCCAACACGTAATTCCCGCCCCGTGCCGGTCGCCGGGCGAGTCCACCGCTTTTCCTACGCGATTCGCAACATCGTCGCTGAGGCAAAGGCGGTCGAGGCTCAGGGACGACGTGTTCGCTACCTGAATATCGGCGACCCTGTGGCCTTCGGGTTCCACACGCCGGCGCATCTTGTTGAAGCCGCGACTCGCGCGATGCGGGATGGCCACAATGGTTACGTCCCGTCTGCGGGGATCGAATCCGCGCGCATAGCAGTGTCGGCCGACTACGCGGCGCGTGGTGTTCCTGTCTCGCCCGATCGCGTTCTGATCACAACGGGAACTTCCGAGGGGATCGAGCTCGCGCTGAACGCGCTCGTCGACGAAGGCGACGACGTGCTCGTGCCATCGCCGACGTACCCGCTATACACGGCGATCCTCGCGAAGATTGGCGCGCAGCCGCGTTACTACCGCACCGATCCTGATGACGACTGGCTTCCCGATCTCGAGCACCTGCGAAGCCTCGTCACGTCGCGCACGCGCGTCCTCGTTGTCATCGATCCGAACAACCCGACCGGGGCGGTGTATCCACCCGTGGTGCGACGCGCGCTCATCGAGTTTGCGGAGCGTCACGATCTGACGATTCTCGCCGACGAGGTGTACGGCGATCTTGGATTCAGCGGAGCGCTCCCGCTGCTCGGCAGCTATGACCTCGATGCGCCTGTCATTTCGTTCTCGAGTGTGTCGAAGGCGTACCTCGCGCCGGGGTGGCGCGCTGGATGGATGGTCGTTGGATCGACGCCACGACTCGATGACGCGCTTGCGGCGGTCAAGAAGCTCGCGGACGGGCGACTGTGTAGCCCTGGACCGATGAACTACGCGGTGGAGGCGGCCCTCACCGGCGATCGTTCGCATCAGGTGACGTTCAGAGCGGCCCTGGCGGAACGCGGGCGCGTCACGACCGAGATGCTCAATGCGATTCCGGGTATGCGATGCGTGGCGCCGAAGGCGGCGTTCTACGTGCTTCCCTCGGTGTCGTTGCCACCGGGCCGCACGGACGAGCACTTCGTGTTGAGCCTGTTGCGCGAGACGGGCATCCTCTGCGTGAATGGCTCGGGCTTCGGCGTCCCTGCAAGCGGCGGCTATTTCCGCATCGTGTTCCTCGCGAATCCACAAGAGCTCGCAAGCATCTACACGGACATCGGAGCATTCACGCGCGACTACCTGGCGCGGGGTTAGGCACGTGCGTACCGACCCGCTCGCGTACCTCGATACGGAGCTGAGCTCACTACGCGAGCAGGGCCTTTTCCGCCCGTTGCGGGTGCTCGACGGTGAACAGGGCGCGCGCACCTCCATCGACCACCGTTCGGTCGTCAATCTCTCGTCGAACAACTATCTCGGATTCACATCGCACCCGCGACTTCGTGAACGTGCGCTCGCGGCGCTGTCGTCGCTCGGCGTGGGCACGGGCTCCGTGCGAACGATCGCGGGCACGATGCAGATCCACATGGAGCTCGAGCGCCGGCTCGCGGTGTTCAAGAAGACAGAAGCCGCCGTCGTTTTCCAGAGTGGCTTCGCGGCAAATGCGGGAACCGTCGCTGCTCTCCTGGGCCGCGACGATGTCATCGTCTCGGACGAACTGAATCACGCAAGCATCATCGATGGTGCTCGCTTGAGTCGCGCGACCATCAAGGTGTTTCCGCATCGCGACGTCGCGGCGGCGCGCGCGATTCTTACCGGCCTTCCGCGCGGTCAGCGAATATTGCTCATCACCGATGGCGTCTTCAGCATGGACGGCGATTTGGGAGCGTTGCCTGGTCTTTGTGACATAGCAGACGAGTTCGGCTGCATCATGATGGTCGACGATGCACACGCCAGCGGCGTATTCGGGGCGCAGGGCCGCGGCACTGTCGATCATTTCGGTCTCCACGGCCGGGTCGACGTCCAGGTCGGTACTCTCTCGAAAGCGCTCGGCGCGCTCGGCGGGTACGTCGCTGGATCGCAATCGCTGATCGAGTTCCTCTACCGGAGAGCCCGTCCCTTTCTTTTCTCCACGTCACACCCGCCGTCTGTGGCCGCAACCTGCCTGGCCGCTATCGATGTGCTCGAAACCGAAGCACAGTGGATGGAACGACTGTGGGAAAACACGAGGTTCTTCAAGGCTGGCCTCGAAGCGCTCGGCTTCAATACCGGCACGAGCGAAAGCCCGATTACGCCAGTGATCGTCGGTGAGAGCTCGCTTGCGGTCAGGCTCTCCGATCGTCTCTTCGAGGAGGGCGTCTTCGCTCAGGGCATCACATTTCCCACGGTTGCGCGAGACAAGGCGCGGGTCCGCACCATTGTGACGGCTTCGCACACCCAGACGGAGCTTCAGTACGCGCTGGATACGTTCAAGAAAGTTGGGGTCGAGCTAGGAATTATCTGAAGGGAAGACGCGCGGGCCGATCTAAGATCCCTCGTTACCGATGAAAGTTCCTCCGCTGCCACGCCAGACTGGCGGCCCATTTTTCGAGACCTACACTCGTGGTCTGACGAAGGCGGACATCGAGCGCCTCTTCACGCGCGACACGCTCGAGGCCTACAAGTTCTTTTCGCGAAACATCGACTTCGACGAACTGAAGAAACAGCCCTGGCATCTGCGGATGCTGGGACGCGCGCGGCTGCTCTTTCTCGCCTTCACGCTGAAGCTGACGCCCGCACGGAGATTGATCTACGGCATCGCGCTTCTCTCCAGCCTGATCGGATTGATGGAGCTCTTTCGTGAAGTCCACTTCCTGCTGATTCCGCATCCGGCGTTTGCACCAGGAACGTTGTGGCTGCTCGCAGGATTCCTGCTCGTGAACCTGCTCGTGCTGCTCGAAGTCGCGGACCGTCTCTCGCTCAAGAACGATCTCGAGATCGCTCGCGAGATTCAGCAGTCGATGCTGCCGCGTGCGGCATTCAAGGCGCCCGGCATCGAAGCCTTCGGGATGACGCGCCCGGCGAACACGGTCGGCGGTGATTTCTACGACATCGTGCCGCTACCCGACGGACGCGTCCTTCTCGCGCTTGGTGATGTCGCCGGCAAAGGGAGTCCCGCCGCGCTGCTCATGGCGCTGCTCCTCGCGATGATGCGGACGCTGATCGACGAAGGTCTCGAGGGCGCCGACCTGGTGAGTCGACTCAATGTGCAGATCGGCAGACACTCGCTGCCGCATTCTCGATTCGTAACGCTCTTCCTCTCGGTGCTGAACCCTGCGACAGGCGAGTTGTCGTACGTCAACGCCGGACAGAATCCTCCGCTGCTCCGTCGTGGCAACGGAGCGTACGAACGCCTGCGCGCGGGTGGGATGGCACTCGGGATGTTCGAGAACGCGACCTACACGACAGGCGCCACGGTACTCGAACCAGGCGATGTCCTCGTGATGTACAGCGACGGCATTACCGAAGCCGAGGACACGTTCGACCAGCCGTTCGATGAGGCAGGCGTGCAGACTGTCGTCGACAGCCAGGGTTGGGCGTCGGCGAAAGAGTTGGGGTGGGCGCTGTTCGAGGCCGTCGAAACCCACAGCCGGGAGCGGCGTCTGTTGGACGATCTCACGGTGCTCGCACTTCGCCGTCTACCACCATTGCCCATTCAGACGGTCGCCGTTGTCTAAGTTTCTGATTCGGTGACGGTCCCTTGTCAGTTGGCGTCTAATGTAGCCGGTTCTCCACGATGAGATGGCTCTTGGTGCTGGCGTTCGTCTACGGTTGGGCATCCTCGTCGTCAGCCCAGACGACGCAGCCTGACCCAGTCGGGCCTCTCCTCGGCAGATTCGAGCGGGCACTCAATCAGAACGATCGACCGGCGCTGGTCGGCATGTTCTCGCCGGATGTCGCGAACTCCGAAGTCGAGCTCTATCTCGGAAGTCTCTTGATGCCGGGCGCGGTCAAGACGACTGTTCGCCTGCGCGATCGTTCACCGCTCGAGGGTGCTCCACCAGGAGACGGGTACAGCCTCGTCGTCGAGTTCTTCATCGAGACGCCCGGACGCGCACGCATTCTGACGGCGAGCATGGACATGCGCCGGCCTGCCGGAGGAGATCTTTCTTCATGGAAGTTCGTTGGCGCCGCAGGACTCACCTTCGTCGAAGGCTTGTACAAACTGCGGATCGATAAGCGTCCGCTGACCGCGCACAATCTGGAGATCACATCGGAAGATCTCGTCCTTCAGTTGTCCGAAGGCACGGTCTTCCGAGTAGAGTGCGACGACGGCGTGACGGGGTTGATTCTGATCGGCCGCGGCACGATGACGTTCTCGCCAACGGCCGCCGCCGAGCGCGGACAGCTCCGGTTGTTTTCAGGCAGTGACACGCTCACCTCGCCTTTCGAATCGGCGTTCGTGCGATTGAGTCCATCGGACTACAGCCAACGGGTGGTGGCAGCGACACTGACGGAAGCCGTGCCCGATGCTCGCCAGCTGAGACGCGCCGAAGATGTCTTCGCCCAGAACGCAACGAAGTCGTTCAACGTCGATCTGCAGGATCTCAGTCCAGACGATTGGTACCTGCTTCCTCCGATCGGCGACTTCCTTGCCGAAGTCGACACGCGCCGCTTCGACGTACTCACCTACACCCTCACCGCGGAGCAGGCCGAAGACATCAGCGTCTTTCGTCGAAAGGATCGCCTCACCCTCGCGCTCTATGCGTCCGTCGGCAAGCTGGCCGCACGCGGTCGCTTCTACAGCGACGATGCCCTGCGCGACTACGACGTGCTGGACTACAGCATCGAAGCGTCCGTCGATCCGGAGCGCAACACGCTGAGGGGTCGCGCACGGCTGTTGGTTCGTGTGCGCTCGACATCGGTCTCCACGCTACGGCTGCGACTGGCAGAAACGCTCGCCGTGTCCGGCGTCACGAGCGTCGAGTACGGGCGCCTCCTGCATCTTCGGATTCGCGGCCAGAACACAG
>Ga0207669_10000715_pt1 | contig 14348 bp, 13 predicted proteins | sample KBSM33metaG_FD_184329 | JGI IMG/M metagenome (GOLD analysis project Ga0207669, IMG submission 184329) | Miscanthus rhizosphere microbial communities from Kellogg Biological Station, Michigan, USA - KBS M3-3 metaG (SPAdes) (version 2) | ecosystem: Host-associated > Plants > Roots > Rhizosphere >...
CGAGTCGTACTTCAACAGGTGCGCAAGCGTGGCGGGAGTGGTCAGATCGTTGACCGCGACAAAGTCGATGTCCTTCGATCCCATGGCCGCGCGCATGATGTTGCGCCCGATACGCCCGAACCCATTAATGCCGACCTTGACGGCCATTGCGACTCCTTCGCTGATGTCTTCGTGAGCTTCGTGTTCTTCGTGAACTTGGTGATTGATCCGAATTGTAGTGACCAGCCTTGAACAGGGTCAATCGCGCGGCTATACTTTCAGGATTGTAAGGCCCACATTTCCTACAATTTAGCGTGTACCTCCTTTACAGCGTCGCGACGTTGCTCGCGCTCGTCGTGCTCTCACCCTACTTGCTGTACCAGGCTCTCCGCTACAACAAGTACGTGGGAAGCCTCGGTCAGCGTCTCGGCTACCTGCCGGTGTCGTTCAACCTCGACGCCGAGGAATCGATCTGGGTTCATGCCGTGTCCGTCGGCGAGGTGCTCGCCGCGCGCCCGATCGTGTCCGGCCTGCGTGCACGCTATCCCGAACTGCGGGTGTTCCTCTCCACGACGACCCTGTCGGGGCAGGGTGTCGCGCGTCGCAGCGTACCTGACGCGGATGCGGTGTTCTATCTGCCGCTCGACTGGACGTTCACAATCCGACGCACGCTCGACGTCGTGAAGCCAAAGCTCTTCGTGATGGTTGAGACGGAGATCTGGCCCAACCTTCTGCGCGAATGCCGTCGTCGTGGAATCAGGACGGCCCTCATCAACGGGCGCGTCTCGCATCGCTCGTTTCCCCGCTATCGACTCGTGCGTCCGTTCATCCGTCGTGTGCTCGGCGACATCGACCGCCTGTGCGTGCAGGGCGAGGAGACCGCTCGTCGGCTTCGGCAGCTGGGTGCAGACCCGGCTCGCATCACCGTGACCGGAAGCTTGAAGTTCGACTCACTCGATCCCTCGACGGCGCCTGGGCGCGGGCGCGAGCGTGTGCTGCGCTTCTTCCGCATTTCGCCAGGCCGCCTCGTGCTCGTGGCCGGTAGCACGTCGAAAGGGGAAGAGGAAGCCGTGATTCGCGCGTTCAATCGCGTGCGAACGACGGCCGTTGGAGGGAATGCGCTCTTGATTCTCGCGGCGCGACATCCGGAGCGGTTCGACGATGTCGAGCGCCTGTGCCAGCGCGAGGGCCTGTCGACGATTCGCCGCAGCGACCTCCCGATCGACTCCGAGCCGCGCGCGGATGCGGTGATCGTGAACACGATCGGCGAGCTCGCGCAGCTGTATCAAATCGCGACCGCGGTGTTCGTCGGTGGGAGTCTCGTGCCAATGGGCGGGCACAACATCCTCGAGCCGGCCGTTCATGGCAAGCCGATCGTGTTCGGTCCGCACATGGAGAACTTCGCCGAGATCGCAGGCGCCTTCCTCTCCAACGGCGCGGCTGTGCAGGTGCGTACTGCCCGCGAGCTCGAAGATGTGGTCGTCGGCCTGATGGCGGATCCAGTGCGACGTGCCCGTCTCGGAGCCGCGGCGCGTGCGCTCGTAGATGCCAATCGCGGTGCCAAGGACACCACATTGAAGGTGCTGACCGATCTGCTTCCCCCGCGTCAGCCACCAGCGGTTGTCCGCCCCTTCCGTGTGATCAATTGAGTGTTCTGAGCGCCTCCTACGGACATGTCGCTCGGATGCGGCGCTCGTGGTACGAACGGCATCCGCAGTCGAGACGAAGTCTCGAGCGTCCTGTCATCAGTGTCGGAAACCTGTCCGTCGGTGGCAGCGGAAAGACCCCTGTCGTTGCCGCGCTGGCGCGCCTGCTCATCGAGATGGGGCAGCGGCCGGCGATCCTGAGCCGGGGATACGCGCGACGCCGTACGCACGACGGCGTCGTGGTCGTCAGCGATGGGACGCGTGTGCTCGAGCCGGTCGAGCACTCCGGCGACGAACCGCAGATGCTGGCCCGTGCGCTGCCACGCGTGCCGGTGCTCGTGTGTGCCGATCGCTACCTCGCCGGACGACTGGCCGAGAAGCAGTTCGACTGCACGGTCATGCTGCTCGACGATGGGTTTCAGCATCTCGTGTTGGGCAGGAATATCGATGTGCTGGTGATGCCGGCATCCGATCTCGATGAAGCGGTGTTGCCCAGTGGCCGGCTGCGTGAGCCGCTCGATGCCGCATCGTCGGCGGATTGTGTCCTCGTGCCGGGGTCGGATGACGACGTGACCCGTGTGGCGGCGACGTTCGATCGCATGCCGGTGTTCCGCGTGACGAATCACTACGGACCGTTGCAGGGTCACGATACATCTGCGCAATCGGGCACGCGAGTCGTTGCCGTGGCAGGCATCGCCCGGCCGGAGCGCTTCTTCTCGGCGCTCCGCGGACAGGGCTATGACCTGGTGCGCGAGGTGCGCTTTCCGGATCACCATTGGTACTCGGCAGGCGATCTCGATCGCATTCGAGCCATCGCGAAAGAGACCGGCGCCGATCGTGTCGTCACGACCGAGAAGGATGCGGTGCGCGTCGGGGCAGGCTGGGCGGTACTGCCAATGACGGCGGTCATCGAGCCGACAGCGCGCTTTTCGTCATGGCTGCGGGAGCGGCTGTGAGGCATCGCCTCGAGTTTGCCTTCGCCCGCAGCGTGCAGGCGTGCCTGCGTCTCCTGCCGATGACGGCCGTGCGTGCCTGCGGTGGCGCGCTGGGCGGGATGGTATCGATCGTCGATCGCTTTCATCGCCGCATCGCGCTGGAAAACCTCGCGCGCGCGTTCCCATCGCGCTCGGAGGGCGAGAACGCCGAGGTCTGTCGCGGCATGTTCAAGCATTTCGGCAGCCTGCTGCTCGAGCTGATCCGGTTCAGCGCTCTCTCGCGTGAGGAGATGCTCGCGCTCGTCGATGTCGAAGGGCAGGACTATGTCGACCAGGCATATCGCCAGGGCAAGGGCGTGCTGTACTTCACCGGCCACTTCGGGTACTGGGAAATTCAGGCCGTCGCTTTTGCCCTCCATGCCGAACCGATCTCGGTCGTGGCGCGGCCGCTCGACAATCCCCGCCTGCACGCCATGCTCGAACGGATCCGCACGTGCACGGGCAACACCGTGATCTATCGGCAAGGGGGCCTGCGGCGGGTGCTGCGCGATCTGCAAAGCAACCGCGGTGTGGCGATGCTGATCGATCAGCATCTTCATTCGGACGCGGTGTCGGTCGAGTTCTTCAACCGCCCGGCAGCAACGACGTCTGCGCTCGCGGCGCTGGCGTTGCGCACCGGAGCGCCGGTGATTCCGGTGTTTGCGTTCCCTCTTCCCGGTGGCCGCTATCGCCTGATCTACGACCGCCCCGTGCCCGCCCCCGACGCGAGCGGGCCGGACGCCGTCCGGCAGTTCACGCAGCGCTGCACCGACGTGCTCGAGATGTACGTTCGTCGCGATCCTCAGCTCTGGCTCTGGATGCATCGTCGATGGCGCAACCAGGAACCCGCTCCTGCTGAACAGGCGTCATGACGATGAATGTGGAGCGTCTCCTGGTGGTGTCGCCGAACTGGCTGGGCGATGCTGTCATGGCGCTGCCGGCCATCGGTGATCTCAGGAGGCACTTTCCACACTCGCGTCTGCTCGTTGCCGCGCGGAAGTCGGTCGCTGGCTTGTTTTCGATGACGCCGCTCGCAGACGAGGTCGTGGTGCTCGAGTGGCCCGGCCGATTGTGGGCTCGCGCGCAGCGGCACGCTGATATTACGAAGTTGCGCTCCCTGCGCGCGGACGTCAGCGTCGTGCTCCCGAACTCGTTCGCATCGGCGTGGATGGTCAAGCGCGCCGGCATTCGAGAGCGATGGGGTTACGCAGCCGATCTGCGTGATCGCTTGCTGTCTCGCGCGGTACCGCGTCCGGCGATACGTGTCCATCAGTCGGAGTACTACCGTCGTCTGATGAAGGGCCTGAACATCGAGAACGGCTCTGTCTCTCCTGAACTCGTCGTCTCAACGCACAGCCTGAGCGAGGCCCGCACGCTGCTCGCCTCGAACGGGTGGGATGGAAGCCGGTCGTTGGTCGTGATGGCGCCTGGTGCGGCATACGGCGGAGCCAAGCGCTGGCCGTCGGATCATTTCGCGGACGTTGCTCTGCAGATGATTCGTCATCAGCAGGTCAGTTGCGTGTTGATCGGCTCGTCGGCGGATGCGGCAACGACGAGTCAGGTGCGTGCGCTGGTGCCCGACGACGCGCGTGCGCAGGTCATCGATCTAGCCGGTTCGACGTCTCTCGATACATTGGCCGGCGTGCTGCGCCTCGCGTCCGCCTGCGTGTCGAACGACTCGGGAGCGATGCATCTGGCGGGCGCAGTGGGTGTTCCCCTGGCCGCACTGTTCGGCCCGACACGCGAGCGGGAGACGGCGCCTCTTTCCGGAGTTGGTGGCCGTACCGACGTGCTGATCAACCACGTGTGGTGCCGTCCATGTATGCTGCGTGAGTGCCCGCTCGATCATCGCTGCATGACCGGGCTCTCGCCCGATCGAGTGATACGCGCGGTAACTAACCTGATGACGAACCCCGAACCCCGAATTCCGAACTCCGGGCCCCGGGCCCCGGATCCCGGATCCCGAGCCCCGGATCCCGAATCCCGAATCCCGAGTCATGAGTAGACCAGCGGTTTTTCTCGATCGCGACGGCACCATCGTCGAGGAGTGCGGCTACCTCGCTCACCTGGAGTCACTGACGCTGTTTCCGTGGACCATCGATGCACTGCGGTTGATCAAGCGGGCTGGATTCGCGACGGTCGTCATCACGAACCAGGCCGCCGTCGGGCGCGGCATCATCGAGGAGGATTTCGTCCACAAAGTCCACCGCGAGATCGATCGCCGGCTCGAGGGCGCCGGGGCCCGCATCGATCGCTATTACTACTGTCCGCACTTTGCTGAATCGAAGATCGAGCGCTACCGGCAGGAGTGCCTCTGTCGCAAGCCTGCGCCCGGGATGATCCAGCAGGCTTGTCGGGATATGGACCTCGATCCAGCGAGGTCGATCATGGTGGGTGATCGCTGGCTCGACGTCGCGTGCGGGAGGGCAGCGGGCACACGCGCCGTGCTCGTGCGCTCCGGCCCGCACCAGGCGGAGGCTCCAGGCGATATTCGCGCCGATGCTATCCTCAACAATTTGATGGAGGCCGTTGGGTGGATCCTGCGCAGCTCATCGCGGTCGTAGACGTCCTGAAGGATCGCACGGTGGCGGTGGTCGGTGACATCGTGGCCGATGAATTCGTCTACGGCCGTGTCGCGCGCGTCTCGCGTGAGGCACCGGTGCTCATCCTCGAGTACGACTCCACGGACGTCGTCCCAGGGGCGGGTGGCAATGCGGCGAACAATGTCGCAGCCCTCGGTGGACGCGCGATCCTGGCTGGCGTCGTCGGTCGCGATGAGCCCGCGCGCCGCCTGACGGAAGCTCTGAGCAGGCGGGTCGACCACCGCAGTGTCGTGCGCGTGGCTCGTCACCGCACACCTGTCAAAACGCGCATTCTGGCTGGCGGTATTCACTCGGCCAAGCAGCAGGTCGTGCGCATCGATCGCGCCGTCAACGGCGCCGTGCCTAAAGGCACGCGCGCACTCTTCGAGCGAAGAACGCTCGCCGCGGCGATGAAAGCGGACGCCGTGCTCATCTCCGACTACGGCTCAGGGCTCGTGACGCCGGCCTTCGTGTCGAAGTTGCGTGGTGCGCTGAAGCGCGAAGGGCATCCCATTCCTGTTCTTGTCGACAGCCGCTATCGCGTGCTCGACTATCGTGGCCTGACTGCGTGCACGCCGAACGAGTCGGAGGTGGAGCAGGCGCTTGGCGTGCGCATCAACGACGATCGCGGCGTGCTCGAGCGGGCCGGTCGTGACGTGCTCCAGCGCACCGGCATGCAGGCGGTGCTCATCACGCGCGGCAGCCGAGGCATGGCGCTGTTCGTGCCAGGCACGCCAACCGTACACATTCCCATCTTCGGCTCCGACGAGATCGCCGACGTGACCGGTGCCGGGGACACCGTCATGGCGACGATGGCGCTGGCGCTCGCGGCGGGAGCGACGTTCGAGATTGCCGCGCGGCTGGCGAATTACGCCGGCGGGATCGTGGTCATGAAGCGGGGCACGGCGACCGCGTCCGCGGCGGAGATCCGCGAGGCGGTACGAGGTGGGTGAAGTCGTTTCGCGAGAAGCACTGGCGATGCGTGTCAAGGACGCGCACGGGTCGGGCCGGACGGTCGCGTTCGCCAACGGCTGTTTCGACTTGCTGCACGTCGGCCATGTCCGCTACCTCGAAGCAGCAGCGCAGGAAGCGGACGTGCTGATCGTGGCGATCAACGACGATCAATCGGTCAGGGCGCTCAAAGGCGAAGGCCGCCCCGTGCTGGCGGCAGCGCATCGTGCGGAGCTGGTTGCGGCGCTCCGGTGTGTCGACTACGTGACCGTGTTTCCTGAGCCAACCGTCGGTCCGCTGCTCGAGTTGTTGCACCCGGACGTCCACTGCAAGGGCACCGACTATACGGTCGAGAGCGTGCCCGAGCGTGACGTCGTGCGCGCGTACGGAGGCCGCATCGCCATCGTCGGCGATCCGAAGGATCACTCCACGCGTGATCTGCTCACGCGCATCGCGTCGAGGCCGTGACCGAGCCGTCGCCGAAGTTCCTGCTTGTCCGCCTTGGGTCGCTTGGAGATGTCATTCACGCGATTCCCTCGGCCGCGGCGCTGCGTGCGCGGTATCCGGATGCGCAGATCGATTGGCTCGTCGATCCGCGATACGTACCAGTCCTCCAGCTCGTCGAAGGATTGAATGACGCGATCCCAGTCGACCCGAGGAGGAGCGTCGCGGCGCTCCCTGGCACGATTCGCCGGCTACGTCGCGCACGCTATGACGCCGCGGTCGATCTTCAGGGACTGCTGAAGTCGGCGGTGCTTGCGCGAGCGGCGGGCGCACGGCGCGTGATCGGGTTTCCACGCGAGCACCTGCGCGAAACCGCTTCGAGGTTCTTCTACGACGAGATGCCGGACCCGGGAGCCGAGGCGCATGTGATTCGCAAGAACCTCGCGCTGATCGGCGCGCTCGGCGTCGAGGATCGACGCATCGCGTTTCCGTTGAAGCTGTGGAGAACCGTCACAGGAGATACGGCCGTGGCGGGGTTCGGACCGGAAGGCTATGCCCTGATCAATCCTGGCGCGGCGTGGCCGAACAAGCGATGGCCGCCGCAACGGTTCGGCGCGCTTGCGGCTGAGATCCGCGAGCGAATCGGCGTGCGCTCGCTCGTTCTGTGGGGGCCGGGCGAGGAGGGCGTCGCCTCACTCGTCGTCAGTTCGTCGCGCGGTGCGGCTGAACTCTCTCCGCGCACCAACATCGTCGACATCTTCGCCATCGCCAGGCGCGCGAAGCTGATGGTGTCCGGAGATACTGGACCGCTTCACATCGCCGCAGCGGTCGGTACTCCCGTCGTCGCGCTGTTCGGGCCGACGTTTTCCGAGCGCAACGGTCCGTGGTCGAGCGACGACATCACCATCTCCCGCGCCGCGCGATGTTTCTGTCACTACGAGCGCAAGTGCCGGCTCCCGCAGCCGTGCATCAATGACATCGCGGTCGACGAGGTCGTCTCCGCCGCGGAGTCTCGGGTTGCCGCCCGTGGTTGACGCAGGTGCCAATTCGCTCCTGCGGTTCCTCGCACGAAAGCGGGTGCCGCTCGGATTCGTGACCGCCGTGGTCACGGCGATTCTTGCGCGACCGACCCAGACAAGCTGGCGCGCTGGCCTGCTGATTGCGATCGTGGGTGAGTTGATTCGGATCTGGGCCGCCGGGCATCTGGAGAAAGGGCGCGAGGTCACGCGCTCCGGCCCGTATCGATGGAGCGCGCACCCGCTCTACGTCGGTTCATCGGTGATGGCTCTCGGCGTGGTGATCGCGGCAAACAGTGTCATTGCGGGTGCGCTCGCCGTGATCTACATGGTCGCGGCGCTGACGGCGGCGGTTCGGACCGAGGAGGCGTTCCTGCGGGGGCGCTTTGGAGGGGCCTACGACGAGTACCGCCGCTCGAAAGGCGAGGAGATGGACCGGCGTTTCAGCACGGCGCGCGCGTGGCGCAATAAGGAATATCGAGCCGTAGTGGGGCTGCTGATTGGCTTTACCTTCCTTGCCTTGAGAGTCGTGCCGCCAATATAATCGGGTTTTGCGGTCACGCCGACGCGCGGTACAGAGCGCGGTGGCGGGACAGTCGGGCGAGGGGCGGTTAGCTCAGTGGTAGAGCACCGGCTTTACACGCCGGCTGTCGCAGGTTCGAACCCTGCACCGCCCACCAACCTTCGCTCCTCCCAGGTCTGGTCTGAAAGAGACAGACAAGGCGAGCTACGGTTGGCGAGGCAAGCGAAGGACTGGAAGTTTCCCCACTGGGGTGGTAGTTCAGTTGGTTAGAACGCCGGCCTGTCACGCCGGAGGCCGCGGGTTCGAGTCCCGTCCACCCCGCCAACTCCCTCATTGCATTCGGTCGTTGCCCGGGATGTCCGGTCTCTAGATCAAGCCGCTCGAGGCCTGCGGCCTCGGCGAACATGTGCGAGTCCCGTCCACCCGTGGGAAACGCCAGCAATTGGTGCCGTCCACTCATACAATGTTCGGCAAGAGCATATGGCTCCTCTCGAACAGCTCCTGGAACGAGGCGCGTCTCGCACGCCTGGCGGCCGTCGTTGCCGATGATAGGCCGCTACGTCATCGCCGTGGTTGTGGCGCTCGGCACCGCTGCTTGCAGTGAGTCGCCTTCGTCGCCATCGGACCAGCAACCATCAGCCACCGCGCCGCGAGTGGCGCCCGGCACGTGGGCCGTTCTCGGCGCTTCCACACCGGCGGGGTTCTCGGTGAGCGCCCCCTCTCAGGCATGGGTGGCGCGGCTTCAGGCCGCGGTTGCTGGAAACGGCGTCACGGTCGTCAATCTTTCGCTGCCAGGCCTGGTTACCTATAACTGGATGTCGCTCTCGGCGCCGGTACCGCCGGGACGGATGGCACCCTTCCCGGCGAACAACATTGATGCAGCGATGGCGCAGCAGCCTAAGTTGCTGCTGCTGAACGCCACCAACAACGATCTCGTCGTGGGATACAGCCCGGACGAAACGGTGGCCAACCTGCTCGCCATCCGCGCGATCGCGGTCGCCGGCGGTGCGACGGTCTTGATGCTGTCGACGCAGCCTCGGGATCTGCCTGACGCGGCACGAGCTTCCTTGCCGGTCATCGATGCGCGGCTCGCCCCGACCTTCGGCGACTGTTTTGTCGACATCCGGACGCCGCTCGCCGCGGCCGATAACCGGCTGTTGCCGGTCTACGATTCCGGAGATGGTATCCATCCCAATGATGCCGGCCACGCCGTCATCTTCCAGCGCGTGGACTTGGCGTTGCAGTCTGGACGGTGCGTCGCCGCGCCGCACTAGAGTTGTTTGCAGTTCCGCGTAGATGTCAGTCCCTGGTGCTTCGTGCGTTGTTCTGGGTCCCAAGGACCAAGGGCGATGGCTACACGCAATCGAAAAACGCGCTACCGCGGATCTCGTGCGTCGGTCGCGGGCTGGCGTGGCGATTCGTCTCCGGTCGGGGCGTCCTCGGTTGGCGTTTTCAGCGCCGCGATCTGGCGCAGCGCGTCTCGGGCTTCGCTTTGATCGGCCGCGTCCTTCAGCCCGAGCCGAATCGCTTCGTTGAACGCATCCTCCGCCTTCTTGATCGAAACCGGATCCTTCGTTTGCTGGGCGTGCTTCCAGTAGATCTTCGCGCTTGCCATCTGGATCTCGGCCGACCCTGAGCCGATCCGCAAGAGGCCTGAGGCGACGGCGTCCTCGATGGTCTGGCCGATGTCGTCCAGCTTCTCTGATTGCGCTTCGCCTGCGCCACGCCGGCCGGTCACACCCCGAGGCGTGTCGGAGATCCAGGTGCGCATCCAGTTGAACATGAACACGATCGAGATGACGATAGCAACCTTCGTCCAGAACGACCGCCCCTTACGAACGCGGCGGCCAGACCGCCGCCCTCGCCGAATCGCGCGCGGGGCGGGTGTGACCGTGAATGGAGTAGAGGACCCGGATGGTGCCGGCAACGGCTCGTACGTCGAACTGGATTGACTGATCGCGGACCCGGATGCTGACGGCAACGGCGTGTACGTCGAACCGGATTGATTGACCGTTGGTTGAGCGGTATGCGGCGGCAGCGGTGGTGGTACGAGGACCGGCGTCGGCGTGTCCACGGCAGTTGGCGCGTTCGCCAGTACGTCACGGTACGCCAGCCGCAGGTCGCTGCTGAAAGCCTCCATCGTCTGATATCGCCGGGTCACGTCTCGCTCCAGCGCGTGCAACACGATCCGCTCGATGTCGGTGGTCGCGTCCGGGCGCCTGGTGCGCACCGGGACAATCGCGCCGTACGCGATTTCGTGGAGCACGCCCAGGGCGTGGCCCGAGGTGAACGGTCGCGCGCCGGCGATCATCTCGTAGACCATCGCGCCGAGCGAGAACACATCGCTTCGCGCATCGATCGGATCGCCCCTGGCCTGCTCGGGCGACATGTAGTCGACGGTTCCCACCAGCATGCCAGCCAGCGTTGGGGGTGCCAGCATCGTCGGTTGATCGGCCAGAGAGCCGCTGCCCACGAGCTTCGCCAGGCCGAAGTCGAGCACCTTGACGCGTCCGCGCTCGGTGACCATCACGTTGCCCGGTTTCAAATCCCGGTGCACGATGCCGGCGGTGTGTGCGACGCCGACGCCTTCGGCCACCTGAAGGGCGATGTCGAGTGCCTTCGCCAGCGCGAGCGGACCGTCGTTGAGTATGTCCCGGAGCGTGCGTCCAGGCACGAGCTCCATCACGAGCACGTCGGTGTCGTCGACCGTGAAGATGTCGAAGATCGTAACGATATGGGGATCGTTGAGCGCGGACGCGGTCCGCGCTTCGTGCAGGAAGCGTGCGCGACGCTGCGGGTCGTCGCTCTTGTCGGCCGGCAGGATCTTGAGCGCCACGCGCCGATCGAGACGAAGGTCGAGCGCTTCGTACACCACTCCCATCCCGCCGGCACCAAGCTCGGCTACGACCTTGTAGTGCATCAACGTGCGACCGACCATGTCGAGACTCTACATCGAGTTGCGAGTACTCCTCACTACTTCCGGCGGTCGAATCGGTAGTCGCCAGAGACGTGCTTGTCGAACAGATGCGTGGGCACACCCTGGCCGTCCACGACGAACTCAATCGCGAGGCCGCTGTTGATGAAGACGGTCTCCGACTGCGGCGTCAGCCGCGTCGCACCGAGGAACAGCGCGCCGTCGGCGAGCTTGATCTCGAAGACTCGCGCGACCGGCGCATCCTGCCAGTGCGGCTTCGCCTCTGTGTAGGTGCCCGCATAACGCGCCAGCTTCTCCGGCGAGAGCGTCACTCCAGATTGCTGGTCATCCGAGCGCGTACCCACCCAGTGCTCGTGGAATGTCTGGTTTTCGTTGCACACGTATTCGAGCAGCTCCGTATCCGCCGCGAGCTCGGCTTCGATTTTCGCCGTCCAGGGAGCCGCATACATCTTGGGATCGCGAAGCTCCACTTCGATCGTCAGATGTCCGAAGTCGGACCGGCGATAGCGCTCGACGGCGCGCAGGCCTTCCGTGTGCGGGTAGGCTCCGACGAGCCACGTGCGATCGTTGAATCCCGCGCTCTCGACGACCAACGTGTCTCCTTCCCAGTGCCCGACCGAGTAGCCCATCCAGCTCGGATTCGGGTCGGCTTCGAGTGCACGCCCGTCCATGAAGATCTGCCGGTACGTGAGGTCGGGGCTCAACACCACGATCAGCCCGGGCGTCTGGATCATTTTGGTCATCGCGAAATTCTGGTCGGGTCCCGTCGCGAACAGGTAGCCGGGGCCGAGCGGGAGACACGATGCCTGCCCGCTCTCCTTGCCGAAGTTCTCGTTGCGCTTTCGGACGACGACGTCGACCGACGCCGCGTCAACGGGCTTGTAGCCCGAGTTCGTGCGCGACCTTCTCGTCCAGAGGCCCGAGAGATCGGGCTTGCCGTCTGCGGTGCGCGGCGCGGGTGCCGCGAGGTTTGGCTTGCCGTCGGACGTGCGTGGAATGCCGGGCGTCGGGTGCTCGATCCATTGAGCCGCGCCCGGCGAACTGAGAACGAATGCCAGGATCACGAGCGCAGCTGTCTTCATGGGTTGCTCCTGCGCGCGCGGGCGTCGCTACTGTTTCGGCCGCGCCTTGCGATGCGAATCGACTGTTTCGATGATGCGCCGCATGCGTGGGTCCTGCCGGATCGCCGCGAGTCGCGGATTCCGCTGAAACCAGGCGAGACGTTCATCGCCGTTGCGAACCGCACGCTCCAGCCACTCCACAGCTTTGGTACTGTCTCCGAGAAGCGCGTAGAATTCGGCCGCCTCGAGCGTGACGAGGAACGCCGCACCGGCGAACGTGAGCGTGTCTTCGTCCATCGTGTTCAGCGCTTCGGCCCGTTGTCCCTGTGCGGCGAAGAGGAGTGCGCGCGCCAGCCGCCAGCTGTAGTTCGTCTCGAACGTCGCGCGCGCCGACTCGATCAGCGCTTCGGCACTTTTCAGATCGCCGGCATCCATGTGAGTGAGCGCGAGCAGCCGGATCGCGTTGATATTGCCAGGCGCCTGGTCGAGGATCTTCTGGAATTCGCGTGTGGCGCCGGCGATGTCACCCTCGGCCCGTAACGCCTCACCAAGGAACTGCCGCGGCGGACTCCACAACGGCTCGCGCTGCAGGATGCTCGTTGTCAGCGCCTTCACCGCTTCATAGTCCTCCTCGAGGAAGTAAAGGATCGCGCGCCAGAAGATTGTGTCGCGGTGCGACGGATTCGAGACGAGCATGCGATCCAGCGCCTCGGTTGGCACCAGTTCGCGGCGACCCTGCATCAGGTAGACGGCCGTCAGCGCGGATGGGAGGCTCACGAGCGAAGGGTCCTCGCGTGCGGCTAGCCTGAGTTCTTTCTCGGCTTCGTACAGACCACTCGTGTCGAGCGTGAGCCCGTTGAGGATGGCGATGGCACGGTTGATCGCGTGGTATCTGAGCGCCTCGGCGAAATGGGGATCCAGCGCCATGGCGCGCTCGAGCAGCTGATCGCCTCGCGCGATGTCGTTCTGGACGCGCTGAACGTTCATCGCGAGCTCGAAGGCTTCGTTCGCGTCCTGATTCGGGGACGCCGGTGCGCCGGTACTGGTTCGTGGTCGTGTGTCCCCGGGATCTGCGGGCCTGCCATGCAACGTCTCTGGCGACATGTACTCGAGCGTGCCCATGACTGTTCCCGCTCGCGTCAGCGGTTCCGCCGTCTGATCGTCAGGAGTGGTTGCCTGCCTCGCCAGGCCAAAGTCGGCAACCTTCACGTGACCGCGGTCGGTGATGAGGACGTTGCCAGGCTTGACGTCTCGGTGGACGATGCCCTTGCCGTGGGCCGCGTCGAGCGCATCGGCGACTTGTGCGACGATCGCGATCGCCTCGCGTGGCTCGAGCGCTCGCCGGTTCGCGTACTCGCGAAGGGTGACCCCCTCAACGAGCTCCATCACGAAAAACAGGCGTCCGTTTGCTTCGCCAACGTCGTAGACGGCACAGATGTTGAGATGAGTGAGCGCCGATGCTGCGCGCATCTCGCGATCGAAACGTGCCCGGCCTTCGCTGGCAAACGTATCGGTCACTACCTTGACAGCGACCTCGCGACCGAGTCGCGTGTCGCGGGCACGGTACACCTCGCCCATCCCGCCGGTGCCGATCAGTGCGAGGATCTCGTACGGTCCCAGTACGATGCCGACGCTCAGGGGCATGCGTTCTTGCGACGGCACGATAGCACACGGGGAGTGACCGCAGCCGCTCTCCTCAGCGGTCCTCAGTTTCCCTGGTTACATCTCTTTCAGATGCTTCCGCGTGAACCTGCAAAGGCGACGAGTCTGTCGGATTTGCTCCACGCTGATTCCGCGCGAGCGCGCGCGATATGCTGGGCTGACTCATGGAAACGTCCGCCATCCGCTACCGCGTCGCAGATTTCCTCAAGCAGCATCCACCCTTCAATGCGATGGACGACGCCGATCTCATCGCGCTCGCAGAAAACGGCCGCGTCCGGTTTTACGAACCGAATGAGTTTCTCCTGTGGCAGGGGGAACCGCACAAGGCGCATGTGTTCGTCATTCAGCAGGGCACGGTCTCGCTGTGGGACGAGGGGAGTGGCGAGGCAGAGTTACGAGACGTTCGTGGCGCAGGCGACCTGCTCGGTGTCGAGCAATTCAACGGAGCACCGTCGGTCCCATTCTCGGCGCGCTCGACCAGCGATGTCGTCGTCTACGGGCTCAGGGCCGACGATTTCGGCGAGCTGCTGACGAAGTATCCGTACGCGCGCCAGTTCGTGTCCGCATTGGGGTCG
>Ga0207669_10000717_pt1 | contig 14331 bp, 10 predicted proteins | sample KBSM33metaG_FD_184329 | JGI IMG/M metagenome (GOLD analysis project Ga0207669, IMG submission 184329) | Miscanthus rhizosphere microbial communities from Kellogg Biological Station, Michigan, USA - KBS M3-3 metaG (SPAdes) (version 2) | ecosystem: Host-associated > Plants > Roots > Rhizosphere >...
GCCGGACAGCAGCACCACGAGCACATCGTCTTCGCCTGTGTTCGAGGCGATCTCGAGAGCCCGCCGCGCACCGTCGACGCTTCCAGCATCGGGCAGGGGGTGACCGCCGTCGCACCACACCGCTCCCCGGGGAAGCGATGTCCCGGTTGCCGTTCCTCGAGGACCAACACCGAGCATCGTCCGCACCCTGACATCGGTTTCCTCGGCAAAGGCAGTCAGCATCGCTGACGCCGCCTTGCCTGCGGCGATCGCGTCCACAGCTTTCGCACGGTGCAGGCTGTCTGCGACCGCGCCGGCCAACGCGCGGCGAACGAGGCCGCCCGCGTTCACGGCAGATATAGCTTCGCCGACGATGGTGCCAAGCTGTTGTCGGAGATGAGAGAGGGGGGTCAGTTCACTTGCCGGGGATCGGCCCAAGCAGAACGCCCGGCCACGAGATCGAATTGCTGCAGAACGTGACTCACCACCTGGTTGGCTTTGTTCTGTTCACACAGCTGGTCTAATTGGGACATGACCTGTGTGAGGGCCCGTTCGACGTCGCTGATCGTTCGCTCCGAGTAGAACTCTCGCTGCGCGTCGAGACAACGCTGACAACGTATGAACTCTTCTCGGTAAAAATTTGAAAGGGAATGCAGGACCCGATCGCAGGGCGGAGGTGAATCAGTTAGGAAGCGGGACAAGCGGTTCCTCAACGCTGGCATCTCCCCCGTTTAGGTAAGTCTAGCGAGCTTCACGAGAATATGTCAACGCAGGCTCGAGCCCGCCCGCCAGGCGGCCGCAAGACCACCCGTACTCCCCACCACCATGCCACCAAGGACGAGGAATGCAGAAAGGCGAATCGGCAGGAACCGGAGCGTCTCCCCGTCAAGGAGAGCGCGTAGCTCGGTTCCCCACCAGGCATTCGTCAGTGCGTGGCTCAACCAGAGAAACAGGATTGCCAGTACGGCGCCGATGCCGCCTTGCAGCAGGCCTTCCGCGACAAAAGGCCCGCGGATATAGGTCAATGGCGAGCCGACCAGCTCCATGATTTCAATTTCGTCATGGCGTGCGATCAGGCCGAGCCGGACGACCGTGGCCACGGTCACGGCCGCCGCCAGTCCCATCAGGAGCGCCAGGCCAAAACCTGCGGCCCTGACCGTATCGAGCACCGCACCAACTCGCGCCAGCCACTCGCGGTCGTAACGAACGTCGACCACCCCTGCCAGTTGCACGATTTGTTTGACGAGCGCGTCCACACGCCCATCCCGCTCCGCCCCCGGCGCGACGCGCACCTCGATTGAGGCTGGAAACGGATTGTCCTCGAAGCCCTCAGCCAGACTGGCCAACTGGGCAAACTCCTGCCGGAATCGTGTGAGAGCCTGCGCCTTGGAGACATACTCGCGCCCGGCCGAAATCCCGCTCTGATCGACAGAAGATTCGATCGCCCCGCGCTGCTCCGACGTGGTGTCGTCAGCCAGATACACAGAGAACTCCGACGCCGACGTCCACCGGGACAGCTGCTGCTGCGCATTCCACGTCAGCAACAACAGGACGCCGAGGACAACGAGCGCAAGCGTGATGGCGAGCACCGCGAAGGCGCTGGATCCGCGACTGCGCCAGAGACTGGCAGCGCCCTGGCGAAATGCGTACTCGATCGCTCTCATCCGACCTCGACGACGCGGCCCTGATCGAGCGTGATGGTGCGTCGACCGACCAGCCGAATCAGTTCGCGGTCGTGGGTAGCGACGAGCACGGTTGTGCCGCCCGCGTTGATCTCTCGCAACAGATTCATGATCTCCAGTGACAGGTCCGGATCGAGGTTGCCGGTCGGCTCGTCGGCAATGAGGAGCGAGGGATCGTTGACGAGCGCGCGCGCGATCGCAATGCGCTGCTGCTCACCACCGGAGAGGTCCTTCGGGTACGCGTTCATACGATGCTGCAGACCGACCCACTTGAGGACCTGGAACGCCCGCCGTCGCTGATTCGCCGCAGGGACGCCCAACACCTCCGGCACGAACGAGATGTTCTCGAGCACGGTGCGACTCGGAATGAGCTTGAAGTCCTGAAAGACGAACCCGATGCCACGGCGGTACTCCTGAACCTCCCGGCGCGACAGCATCGCGAGGTTGTGGCCGTTGACGAAGACCTCGCCCTCGGTCGGACGCTCCTGCATGAGCAGCAGACGGAGGAAGGTGGATTTTCCGGCACCACTCGGACCGGTGAGGAAGACGAACTCGGCTTTCTCGACGTTCAGGGTCAAGTCGCGCAGTGCGTAGAGGCCGCGACTGTAGACCTTCGAGAGACGCCGCGTTTCGATCACGTCAATACACTACCAGAACAGTTGGCGTGGTCTTCAGGATTCGAGGGCGCGCTTCACGAGATCGGAGGCGAGTTTCGGGTTGGCTTTCCCGCCGCTCTTCTTCATGACCTGACCGACGAGGAAGCCAAAGGTTTGTTTCTTTCCGGCGCGATACTGGGCAGCGGTCTCCTCGTTCATCTTGAGCACTTCGGTGACGATCGCCGAGAGCGCACCTTCATCAGAATTCTGTGCAAGCCCCTCTTCGCTCACGATGTCGTCGGCCGATCGGCCCGACTCATACATCTTCGCGAAGACACCCTTGGCGATCGCTGTGCTGATTGTCCCTTTGTCGATGAGCGCGATCAGGGCCGCGAGCGCGGCTGGCGGTATCGGAACGTCGCTGATCTCCTGCGAGCGCTCCTTGAGCGTGCGCAACAACTCGCCCATGATCCAGTTGCTCGCGGCTTTCGGATTGTTCGCGGCCCTGGCGGTCGCTTCGAAGTAGTCCGCCAGCTGCGCTGACTGAGTCAGCACACCGGCGTCGTATGCGGGGATCCCGTACTCCGACACGAATCGCCGGCTGCGCGCCTCGGGCAACTCGGGCATCGTCTCGCGCACCCGATCGATGCGCACCTCGTCGACGAGCAGCGGTGGCAGATCAGGCTCGGGGAAGTAGCGATAGTCGTGCGCTTCTTCCTTGCTCCGCATCGAATGCGTGCGGCCGCTGCCCGTGTCCCAGAGCCGCGTCTCCTGCACGACCTTCCCGCCGCCCTCGATCAAATCGATCTGACGTGTGATCTCGTACTCGAGCGCCTTCTCGAGATAGCGAAACGAGTTGACGTTCTTGACCTCGGCCTTCGTTCCGAGCTTCGTCTGTCCACGGGGACGAATCGAGACGTTGGCGTCACAGCGAAGGCTTCCCTCCTCCATGTTGCCGTCGCTGACCCCCAGCCACACGAGGATGCTTCGGAGTCGCGAGAAAAATTCAGCGGCCTCCCCTGCCGATCGCATGTCGGGCTCACTGACGATCTCGATGAGCGGCACACCGCTTCGGTTGTAGTCGACGTACGTGCGGCGGTCTGAGTCAGGAAAGCCTTCGTGGAGCGACTTCCCCGCGTCCTCCTCCATGTGGATGCGCGTCAGCCCCACGTGCTTCGTCTGGCCATCGACAGTGATCTCGAGGCCGCCGCCAAGCGCGAGCGGCAATTCGTACTGGGAGATCTGATAGCCCTTCGGCAGGTCGGGATAGAAGTAGTTCTTCCGCGCGAAGACCGAGCGCGACTGGACCGCGCAGCCGCACGCGAGCGCGGCCTTGATCGCAAAGTCGACGGCCTGTCGATTGAGAACGGGTAGCGCGCCCGGCAACCCCAGGCACACTGGACAAACCTGAGAGTTGGGCGGTGCGCCAAACTGGGTGCTGCAGCCGCAGAAAATCTTTGTGCGCGTCTGCAGCTGTGCGTGGACTTCGAGGCCGATCACAGCCTCCCAGTCGTTCGAGTTGCTCACTTCTTAGTTCTCAGTGCGTGTTCACGTTCGGTTCTGAGTTCTGGTTCTGTATTCATGTTCGCAGTTCCCGCGACGAACCTCGAACCCGAACCTGAACGCGGAACCTCGAACCGAACCTGAACACGAACCGAGAAGCGAGAACCCGGAAATTCGAACGACTGGGTCGTTACAGCTTCGGCCCTGCCTCTTTCACGGCCGGCTCGACATCCTTCTCGAAGGTGACGAAGTTATCAACGAACATCTTCGCCAGCTTCCTCGCTTGTTCGTCGTACTGCGCGGCGTCGGGCCACGTGCTGCGCGGATCGAGCACCGATTCGGGCACACCGGGGCACGTCGTCGGCATGTCGAGATTGAAGATCGGATGCTTCTGGAACTTCGCGTTGTCCAGCTGTCCCGTCAACGCGGCCGTGATCATCGCGCGCGTGTACGCGATTTTCATGCGCTGGCCGACGCCGTACGGACCGCCGGTCCACCCCGTGTTCACGAGCCACACGCGTGCACCGTGCTTGGCGATCTTTTCGCCCAGCATGCGCGCGTAGACGTTGGGGTTGAGCGGCAGGAACGGCGCTCCGAAGCAGGTGCTGAAGGCCGCTTTCGGCTCGGTCACACCCTTTTCGGTGCCCGCGACGCGCGCCGTGTATCCCGACAGGAAGTGATACATCGCCGCGTCGGGCGAAAGCCGCGCAATCGGAGGCAATACGCCGTACGCGTCGGCCGTCAACATGACCACGTTCTTCGGGTGACCGCCGCGTCCCGACATCTCGGCGTTGTCGATGAAGTCGATCGGATACGACCCGCGCGTGTTCTCGGTCATCGACGCGTCGTCGAGATTGAGCGCACGCGTATCCGGATCGATGACGACATTCTCGAGGATGGTGCCGAATCGTCGAGTCGTCGCGTAGATCTGAGGCTCGGCCTCCTGGGACAACTTGATGACCTTCGCGTAGCAGCCGCCTTCGAAGTTGAAGACGCCTGTGTCGCTCCAGCCGTGCTCGTCGTCGCCGATCAGGCGCCGCTCCGGATCGCTCGAGAGCGTCGTCTTGCCTGTGCCGGAGAGTCCGAAGAAGAGCGCGGTGTCGCCCGCAGCGCCGATATTGGCCGAGCAGTGCATCGAGAGCACACCCTGCAGCGGCAATGTGTAGTTGAGAATCGTGAAAATCGACTTCTTGATCTCGCCGGCGTAATGGGTGCCGCCGATGAGCACGAGCTTCTTGCCGAAGTTCACGAAGATGAACACTTCGGAGCGCGTGCCGTGTTTGGCGGGATCGGCCTTGAAATGCGGTGCGTCGATGACGGTGAACTCCGGCCGGTGCGCCGTGCGCTTCTGCGGATCGTCCTCCGGCAGAAACATGTTGCGCGCGAACAGATTGTGCCAGGCGAACTCGTTGACGACGCGGATCGGCAGGCGATACGCCGGATCGGTGCCGGCCCATGCATCCAGGACGTACAACTCCTTGTCCTGGAGGTGCGACATCATGTCTTTGTGGAGCAGATCGAACTTGGCCTCGTCAATCGGACGATTGACGGTGCCCCAGTGCACATGCTTGTCGCTAATCGGCTCTTTCACCACGAACTTGTCGTTTGGCGAGCGCCCGGTGTGCTGACCGGTCTTGCAGACCAGGGGCCCTTCGGCGGCGAGATTGCCCTCAGACCGACGGAGGGCTTCCTCGTATAGCGCAGCCGTGCCCAGGTTCCAGTGGACGCGTCCCGACCTGACAATCCCCAATGCCTCGAGCCCGTGCGCCCTCTCAACCTGAATCGTCATTCCGCCTCTCTCTAAGTAACTGGAAAACTGCATCGTATCGGTCCAGTCAGAGGCAAGTCAACTGAACGGCAAATCTGCGCACGCCGTCTCAACCCGGCGAGGGGTTTGGAGGTATAGTGGTCCCTGACGAACGCGCTACCCCAAAAGTGGTAAACACGCGGGCTTGACTGCCGTAATCCACATGAGAAGACCTCCTCGACGCGCGAAGCAGACAAGCGCCACGAGTCAGGACGCCACCCCGGCTCCCTCACGGGATTCCGTGCTGGCGGCACGCCTCAAGGCACTGGTGCTGGCCGGAGAGCGCGATCGCGCGAGGGAGCAGTTTGCCGATCTCGTGGCGCACCATCAGCGGCGCGCGGTGCGAATCGCCTACAGCTACCTTCGCGATGCGCACGATGCCGATGAGGCGGTACAAGACGCATTCGTCAAAGTGTTCACCCACATAGCGAGCTATCGAGAGGAATACCCCTTCGAGGTGTGGTTCACCCGCATCCTCGTTAATGGGTGCCTCGACCTTCGCAAGGCGCGCGCGCGCCGGATGCGCTGGGTGCTGCCGATGTCGTCGCCCGCTGAATCCGCGCCCGCCGATCCGCCCGCCATTCAGCCGAGCCCGGAAGATCGCGTGATCTCGACTGAACGCGCCGGTCACATCTCCCAGGCAATCGAGAAGCTCCCGGATCGTCAGCGTGCCGTTTTCACGATGTGCCACGTGGCGGACCAGACCACGAGTGAAGTGAGCCAGGCGCTCGGGTTGAGTGAGGCGACCGTCAGAGTTCACTTGTTTCGCGCCGTGCGAAAGCTTCGGAAGCTGCTCGCGTCCGAACGCGTGGCGAAACCGGCGCCAAAGGTCGCGGATTCCGGCGATCAGGCAGCGGAAGAACGAGCGGCGCCGACGAGGTCGGCGGTATGAGCCATCCGCATCTCTCTGACGATCGGCTCGTAGAAATCTGCTTCGACCTCGACGTCACGTCGTCCGACCGCGCGCATCTGCAAGACTGCGCGACGTGCGAACAGCGGCGATCGAACCTCGCCGGCACGCTCGATGACATCGACATGGCCGCGACCGAAGATGCAGACGCGGCATTTCCCGCGGAGCGCCTCGCGCGTCAGCGTGCCCGCATCCTGCAGCGCGTCGATCAGGATGGTCGCCCCGCTCGGGTGATCGCGTTTCCCGCCGGCTACACCCACGAAGCGGCGCCGCGTCGGATTCGCCCTGCGCGCTGGGGCACTGTGGCTGCAGCGGTTGCGGCTTCGTTCCTCGTGGGACTGCTGGCGGAACATCTCGCGCACGATTTTCCCGGCAGCCGTCAGGCGAACCCGGTCCAGCGGACGCAGGGAGCCCTCGTCACAAACACGCAGGCTCGTGCGTCATCCGATGACGAATTCCTCGGCCAGGTGGAAATTGCTGCCGTCGGTGTCGGTCCAGCCGCGCTGAGACCACTGGACGCCATGACGCCTCGCGCGTGGGACGCTCGCTGACCGACGCCCGCGCCGTGACCCGGCGATGACGCAGAGTCCCCTCATCTTTCGAAAAGGGCTCAACCTCAAGCACGAAGTCGCGGACGTGCTCGCCGAGAGCTATCACAGCGATCTCGTCGCCGCGGTCAAAGCGTCCGACTATCGATTCGAGTCCGGTCGATTGAGCGTGTATCTCGCGCGCGAGTTCGGCTTCTGTTATGGAGTCGATCGCGCGGTCGACTACGCCTACCAGACGCGAAAGCGCTTCCCCGATCGGACGGTGTTTCTGACCGGTGAGATCATCCACAATCCCCACGTCAACGATCAGATTCGCGCCCAGGGGATCCGCTTCCTCAGCGACCCTGGTGAATCGTTCGACGCGCTGACGCCGAACGATGTCGTCATCCTGCCGGCGTTCGGGATCACGGTCGAACTGCTCGAGTGGCTCGTGGACCGCGGATGCACATTGGTCGACACCACGTGCGGCTCAGTATTGAACGTGTGGAAGAACGTGAAGCGGTATTCAGACGACGGCTTCACATCGATCATTCACGGGAAATACCGGCACGAAGAAACGCGCGCAACCGCATCGCAGGCCCATCAATCGGGGCGTGGTCACTTCCTCGTTGTCCTCGATCGGAGCGAAGCAACGACCGTCTGCGACTACATCCGGATGGGTGGCGATCGGTCCGCGTTTCTCGAGACATTCGAGAACGCCATCTCACCCGGTTTCGATCCTGACCAGCATCTCGAGCGCATCGGCTGCGCCAATCAGACGACGATGCTCAGTTCGGAGTCGCTCGAGATCGGCGAGATGTTCAGACAGGCGATGGCGGAGAAGTACGGTGAGGCAGGCCTTCCCCAACGCTTCCGCGCCTTCGACACGATCTGCAGCGCGACGCAGGACAGGCAGGATGCCATTCTGCAGTTGCTTGGCGAGCGGCGGCTCGATCTGATGATCGTCCTTGGGGGCTACAACAGCAGCAACACCTGCAATCTGGCGCGGATCTGCGCCGAGCGGATACCGACCTACCACATCGCCGATCCGCACGGCCTGGCATCCGGCGAGGAGATTCGTCACAAGCCCGTACAGGGCAAGCAGGAGGTCACGAGCCGGGGGTGGCTGCCGGCAGGTCAGATTGCTGTTGGACTTACGTCCGGGGCGTCAACCCCCGATAACCTGGTAGAGGCCGTGATTCGGCGGCTCGAGGCCTTGGCGAACGTCACCTGAAAGCCATCAAATCTCGCTCTAAACCATGCTACGCTAGGGAATTGCGTCTGCGACCGTAAACGCGCTTTCTGAAGCGGTCGTAACACAGCTTAGCCATGAATTCCATTGTCCGGCTCGGCCGGGGAACCGTGCTGATTGCTGCGCTGCTGTTCCTCGCCGCTCCGGCCGCGGCACAGGGGTTCAAGTGGTGGCAATCGGACCTCTACAAGAGGGAACTTGGATTGACTCTCGAGCAGAGCCGCCGGCTCGAGGACGTTTTCCAGGCCGCCGTGCCAACCCTCCGGGTCCAGAAGAAAGCCCTGGATCAGGCCGAAACTGAATTCGAGCGGCTCGTGGAGAAGGGCGACGACGGCGCCGTCATGGAGCAGGTCGGGCGCGTCGAGATCGCCCGCGCAGAGTTGAACAAGTCTCGAACGATGATGCTGCTCCGGATGAGGCGGGCGCTGACAACCGATCAGTGGGCCAAGTTTACCGCGCTGCATCAGGCTGCCGAACGTGAACGCGCGGGGCAGGACGAGCGCAGCAAATAGCGTCGATCGAATAACCCCAGTTAACAGGACTTAACAGGTTTTACAAAAGACCATGAAGACTTCGTGTGCCCTTTTGACAATCCTGACCGTCGCAACGATGGGCACTCCCATCGCTGCTCAGACGACGTCAGAATCGGCCCGCGTGGACCAAATCGCCAGGGAAGCCGCGCAGAAGTTCGCTGAAGCGCGAGCGGCTGGCGCCTCGGAGGTCGGGGAACAAACGCGGCCAACCGTCCCTCCCCCGCCTCCTGGAGTGCGGACCGAGTTGACGCTCGATTCCGCAGTCGAGCGAGCGCTGGACCGCAACCTCGACCTGGCCGTCGAACGGCTGACGCCGCAGACGTACGACTTCGCGCTCGCCGGCCTCGATGCGACATTTCACCCGAACCTGATCTCCACGTTCGGCACGCGCAACCAGACGACGTTCACGCGCAGCCAGACAGCCGGCGGTGACATCCTCACCACCGGCACGCTGACGGCCAACAATGGCGTGCAACAGAATCTCAAATGGGGCGGAGGCAGCTTCGCGGTCGCGTTCAACAACAACCGCCAGGAGCAGTCGGACCTCTTCGCCACGCGCAATCCCGTTCTCAACTCGAACCTGTTGCTGGCATTCAGTCAGCCGCTGCTGCGTAGCTTCCGCACCGACGCCGTTCGCACGCAGCTGAAGATCACGAAGATCAACCAGGAGATGTCAGAGACGCAGTTGCGGGCCACGGTCGTTCGCACGGTGGCGAACGTTCGCAACGCCTACTGGGATCTCGTATTCGCGATTCAGGCCGAGGAAGTCGCGCAGAACTCGCTGCAGCTTGCGAGCAAGCTCGTCGAAGACAACCGCGCGCGCGTCGAGGTCGGCACACTGGCGCCGCTCGACGTCACGCAGGCCGAGGCCGAGCAGGCCACCCGCCGGCAGACACTTGCGCAGGCGCGAGCCACGCACGGTACCGCTGAACTTGCTCTCAAGCGGCTCATCGTCAACGGCACCGAAGATCCGTACTGGACGGCCAGCATAGAACCGGTCGATCGTCCGACGTATACGACAGAGACAATCGACGTCGCTGCGGCAGTGCGGCGTGCACTGAGCTCGCGCACCGACCTCGAGCAGTCCAAGAAACAGGTGCAGTCGAACGACGTGTCGATCAGGAGTTTGAGCGACGCGCAGTTGCCCGCCCTCGACCTGACCGCGTCGTACGGTCTCGCGGGAATCGGCGGAACGCAATTCGTGCGGCCTGCGGGCGCGGCACTCGGTGCCGCACCGACGCAGATCATCCCGAGCGGATTCAGTGACGCGTTGGGCCTGCTCACCGACGGGAAAGCGCCGAGCTGGAACTTCCAGCTCAATTTCAGCTATCCGCTCGGCACGAGCCCTGCGGAGGCAGCGACAGCACGTGCGCGATTGCAGCAGCGTCAGACGATTGCGCAAAGCCGGCAACTCGAACTGCAGATCGCGACTGAGGTCAGCAACGCGGCACTGCTCGTGGACTCCAACCGCGAGCGGCTGCAGGCAGCTACCGCGGCGAAAGAGCTTGCCGATCTCCGTCTCTCCGCCGAGCAAAGCCGGTTCGAGGTGGGACTCTCGACGAACTTCTTCGTGGTGCAGGCGCAGCGCGATCTGCGAGACGCGCAGAACGCAGAACTGCGCGCCCTGCTCGACTATCGACGCTCGCAGGTCGAGTTCGAGCGCGTGCAGGAAATTCCGTCGGCGGGTACCGTGGGCATCACTAACATCCAGCCCGGCAACGCAACGGCGCCGCGTGCGAACACGGGCGGCGTTGGCGGCGGTAACTTCGGTGGCAACAACTAAGCTTTTGGTTCAAGAAAGCGGGTTCGTGTCCCTCTCATGAAAAAAGCCCTCATCGTTGCGGTCGCCGCGGTTGCACTCGCCGGCTCGTCCTATTACCTCGGCGTGTCCCGCAGATCTCAGCCGGGCGACGGCACGGCTCAGGCTGGAGGTGCGGCAGGTGGCAGGCGCGGTGGCGGCGCCGGATTCCCGGGCGGCGGCGGTGGGTTCCCAGGCGGCGGCGGGGGCGGATTCCGAGGAGGTGGCGGCCGCGGTCCAATGACCGTTGAACTGGCCAAGGCGTCACGAACGTCACTCGCCGAGGAGATCACCGTTGTCGGCAATCTCATCGGCGATGCGACCGTGTCAGTGGTACCTCGCGCGGCCGGACGTCTTCAGGACTTGTCGGTTCGACTCGGCGATCGAGTAAATCGCGGTGAGCGGATCGCGAAGATCGAGGATTTCGAGATCGTCGAGCAGGTGAAGCAAGCCGAAGCGGCACAGCAGGTCTCCCTCGCGACGATTCGCCAGCGCGAAGCAGACCTGCAGCTCGCCGAGACCAGCGTCGAACGCTCGCGCAGCCTCTTCGAGCGTCAACTGCTCCCCAAACAGACACTCGACGACAACGAAGCGCGCTATCAGGCCGCTCTGGCACAGCTCGATCTCGCACGCGCGCAGAACGCACAATCGAAGGCGCGCCTCGACGAACTGCGCATCAACCTGGCGAACACCGTGATCACCTCGCCAGTCAACGGCTTCGTTTCGAAGCGCAACGTTGATCCAGGCGCGTTCGTGTCGCAGCAGACTCCGGTCGCTGATGTCGTTGACATCACGCGCGTCCGGCTCGTGGCCAACGTCGTCGAGAAAGATCTCAAGGAACTCGAAAACGGCAACGCGACTCGCGTGCAGGTGGACGCGTTTCCCGGAGAGACGTTTATGGGACGCATCGCGCGCGTCTCCCCTGTTCTCGATCCAGCCACGCGCACGGCGCCGATCGAGATCGAGATTGCGAATCCGACCTACCGGCTGAAGCCGGGAATGTATGCCCGGGTCGGGATCACAACACAAACAAAGAAGGAAGCGCTCGTGCTTCCGTCAAGTGCCGTGGTCGATCTGGGCGGTCGGCGCGGCGTCTTCCAGTTGCAGAACGACACGGCGGTTTTCAAGACCGTGCAGGTAGGGTCTGAACAGGGTTTGGTCGTCGAGATCCTTGCCGGCCTCGTGGAGGGAGACGAAGTGATCTCGACCGGAGCCGGAGCGTTGCGCGATGGCGATCGCGTCGCCCTACCGGGCGGCCGCGCGGGCGGAAATGGTCGCGGTAGACGCGGCGGCGAGGCCAATGCGGCACCTGAGTCAGGTGGTGCTGGCTCGCGCGGCGGTGCGCGCGGCGATGCGCCACCGGCTGCCGGGAATGGCCCTCAGGCACAGACCGGCTCGCCTTCAGCTCAAGGTGGGCAGCCGAGCAAGCATGATTCGACCGGCAGCGAAGCCTACGCCGGCCGCGAAGGAGACAGTGGCCGCCGCGGAGACGGCAGCGGTGGCGGTGGAAGCCGTGAAGGTCGCGAAGGTCGCCGCTCCGGTGGCGACGGCAGCGGACGTCGCGGTGGCAATAATGGGACGACGACCCAGCCGTCGGGCAGCGTCAGTCAGTGAACGGCCGGTGATAACCGGAGCAAGGCGGCAGCGGTGGCGCTCGATCGGGCGCCGTAGTCTTGTCACGTCAGGTCATGACAGAGTGCTGATATGAGTATCCCTCGTCTCGCGATTCACCGCCCGGTCACGATGTTCATGATCAGTGCGGTCATCACCCTCCTCGGTGCGATCTCGCTCTCGCGCCTCCCGGTCGATCTCATGCCGGAGTTCGAGCAGCCGACCCTCAACGTCCGCACCAGCTATGCCGGCGTCGGTCCTCTCGAAATCGAGGAACTGATCACGCGGCCGATGGAACAAGGCGTGAGCGCCGTTCCCGGTATCACGCGCGTCGAGTCGAGTTCCTCTGAAGGCAACAGCCAGATCAGGCTGAACTTCGAGTGGGGATCCGATCTGTCGGAAGCCGCGGACGAAGTGCGCACCCGCGTGGACCGCATGCGCAATCGGCTGCCCGAGGACGCCGATCCGCCAACGATTTTCAAGTTCGACTCGAACCAGCTTCCCGTGTTGCAGATCGGCATCGAAGGCGAGTACGACCCGGTGACGCTCCGCGAAGTCGCGCAAAACGAGATCGCGCCGCGCTTCGAGCGCGTGGACGGCGTTGCCGCCGTGACTGTCAACGGCGGCGTCCGTCGCGAGATCCACGTTGACCTCTCCAAGGAAAAGATCACCGCGCTGAACCTCTCGGTGAGCCAGGTCGTCGCCTCGCTCCGCTCCGAGAATCAGAACACGCCACTCGGAGAGATCTACCAGGGCGACGCCACCTTCCTCGTCCGCAGCCAGGGGCAGTTCCAGAGCATCGAAGACATCAAGAACATGGTCGTCATGACGCGTCAGAACGTGCCCGTGTATCTGCGGGACATCGCCGACGTGTCGGACACGACCGAGCAACGCCGTTCGTTCATGCGCATCAACGGCAAGCCGGGCATCCAGTTGCAGGTGCAGAAGCAGTCGGGCAAGAACACCGTCGCAGTCGCCAACCTGGTTCGCGCCGAAGTCGAGCGCGTGAACAAGGAAGTGCCCGGCGTCAAGCTGATCGTCACGCAGGACAACTCGGTGTTCATTCAGCGCGCCATCAACAACGTGCAGGAGCACGCCGTCGTCGGCGGCATCCTCGTGGTGCTGATCATCTTCGCGTTCCTGCGCGACCTGCGATCGACGCTGATCGTCTGCACGTCGATTCCGGTCTCGGTCATCGGGACCTTTGCACTGCTCTACTTCGGCGGCTTCACGCTGAACACGATGACCTTCGGCGGTCTGGCGCTGGGGATCGGCATGATCGTCGACGCGGCGATCGTCGTGCTCGAAAACACGCATCGCCATCTGCACATGGGCAAGGACAAGATGACCGCCGCTATCGAAGGCAGCGAGGAAGTCTGGTCCGCGATCCTGGCGTCGACACTCACCCACATCGCCGTGTTCATCCCGCTTCTGTTCCTGTCCGGAACGGCGAGCATCATGTTCACGCAGCTGTCGGTTGTCGTGATGTTCTCGCTGGCCATGTCGCTGTTCGTCGCCGTGACCATCGTGCCGGTGCTCTGCTCGCGCTGGCTGAAGACGCCTGACGAAGAGGCGCAGGCGACCGGCATCATGGCGCGTTTCTATCGCCTCAGCGAACGGTTCCTCGAAGGCATGGACGAGCAGTATCGCAAGGCGATTCACATGGCGCTCAATCACCGCCCGAGCGTCATCGCCGCAGCCGCGGTCCTGGTCGTGGCGGCCGTGGTGATCTACCCGATGGTTCCCGTCGAGCTGATGCCGCAGACCGACGAAGGCGAGGTCAACATCAACGCCGAACTCGCAGTCGGGACCCGCGTCGAGCGCACGGAGGAAGCACTGCTCCGCCTGGAAGACATGGTTCGCGAGCGTGTACCTGAAGCCGTCACCATCATCACCAACGGCGGCGGCGGCGGTAACAACTGGAACGGTGGCGGCGGTGGTGGTGGCGGCGGCAGCACGCACCGTGGGCAGATTCGCGTGATGCTCGTCCCGCGCGATCAGCGGACGCGTACCAACGAGGAAATCGCGATCTCGCTCCGCCGCGAGCTGCAGGGCCTGCCCGGCGTCGCAGTTCGCGCCAACCCGGCTGGCGGCAACAACCAGATCATGCGATTCCTGAGCGGCGGCGGCAAC
>Ga0207669_10000723_pt1 | contig 14287 bp, 11 predicted proteins | sample KBSM33metaG_FD_184329 | JGI IMG/M metagenome (GOLD analysis project Ga0207669, IMG submission 184329) | Miscanthus rhizosphere microbial communities from Kellogg Biological Station, Michigan, USA - KBS M3-3 metaG (SPAdes) (version 2) | ecosystem: Host-associated > Plants > Roots > Rhizosphere >...
GAGCTCCTTGCGCCGGCGAGCAACGACGAAGGCCATCACCCCGTACAGTCCGATCGACGCCAGCAGCGTGGCGAGCATGCCAAAGCTCGCCGCCAGCAGTGCCACGAGGCGATCCGACAACAGCGTTTCGTCGAGCTGCGATTCCAACGTCTTCATCGCATACACGGGCAGCCCGCTATCGAGCTGCTGCACCTCGCGTCGAATCAGCCCGTACATCGAATTCGATGCCGCGAGCGTGCGCACGTAGAAGACCGTGCTGCCGTTGCCATGCTGCGGCACGTACACCTGCCGGTGAACCCCTTCGCGCGGCCCTTCGTAGAGCGCATCGGCGACGACGCCGATGATCTCGATTTCGAGCTTGGTGTCGGGTCCCGTGCCGAACCCGATCCGCTTGCCGAGCGCGTTGCCGCGTGGGAAGAAGTGCTCGGCGAAGCGCTGATTGACGATGGCCACTCTGGGGCCGGTCACTTTGGCGTCGGTGAACGCCACGGGGTCGTTGTCGGTGAAGTCACGTCCGGCTCTGAACGGAATCTTCATCGTCTTGAAGTAGCCGGGCGAGATGGCGTTCATGAACGCCTGCATGTCTTCGCCATCCGCCGGTTTGTGGCCTTCGACCGACATGCTGCTGTCCCACTCGTCGCCGCTCAAGACCGCGACCGCGGCTCGTCCGACCGACTCGACGGCGGGTGTCGTGCGCAGCCGATCGAGCAGCGAACGGTAGAAAATGTCGGCGCGCTCGTCCGTGTACCCGTTCAAGGCCGGCGAGAGCTGGAAGGTCACGAGATTGTCGAGTACGACGCCCGTTTCGGTCGTTTTCAGGTTCTGCAGGCTCCGCACGAACAGGCCGGCTCCAAACAACAACAGAAAGCTGAGCGCGACCTGTGCGGTCACGAGCCCCTTCCGGAGGAACAACGATCCGCCAGCACCCGCGATCGCCCCAACGGTGTCTTTCAATGTCGTCCAGGGATCCGGGCGGCTCGCGCGCAGCGCGGGAAGCAGTCCGAACACGATGCCTGTCACGAAGGTCAGCACGAGTGCGAATCCGAGAATCCGCACATCGGGTTCGGCCCGAATGAGCAGCGGATTCTCATTGGAGGGAATGAGCGCCAGCAGCCCCCGAGTCAGCGCCACGGCGAGGACGATGCCCAGGATCCCGCCGATCGACGAGAGCACCAGGCTCTCGGCGAGCAGCTGCTTCACGAGCCGTCCGCGCGTCGCACCGATCGACAGACGGACGGCAATCTCCCGCTGCCGCATGAAGCCGCGGGCGATGAGCAGATTCGCCACGTTCGCGCACGCGATGAGCAGCACGAGCCCGACCATGCACATCAGCACGATCAGTGCGGTCGAGAAGTCGTTGCGCAAGGGCGAGTACCCGATGGCGGCGGCTTCGACTTTCAGCTCGCCCTTCATGAATTGTTCGCGCGAATACTTCGACCAGTCCTTCGCGGCGGGTAGCGTCATCTCGTAGCTGCGGATTTGCGTGAACAGCCCTTGCAGCGGACCAGCCGCCGACGTCACGGTCTCGCCTGGCTTCAATCGTGCGAAGACCTGGACCCAGCGGCAGCGCCGGTCGTCCATGTGGACCCATGTCCACTCCGGCAGCATCGTGTCCTTCATCAGGATGGGGACGCGTATCTGCGGCGACTGCGCCGGATCGACACCGGCAAAGCCCTCTTCCGAGACCCCGACGATCGTCATCGGATAGTTGTTGACGAGAACTTTCTTCCCGATCACCTTGGGGTCGCGTGCGAAACGGCTGGTCCAGTAGTCGTAGGACAGCACCACGACCGGATGCCCCTGGTACACCTGGTCGTCCTCTTTCGAATTGAAGATGCGGCCCGCGGCTGGGCGGACGCCGAGCATCGTGAAGTAGTTGCCAGATACCAGCTCTGTCTGCAGCCGCTCGGTCCGATTGTCGATGCTCACCGAGGCCGGCATGATGCGCCGGCACAGCACCTCCGACAGCGGCGCCGCCCGCTTCTGATAGTCCTTGTAGATGGGGTACGAATGCATGCGCATCCCCATGTTGCTGCCGTTGTGCTCGCCGCGCTGGAACAGCATGACGAGCTGCTCGGGATGTTTGACCGGCAGCTTCCTCAGCAGGATCTGGTCGATCAGCGTGAAGATCGCCGTATTGGCCCCGATGCCGAGCGCCAGCGAGAGGATCGCCACGGTGGCAAACAGCGGACTGCGCCGCAATCCACGGAACGCGAGACGGACGTCAGACAGTGAGGACATGACAGGTCCTTAGACGGTCGGGGGCGGGCCGGCGTTTGCCCGCCTTCGCGCGACGCGAGTTCGCGACGCGCTACGGCGAGGCAGGCGCATAGTGCTAAAAATATAGCACACTCAGGCAGAATGCAAGCCTCCCGTTCGCACCGCCCGCAACTCAGCGAGCGAAGGCGGCCAGCGTGACGTTCAGGCGGGAGAACACCGTGCAGGCCGATGCCGTCGCCACGGCGTCGAAGACCTCGGCGTCGTCAGCGAGCCCGAGTGCACGGATGGGAGCGTACGCGTCGTGATCCAGCTTCCATGGCGCGAGGGTCACGATGTCGGCAAGGGTCACGAGGGCGCGATCGATGTCGTCGGCCGGCATGGCAGGAGAGACGGTAGCGTCGCCGAGACGCTCCGCCACTGCGTGGGCGACCACAGCGCGCTGATGGCGCGTGAGCGCTGCGTCCCGCTCGAGTGCGTGCTGGCGCCACGCCGTGACGAGCTCGACGGCGCCGGGACGCTCGGTCAGCTGGATCGGCTGCGGCGTGCCGGGATCCGGCACTGAGTCTGGCCAGAGATACGGCGGCGTCGACGGTACGAGGTGCGGCGCGCCGAACGAGTCGGGGTAATCGGCATCGACGCCGACGGCATCCGCGATCCGGTTGAAGTGCCCGAAGAGCGACGTCTGCAGAACCGCGTGCAGGATGCCGGGGCCGTCGAGTCCGCCCGCACGCGCCCGCTCGAGATCGGCGCCGGTCAGCGCCCACGGGCGTTCCGTCACGTCGATTGTCAGACGCAGCAACGCCCGGACGACCGGGTCGGCGTGCCGGTCTGCCACTCCACGTGGATCGGCAACCACTGCCCACGACAGCGCATCATCAGCACGAGCGGCACGCAGAAACTCTGCGTGAGCGGCCGTTCAATAGAAGCACTGATTGAGGCGCGAGGTCGCCGCCGCGATCAGCTCACGCTGCCACCAGGCGAGCGGGCCTGACTGATTCACGCCGCCAGAGAACGCAAACACGCGCGGCATCAGCCCGGGATCCAGGCTGTGCGCGCGCACGATCCCGGCGACGCCGCCGTGTAGCGGCTTGTAGATCGCCGGCATCGGCCGCCCGCTCATCCGGCCGTACACCTCGGCAAGCGGGCCGGTGGCGTCGGACGGTTCGATGATTCGAAGATGGGACATCCTTCGAAAGCATACCCGACGAGACCCAGGGGTCGAAGGGTCACAGAGTCGAACGGTCGAAGGGTCACAGAGTCGAAGGGTCACAGGGTCGAGCTGTTCTACAATCGCGCCACGCGTGTCGTTCCAGACGATTCTGTATACCCTGCTCGGACTGAATCGGGCGGGCAAGATTCTCTACACGTCGCTCTTCGTACTCGCCGTTCCGGTAGGTGTCCTGTACCTCGTCTTCCTGCCCCGCTGGCAATTCACGGACGAAGACGAGCGATTGTTTCGTGCGGCGCGACACGGCGATCTTCCAGGCGTCGAACGATCCGTCGCGGCCGGCGCGCACGTCAACGGCCTCGCCCCGATCGATCGAAAGACCGTCCTCTTTCGCGCGGCGGTGTTCGGTCACGCCAACGTGGTGCAGTGGCTGCTCGCCCATGGCGCCGATGCCGCCGCCCGTGGATCCGACGGCCGCACGGCGCTCGAAGTGGTCACTGCTGCGCGCGCCGACGAGAAAGATCCCGCGGCCGCCGAGGCACTCGAACGCGTGATCGCCATCCTCAGTGAGGCCGGGAAGTGACGGGTCGCGGCGCCGCTCTCCTAGCCGCCGCGGCCTTGTTCGTCGCGGCGTGCCACACCGACTCCTCTCTGTACGGTGGGGATCCTGAGCGGCAGCTGCTTGCTGCGACGACGGCGCTGGACGTGGCGCGCGTGAAGCAACTCCTGAGCGCCGGCGCCAATCCCAACCTGATGGCGCCTTACGGGAACCTCCATCACTCGCCCTGGGAGATCGCACTCAAACAAGCGCGTCCCGGCCATCCCGAGCACGTCGCCATCGTGCAGGCGATGCTCGACGCAAAAGCGAATCCCCGTTGGGCCTACGGTGAACATACCTACAAGGGCACTGTCCGCTGGTATAAGGATCCACCCCTGATGATCGTCGGAGCAGTTCCGGAGATCGTGCGTCCGCTGATGCGGGCGGGACTCGATCCGCGCGACGCTGAGGGCGCGCTCGTCGAAGCTGTCGAGAACCGGGAAACTGAAATCGTTCACGTGCTTGTCGAAGCGGGTGTGAACGTGAACACGCACACGGGAGCGAATACTCCGCTCGTCGCGGCCATCGAGACCCGGAACCTGGCGCTGATGACCTACCTCGAGGAACACGGCGCGCGTGAAAAGCCCTGAGCGGGTTTCAAGAAGGCCTCAATCGTCGCGCGTCTGTCACTTCGCCTTGCCACTCTCCTCGGCGTCGAGATGGAACCGCTGCAGCACGTGGTGGAACACGGGCGCGAGCATCACGCCGGCCAACACGAGGAACACAACGCCGGCCAGCAGCGCATAGACGCCCGCCAGCCACTTCCCTGCGGTCGTTTTCAGCGGATCGACCGGCCCCATGCCGCCCAGCAGCATCGCGGCGTTCAGGAACGAATCAGCCCAGGGAAGCCCTTCGACCCAGTGATACAGGCTCATGCCGAGCGCCAGCGTGGCGACTCCCAGCGGCACGAGCGCGCTGGCGTGAGACACCATACGACCGGCGAGCGGCCATGGTCTGACCACGTGGCGCACCGGAGGTCGGCTCGTCATAATCATCCTTTACTCGATGCACGCATTGACGATGACGCATACAGCCGCGCGGCGATCCCGCGACCGTGATGCGCGGTTGTGCGCCGGGTTGACGCGTTCGTCGTCCCGGACAACTATCACTCACTCACCACGTAGGCGCGCTACCTCAACAACTCATTGAACTGGACGCGTATGAGCGGCTCAATGACAGCAACCCTGATCGTCTCCCTTCTGATCGGCGTCGTCGCCGGTCTTCGCGCGATGACCGCTCCTGCGGCCGTGAGCTGGGCCGCCAGGCTGGGTTGGATCGACCTCGCACCCACCGGGTTCGCGTTTCTCGGGTGGGCGTACGCCCCCTGGATTCTGACCCTGTTCGCGCTCGGCGAGTTCGTCACGGATCAGTTGCCGACCACGCCCAGCCGCACCGTGCCAGTGCAGTTTGCCGCACGCCTCGTGACAGGAGGACTGTCTGGCGCCGCCATTGGCGCCGCGCGCGACAATTTGATCGCCGGTTTCATCGCCGGCGTCCTGGGGGCCGTCATCGGCACACTGGGTGGACGCCAGTTTCGCGGAGCGCTCGCGAAAGCGTTCGGAAACGATCACCCGGCTGCGTTCATCGAAGATGCCGTTGCGATCGGGGGCGCGGTTCTCGCGCTCGGTGTGTTGCTATGACTTCTTTCGACGCGATCATCATCGGCGCCGGCCAGGCGGGTCCTTCGCTCGCGTACCGTCTGAGTGCGGCCGGGATGACGGTTGCATTCGTCGAGCGCAAGTTGTTCGGCGGCACGTGCGTCAATACCGGGTGCACGCCAACGAAGACGCTGGTGGCGAGCGCGTACGCGGCACACCTCGCTCGCCGTGCGTCGGAGTACGGCGTCGTACTCGACCAGCCTCCGCGGATCGACATGCGCACCGCGAAGGCACGCGCGGACTCGGTCGTGGCCAACTCGCGCAACGGCGTCGAGCGCGGCCTGCGCGCGCTCGAACGATGCACGGTCTTTACCGGCCAGGCGTGTTTCGAATCGCCTACGACGGTTCGGGTCGGTGAGAACGTGCTGACGGCGCCGCGCATCTTCATCAATGTCGGCGGGCGCGCTCGCACCCCCGACTTCCCGGGTATCAAGAGCGTGCCGTTCCTGACGAACACGACCATCCTCCAGCTGGATACCGTGCCTCGTCATCTCATCATCGTCGGCGGCAGTTACATCGGACTCGAATTCGCGCAGATCTATCGGCGCTTCGGCGCCGAGGTCACGGTCATCGAGATGTCGAAGCATCTGATCTCACGCGAAGACGAAGACGTCTCAGACGCGATCCGTGACATCGTCGAGCGCGAGGGCATTCATGTCAGGACGGGCGCGGAATGCATCTCGCTCGCGCCGCATGCCGAGGGCGTGGCCGTGTCGGTGGACTGCACTCAGGGTGCGCCGGAAGTCGCCGGATCGACCGTCCTGCTGGCCGTGGGACGCGTGCCGAACACTGCCGATCTCGGCCTCGACAAAGCCGGCGTGCGGATGGACGCGCGCGGCTACATCACCGTAGACGACACACTCGCGACCAACGTACCCGGCATCTGGGCCCTCGGCGATTGCAACGGACGCGGTGCGTTCACGCATACGGCGTACAACGACTACGAGATCGTCGCGGCCAACCTTCTCGACAAGGAATCGCGACGATTGAGCGCCCGCATCCCGGGGTACGCGCTCTACATCGACCCACCGCTTGGTCGCGTGGGCATGACAGAAACGGAAGCACGCGCCACGGGCAAGCGCATCCTGGTCTCGAAACGTCCGATGACACGCGTCAGCCGCGCGATCGAAAAAGGCGAGACGCTGGGATTCATGAAGGTCGTCGTGGACGCAGAGACGAAGAAGATCATGGGAGCCGCGATTCTGGGGACGGGCGGCGACGAGGCCATTCACGGCATTCTGGACATGATGAATGCGGGCGTGCCCTATCCCGTGCTCCAGCGTGCAGTCCCGATTCACCCGACCGTGTCGGAGTTGATTCCGACTCTGCTCGGCGACCTGAAGCCCGCGTGAGAGGGTTCGGGCTCGGGATCCGTTTCAGTTCTTGCCGTCACACGACGACGCACTGATCGCTGGAATTACGCGACGACCGTCTGTGCCGCATAATGGGCCCCGTGTGTGGCCGCCTGACCGCGCTGATCGTGCTCGGTTGCGCCCTCGCGACAGGGGTGAACGCGCGTCAGAGCCGCTCGCCCACGGAGCCAACGTCACTACCGACACGTCAGGGATCGGAATACATTTCACTCGTTGCGACCGATTACACGCGCGTCGAGTGCGGACTCTCACACCTATCCCGACCCTAATCGGCCCAACCGGCGCGCGACCGCGAACGGCGCGGGATCGCTCCAGTCGGCGCGCGGATCGGCCACGAGCCGCGCGAACAGCCAGAGCCTGATCCGGGCGCTCTCGATCTCGACCAGATCCGCAAAACGATCGATGACGCCGACGGGATCGCCCGCGAGCTGCTCGAGACGATCCGACAGAAACAGCTGCGTGGCGTCGTAGGCTGGATCGCCGACGAACGGCTTCGGATCGATGACCAGCCATGGCTCGCGCGTCGCTCGCAAGACGTTCCCGGGGTGCAGGTCCGTGGCGAGCAGCACGGCCGACGGCTGATCGCGAGACAGGTGATGGAACAGGCGAAGGCCTTCGCGAACGAGGCCGGGGTCGGGCCACTCGGGCTCACGCGCGAGCGCCTCGTCGCTCCACAAATCCAGCTGCGCTGACAGCGGACGGAACGAGTGCGGATCCGATGGCGGCCGCCACAATCGCCGCAGCAGACCGGCGATGACGCGATCCTGCTCGGTGTGTGGCACCGTTCGCAACGACGCCCCCGGCTCGCAGCGCTCGAGGAGCATCGCACCGCTCGCGGCGTCCTCGTCGAGGAGCCTGATGGCCGGGTCGCCGTTCCAGAACCGCAGCCCGCTGGCTTCGTCGCGCGCTTCGAAGTGCGGCATGCCGATCTTGAGCACGACGCGTGCACCGTCAGCGGTCTCGGCGGGTGCCACCCACGCGCAACTCCCCTCGTCCGTTGTGAACGGCTCGGAGAGCGTCAACGACCATCGTGCCTCGAGCTCGGTGACCGTCGCGGGGAGCCGCCGGAGCCACTCGACGCACTCGGCGGCACCAGCGCACGAGGCGATCAGGCGCGGCGGAATGATCAGCGCCATCGGCGATCCTGACGGGTCGGGGCCGCGATCGTGCCAGAATGACGGCGCCCGACACTCCCTGGAGCCACTGCCATGAACATTCCGGTCACCCGCCGCCAGTTTCTCGAGCGCTCGCTGAGCGCCGCGGCAGTCGCGTCACGCGCCGACGTCTTGGGAGTTGACCGCCAGCAGTCCTCGCCGCCGGGCGCCATTCGCCTCGGCGGGCCGATCTTCGTGAAGACCGACGACCCGGAGGAGATGGCGCGTGCGCATCGTGAGCTCGGATACCGCGCGGCGTATTGTCCGAAGGCGGAGGTGAAAGACACGGCACGCGTGCGGGCGATAGAGGCGGCCTTCAAGCGGCAGGACGTCGTGATTTCGGAAGTCGGCCGCTGGGTGAATCTGCTCGACAGCGATCCCGACAAGCGGCGTGCGAATCTCGCGACGGTCACCGACGGCCTCGCACTCGCGGACGAAGTCGGCGCGCTCTGCTGTGTAGACATCGCCGGATCCTTCAGCAAGGACTCGTGGTTCGGCCCGCATCCCGACAATCTCTCCGACCGCTTCTTCGATGCGGCCGTCGAGAATGCCCGCGCCATCATCGATGCCGTCAAACCGGTGCGCACGAAATTCTGCTACGAGATGATGGGCTGGTCGATTCCCGACAGCCCGGACAGCTTTCTCAAGCTGCTCAAAGCCGTCGATCGCGGCGCGTTCGCCGTCCACCTCGATCCCTGCAACCTGGTCAACACGCCGAGCCGCTTCTATCACACGACCGATCTGCTCAACGAGTGCTTCGACAAGCTGGGACAGTGGATCGTGAGCTGCCACGCCAAAGATCTGACGTGGGACGTCGAAATGAACCTGCACTTCCGCGAGGTGCATCCCGGCGCGGGCTCGGTGGACTACCCGACGTACCTGCGACGCCTGGCCGCCCTGCCCCACGTTGCGCCGCTGATGCTGGAGCACATGCCGAACGCCGAGGAGTACGACAAGGGGCGACAGTACATTTTCGACTGCGGCAAGCGCGTTGGTGTCTCATTTAGTTCGTAGTCCGTAGTTCGTAGTCCGTAGTTCGTAGTCCGTAGCCTGCAGCCTGAAGCCTGAAATGGCTCGGATCCTCCTCACGACCTACGGATCGTCCGGCGACCTCCATCCGTTTCTTGCGATCGGGCGCGTGCTCCGGGCGCGCGGCGACAACGTCACCGTCGCGACCCACCCGGACTATCGCGTACAGGTCGAACGCCAGTCGCTCGACTTCGTTCCCATCCCGCCCGGGCTCGCGGACGTGGGGCCCGAAGAGGTCTGGGTGAATCGCGCGACCCACCCCGTGACCAGCACGTCCTTCATCGTCCGCGAACTGATCCTGCCGTATCTTCAGGCGAGTCACGAGGCGATCGACCGCGCGGCCGCAGGACAGGATCTGATCATCAGCCACATGCTCACGTTTGCCGCGCCCGTTGTCGCCGAGGCGCGCGGCATTCCGTGGCTGTCATGCGCGCTGGCTCCAACGATGCTGCTGTCGGCCACCGATCCGCCGGCGCTGGGGGGCTTGCCGCTGCTCCCGCAACTGGGCCGGCTGAGTCCCGCGATGGTGCGAGGACTGTACGGGCTCGTGGCGATGTCCACACGCGGCTGGTTCAAACCGCTCCGCGACCTGCGGCGATCGCGCGGCCTGCCCGCCGGCGGATCGAATCCCCTCGTCCGCGGCTTCTCGCCCCATGGCACGCTCGCGCTCTTTCCGAGCGCCTTCGGTGAACCGCAGCCGGATTGGCCGCCCCGTACACGGCAGATTGGATTTCCGCTGTTCGACGCGGATGACGGGTCGGGGTTGTCGACAGAGATGGAAGGATTTCTCGCCGCTGGAGACGATCCTGTCGTCTTCACGCTCGGCAGCACGGTCGTACGCGCCGTGACCGACTTCTTCTCCATCGCGTACGAGGCCGTGCGCACGCTCGGCATTCGCGCGGTGTTCGTCGCGGGCGAGAGCCGCCAGATTCCGGAAGACGCTCGCGCGGATCCACGGGTGCTGGTCACGGGATACGAGCCGTACTCGAAGGTGTTTCCCCACGCGTCGGTCATCGTGCACCCGGCGGGCGTCGGAACGACCGCACAGGCCTGTGCGGCCGGACGGCCACAGGTCTTGGTACCTTTTGCAAACGACCAGTTCGATAACGCTCGGCGCGTGGCGGCGCTCGGGGCGGGGGTCGTCCTGCGGGCGCGGCGCGTGACCGTGTCACGCCTCAGCGGCGCTGTGGCGGCCGCCCGCGATCCGTCGCTGATCTCGGCCGCTGCATCCGCGAAGTTACGGACAACACAGGAGAACTTCGACGGCCTGCTCGGGCAGGCGGTCAGCGATTTGGCAGCATTACCCAAGTAGATCCAGCTCAGCAGTTGTATGCCGGGCAGCCTGGCCGAGTTGGTCCCGCGATTTGCATATGCTCGGGTTACCGACACGTCGGAGGAGTCCAAACGCCGCATGAGTGTTCCCCAGCCCGCCACGCTCGAGCCTACGTTCCCCGGGACCGGGGAGATGGCCACGCTCATGCGGGCATTCGACTGGGCTCACACTCCGCTCGGCTCGCCGGCCACCTGGCCTCTCAGCCTCCGGACGGTCGTCCGGGTGATGCTCACCTCGCGCTATGCCATGTGGATGGGTTGGGGTCCCGGCCTGACCTTTCTTTACAACGACGCATATGGGCGAATGACCCTTGGCAGCAAACACCCATGGGCGCTCGGCCGTCCGTCTCAGGAAGTCTGGGCAGAAATCTGGCCGCAGATCGGCCCACGCATCGAAAGTGTGCTGCACACAGGCCAGGCCACCTGGGACGAAGCGCTGTTGCTGTTCCTCGAGAGAAGCGGCTATCCGGAAGAGACGTACCACACCTTCTCCTATAGCCCGCTCACTGACGACGAGGGACTGACGCAGGGCCATCTCTGCGTCGTCACCGAAGAGACCGAGCGCGTGATCGGTGAACGCCGGCTGGCGTTGTTGCGCGACGTCGCTGCCGCCATCGCTCGAACCAACACCGAGCAGGAACTGCTGTCGGAGGTCGAGAGGACGCTCGCCCAGCACGGCCGGGACCTGCCGTTCTCATCGATCTACCTGACCGAGCGTGGGTCCACGCGCGTCACGCGCGCTGCAGGGGCGCTGATCGATCCGGCGGGGTCGTCGGGTGCGAGCTTCGACTACACGGATTCCGGCGCCATCTGGCCCACCGTGGCCGCCCTCGAGTCTGGCGGCGCCATTCTCGATCTCGATGCGCGATTCGGGTCGGTCCCACACGGACCGTGGGATCGTCCGCCGGCGCAGGCGATCGTCGTGCCCATCGCGCAGCAGGGCCAGGTGCAGCCCACTGGGTTTTTTATCGCCGGACTCAATCCATTCCGCCGCGTCGACGCGGCGTATCGCACGTTCATCGATCTGCTCGTCGGACAGATCGCTGCCGGGATTGCCAACGCCCGCGCGTACGAGGCGGAACGGCAGCGGGCGGCCGCCCTGGCAGAGATCGACCGCGCGAAGACGATCTTCTTTTCGAACGTCAGTCACGAATTCCGCACACCGCTGACGCTGCTGCTCGGTCCGCTGGAGGAAGCGCTCAACAGCCCCGCGCGCGCGCTCTCCGGACCAGAGCTCGATACCAGCTACCGGAATGCGGTCCGGCTGTTGAAGCTGGTGAACGCGCTGCTCGACTTCGCCCGCATCGAGGCCGGGCGCGTCGAAGCGAACTTCGTCCCGACCGCGCTGGATCAATTCACCACCGAGATCGTCAGCGTGTTCCGATCGGCGTTCGAGCGCGCAGGGCTCACATTGAGCATCGAATGCGACACGCTCGCCGAGCCCGTGTTCGTGGACCGCGATCTGTTCGAGAAGGTGTTGCTCAATCTGCTCTCGAACGCGTTGAAGTTCACGTTCGAGGGCGGCGTGACGGTCCGGCTGCGTCAGCACCCCGATTGCGTCGAGCTGTCGGTGCATGACTCGGGGGTCGGGGTGCCGCCTGCGCAGCTCCCACGACTGTTCGAACGATTCCACCGCGTCGAGGGCATGCGTGCCCGGACTCACGAGGGCTCGGGAATCGGTCTGGCGCTCGTGCAGGAGCTGGTGCGGCTGCATGGCGGATCGATCACGGCCGACAGCGCGCCGAGCCAGGGCACGACGTTCACGGTGACCCTGAAGCGAGGGACGGCCCACCTGCCCGCCGATCGTGTGTTTCCACAGCCCTCCATGCCGGGTACGGCGTTCGCGCGTACCGCCTTCGTCGAGGAGGCGCTCCACTGGCTGCCAGGTGAGGACGATGTGGCGCCGGCAGATCCTGGTCTCGACACGAAAGGCGTGCGTGTGCTCGTTGCCGACGACAACGCCGATATGCGCCGGTACGTCGCTCGCCTGTTGAGCGCGTCGTTTCAGGTACACGCGGTCACCAACGGGCGCGAGGCGCTGGCGGCACTCGGACGCCAGGCGGCAGACCTCGTGATCGCGGACGTCATGATGCCCGAGCTCGACGGATTCGCCCTGCTGCGTGAGATGAAGACCAGTGCAGCCCTTCGTCACATTCCGGTGATTCTGCTGTCGGCCCGCTCGGGCGAGGACGCTAGAATCCAGGGCATCGAGTCGGGCGCCGACGATTATCTGACGAAGCCGTTCTCCGCACGCGAGCTCGTCGCGCGCGTGCGCAGCCAGATCGCTCTCACGCATGCACGTCGTCAGGTCGCTGCCGAACGCGACCGGCTGCGTACGCTCCTGTCACGGCTCGAGGAACAGACCATTGCGCTGGCGCTGGCACGGCACGAGGCGGAGGACGCCAGCCGCGCCAAAGACGAGTTCCTCGCCATGCTCGGCCACGAGCTGAGAAATCCGCTCGCCCCGATCGTGACGACCTTGCAGCTGATGCGGCTTCGCGGACCTCTCAGTCCTGAGCACGGGGTCATCGAGCGCCAGGTCGGGCACTTGACACGCCTCGTAGACGACCTCTTGGACGTCTCGCGCATCACGCGAGGCAAGATCGAGCTCGATACGCAGCCGCTCGAGACGTCCGAGATCATCGATCGCGCGATGGAGATCGCGGCGCCGCTTCTGGACCAGCGCAGTCACGACGTGCGCATTGATGTGCCTCGGCACGGGCTCGGGGTCAACGCGGACATCGACCGCCTCGCGCAGGTGGTCGCGAATATCCTGACCAACGCCGCCAAATACTCCGATCAGGGATCGCGCATCTGGGTCAGGGCGACCAACGAGGGCGAGCACGTGGAAATCCGCGTGCGAGACGAGGGCATGGGGATCGCACGCGAGATGCTCTCGCGCATCTTCGAGCCGTTCATTCAGCAGCCGCAGTCGCTGGATCGATCGCGTGGAGGACTCGGGCTCGGACTCGCGATCGTGCGCAACCTGACGCAGCTGCACAACGGGACCGTTCGGGCTGAGAGCGGCGGCCCCGGTCACGGCAGCGAGTTCATCCTGACGCTTCCACACATCGATCTCGGCCAGTCATCCACATCGCACTCGATCGCGTCCTGGGTCGAGTCGCCGGCGCCGGAAGGCGCGCTGCGAGTGCTCGTTGTCGACGACAATCACGACGCGGCGAGCGCGTTGCGTCTGGCGCTCGAGACCACGGGATTCATCGTCGATGTCGCGCACGATGCTGAATCCGCCTTGAACCGCGTAGGAGCCTTCCGGCCCGCCGTGGCTTTGCTCGACATCGGGCTCCCGACGATGGATGGCTATGAGCTCGCCGTACAGCTGCGGGCGCGCGAGGACGGCAATGCGATGCGCCTCATCGCGCTGAGCGGCTACGGACAAGACGCCGACAAAGCTCGTTCAGCAGAAGCGGGCTTCGAAGAGCATCTCGTGAAGCCGGTGGATCTCGACTACCTGGTCGCGGTGCTCCACCAACGCTCCTGACGCGCCGCCGGACTCGTGTGGAGTGCAGCGGCTCGACCTTTGCTACAACGTCAACCGCTCGGAACGAGACGTGCGCTGAATAGATCGAGGTGGTTGGAACGAGATGATGCGAAACGAAGGATCGGTGGTGCCGCCGGAAGGTCAGGTAGATCGGTCGCAGACAGCCAGCACGGGTGTCATAGGGCTCGACGACATCCTCGCTGGCGGACTCACGCGGAGCCGTCTCTTCCTGATTGAGGGCGTTCCTGGTTCGGGC
>Ga0207669_10000726_pt1 | contig 14264 bp, 12 predicted proteins | sample KBSM33metaG_FD_184329 | JGI IMG/M metagenome (GOLD analysis project Ga0207669, IMG submission 184329) | Miscanthus rhizosphere microbial communities from Kellogg Biological Station, Michigan, USA - KBS M3-3 metaG (SPAdes) (version 2) | ecosystem: Host-associated > Plants > Roots > Rhizosphere >...
CAGCAGGGCCGCCGCCAGCACCGCGATCCATTCCTGCCTCCGCGCCCGGCGGATGCCCGCCACGACACCGGCCACCACCGCGATCACGCCGGCCAGGACAAACTGCGCGGTGCCCGGATCGCCGTTCGCGTAGCAGCCGTCGAGGACGGCGCTCTGCCGCTGGAGGACCGACGTCCAGGCCACCAGCCCGACGACGACGCCGGCCAAGGCCCAGCTTCGCGTGACGCCTGGTCGCATCGTCTCCACCACCTTACAGGACGATCTCCAGAGTGCGCGGTCGCAACCCGCGCGGGTATGATTGCTGGCCCCCGATGGCCCGCCCTCCGATCAGCAGTGGAACCCTGGGAGGGTTCCACACCTCCCGCGACGGGCTGCGACGGGCAAAGCCCGTCTCCGCCCACGCGATCGTCGCTGCCGCACTTCTTTGCCTGGCGGCCGGGCGCGCGCCGCAGGCGGACCGCGTCCTCATCCCCGCGGGCGTGTTCACGCAGGGGAGCACACACGGCGACGAGGACGAACGTCCCGCGCGCAAGGTGACGTTGAAGGCGTTCTCCATCGACCGCACCGAGGTGACGCGCGCCGACTACGCGACCTGCGTGACCGCCAAGCGCTGCAAGGCCCCACCCCATGAACCACCGGCGGCCGCGACCGATCCGAAGCTGCCGATGACGGACGTCGACTGGAACGACGCGCAGGCCTACTGCAGGTTCGCGGGCGCGCGCCTGCCCACCGAGGCGGAGTGGGAGAAGGCGGCGCGCGGCGCGGACGGACGCGAGTACCCGTGGGGAAACGACGCCGACTGCGCGCGCGGCAACTGGGGCAGCTTCGAGGGCGAAGGCCCGTGCGCGGGAAAGAACCCGGGCCGTCCGGTCCCGGTCGGGCAGTATCCGACGGGCGCCAGCCCGTACGGCGTGCTGGATCTGGGCGGCAACGTCTGGGAATGGGTCGCCGACAAGTACGACGAAGATCCCAAGCGGCGCGTCGTGCGCGGCGGATCGTGCTGCAGCTACTTCGTCGGGCCGCGCGCGCCCAATCGAAACGCCTGGGCGCCGCAGCACCGCGACGCCGACCTGGGATTCCGGTGCGCGCGATGAAGCGCGCTCGCACCCTGGTCGTCGCGGCCACCTTGCTGGTGGTCGCGCCGTCGATCGCATCGGGAACCCTCAAAGGGTTCCCGAACCCTCCCGCGATGGTACGCGGCGAGCAAAGCTCGCCGGCTTCCCACGCGTCGATCGCATCGGGAGGGCGATCCTCGTCGAAGGACAGCGCGTCCGACCGTCATCACCAGCGCCCGTCCGCCGACAACGCGCCCGAGCCGCCCGCCGGCGACCGCGATCGCGACCGCATCGTGCGCATGCAGGCGGCGCTGCGCGAGATCATCCAGAACGGCATCCTCCGCCGGATGCGCGTCGGCGTCCGCGTCATCGAGGCCAAGACCGGGCGGCTGTTCTATTCGGCGCGCGACGCCACCCTGATGGATCCGGCGTCGAACCAGAAGGTGCTGGCGACGACGACCGCGCTGATGCGCCTGGGCGCCGACTGGCGCTTCCGCACCGAGCTGACCGGGCTCAAGCCGACGCCCGACGGCACCATCGTCGGCGACGTCTACCTGCGCGGCAACGGCGATCCGACCTTCCGCAGCGGCGATCTCGACGCGCTGGCGAACGCGCTGGTCCGCCGCGGCGTCCGCACCATCGCCGGCGCCGTCGTGGCCGACCCGCGCCGCATCGGCGCCGACGAGGCGATCGCGGACGCCGAGGGATCGGACGAAGAACCGGTCGACGCCACCGAGGACACGCCGCCCGGCAAGCTGTCGCCGCGCGTGCCCCTGGTGGTCAATCACGGGCTGATGTTGATCAGGGTGCGGCCCGGCGCCGAACCGGGCGCGCACGCCGAGGTCAGCACCACGCCCGCCGATCCGTCGTTCGTGATCCACAACGGGGCCGTCACCAAGGCGAAGAGCCGCTCGCGCGTGACGGTGCGGCTGTCGGTCAACGGCTCGCGCATCCAGATCGACGTCGCCGGGCGCGTGGCGGCCCAGCACGGCGGCATCGTCTTTCGCCGGCGCGTGCCGCATCAGGCGCTGTACGCGGCGTCGCTGATGCGCGCATCGCTGCAGTCCGCCGGGATCACCGTCCGCGACGACGCGCGCGTCGCGCCGACGCCGACGCAGAAGGCCGGGCACGTGCTGCCGCTGCTGGCGCTGCACGAATCGGCGCCGCTGGGGATCCTGCTGCGGAAGATCAACAAGGACTCCGACAACGACTACGCGGAGCGCGTGCTGGAAGCGGCCGGCGCCGAGGTGTACGGCGGCGCGCCGACGGGCGACAAGGGCGTGCGGCTGCTGCGCGAGGTGATCGGCGAGCTGGGTCTGCCGCCAGGCAGCTATGTTCCGAAGAACGGCTCGGGCCTGGGCCACGCCAACCGGATCACCGCCGACGCGATGTCGACGCTGCTGCGCACGCTGTACCTGGATCCGCGCGTCGGCCCGGAGATCCTGCAGTCGCTGTCGGTGGGCGGCGTCGACGGCACCACCCGCAACCGCTTCAAGGGGACGATCGCCGCAGAGCGCGTGCGCGCGAAGACAGGCACGCTGCACGGCAAGTCGTGCCTGTCGGGTCTGGTGGGCGACGGTTCGGACGTGCTCGCGTTCTCGATCCTTGTCGAAGGCATCCGGGGACGGCGGCTGGCGGAGGTGCGCGGCGCGCAGGTCGGGTGCGTGAACGCGATGATGCGCTACGTGTTCGAGGCGTCCGAGGGCCCGCGCCCGATCGAGGTCACGCGCGCCGGATCGGCCGTCGACCTCGAGACCGGCGGCGCCAGCGAGGGCGAGGAAGAGGTCACCACACCCGCCCTCCCGCTGGGCACCGCCGCGCAGAGCCACGAGGATCCGATCGACGCGTACCTGCGCAAGCAACGCGACAACGCGGCCGCGCCGGCGGCGCCCGCAGCACCGGCCGCGCCGGTCCCTGTCGTGCCGCCGCCGCCCGCGTTCCGGATCCCGCCGCACGGGATCTGGTGATCCGATCCCCTCGCCCCGCGAAGCGGGGAGAGGGTTAGGGTGAGGGTCCGCGACCTGAACGGCCGCATGTCAGTGGACGGTCAGCCACCCGTCGGCGAACCGGGTGCCACCGGCCGCCCGATCCGGGAGCGGCGTGTGGACGCGCAACCGATAATCGCCCTTCGACATCGGCCGATCGCCGATCCGGTCGACGCGGCACGCGAGGTGGGTGACGAGACGGCCGCCCGGAGCGAGCTCGATGGAGAGCGCGGCTTCCGGAGCCCCGGTCCGCCCGTTGTCCGCCGCGAACGACACGCGCGCCCAGGGGCCCGCGCACCTGAGGAGGCCGGTCAGATCGGTCGCTTCCGCCCGCGCCTCGACCTTGAATGCTGGTCCCTTGCGAAAGACGTGAAGTACGAGCGGGAGCGGTCGCGCGGTCGAGTTCCGGAGAGAAACAACCAGCGGGAACCCGCGTCCGAGGTTAGCGGCGGCGCGTTCCGGCTCAATCCCGATCGCCAGCGCGTCTGCCGCCGCGGCGTCGGGCGATCGGCTCGATCGCGGCAGGCGGCACGCGCCCGCTTGCAGGACCGCCGCCAGGTCGACGAGCCCGCCGTCGCAGACCGGTTCTGCGCTCCTGGCGTATCGGACGACGCGGTCGTCGGGGATCTCCTGGTGGAGATCCGCGACACGCATCGTCCAGGCAGGCGGCCGGCGCGCGGCGAGGCGCGTGCGAAACCGGAACCCGGCCCGGTAGCCACCATCGACGGGACAAGGTATCGCGACGATGATCTGCGCAGCGGGGAGCGCGCCTGACTCGACGCGCACGACGCTCACGTCGACGAGCCCGATCGAGAACGCGCGGCCGCACGGTATCCACTGCTTCGCGTTGAGGATCCGGTCGATCTGGACGACCGCGACCGCCTCGTCACGGTCGGCCGGCGGACCCGGCAGCGCGACCGACATCAAGATCGGGATCAGGGTCGCGTGCATCGGTGCACCACAATATCCGGACGATGCGAGGGCGCGCGCGTCGCGGGTCAGCTCCGACCATTCGCGATCGGGATCGTCGGCGGACCGCGGAACCGGCGGCGCACGCCCAGCCACCACGCGGCGAGCAGCACCGCGGACGTCGCCAGCACGACGGTGAGCGCCTTCTCGTTGGGCGGCTGCACGCCGATCCAGACCAGCAGCGCCGCGCCCAGGACCGACACGACCGCCAGCGACCGGTAGAGCGGCCCGCCGAGATCGAACGGACCGAACTTGGTCCAGGTGCGGCCGTACGCGCGCACGCCGACCAGCGTCGGCATCACGTACGACAGGTAGAGGAAGATCACCGTCGCGGTCGTCAGCGTCGAGTACGCCGGCGAGTAGAGCGTCGAGGCGAGCGCCAGCGCGGCGGTCGTCCAGATCGCCGGCACCGGCGTCTGCCAGCGCGGCGACACGCGCCGGAGCCAGCGCGAACCGGGCAGCCCGCCGTCGCGCGCGAACGCGTACATCATGCGCGACGTCGACGTCATGCACGCGAGGCCGCACAGGTAATTCGCGATCACGATGCCGACCCACAACGCGCGCCCGCCCGCGCCCGGGAGCACGTGATCCATCAACCACGGAAACAGGTTGTCGCCCTGGCGCGCGCCCTCGGCGACGTCCGGCAACGCCAGCACGAACGACGAGACCATCACCCAGCCGACCAGGCCCGAGACGTAGACGGAACGCAGGATCCCCTTGGGGACGTTGTGCGACGCCTGCACCGTCTCCTCGGAGGTGTGGGCCGAGGCGTCGAAGCCCGTGACCGTGTAGATCGGCCACGTCAGCGCGAGCAGCGTCATCGTTCCGAGGCCACGCGCGGCCGGCCAGACGCGGCCGCCCGTCGCGCCGCCGTAGTCGGTGAAGGCGAACAGGCGACCCGGATCCAGATGCGGCGCGCCGGTCAGCATGGCCGCCGTCAACAGCAACGCGACCGCCAGGATCAGCCAGCCGGAGAAATCGGTCAGCAGCGTCGTCACGCGGATCCCGAAGTGGTTCAGCAGCGCGTGCGAGAAAGAGATCAGCGCGACGCCGGCGATCTGGTGACCCGGGTCCAGCCACCGCGCGGGATCGATCCCGAACAGCGGGCCGACGAAGGGGACGAACAGCTTGTAGGCGCCCACGTTGACGGAAGCGGTCACGAACACCAGGCCGGCCAGGTTGAACCACGCCGTCGCCCAGCCCCACCCCTTGCCGCCCAGGATCGAGCTCCAGTGATAAAGGCCGCCTGCCGTCGGGAACGCCGACGCGACCTCGGCCATGCACAGCGCGACGATCAACGAGAAGGCGACGCCGACGGGCCACACCACGCCCGCCGCCGCGCCGCCGACAGCGCAGACGCCGTATTGCAGCGAGGTGATGCCGCCGGCCAGGATGCAGATCGTCGAGAAGGAGATGGCGAAGTTCGAGAACGCGCCCATGCGCCGGCGCAGCTCCTGCGCGTAGCCGAGCTTCTTCAGCTGTTCCGCGTCGGTGCCGGCGGCGTCCATCGGCGTCAACCGCCCAGCGCGGCGCGCACGGCGGCGATCGCGCGATCGATCCCGGCCGCGTCGACGTCCAGGTGCGTGACCGCGCGCAGACGCGTGGGCGCGATCGCGTGCAGGCGCACGCCGGCCGCCTCGGTGCGACGCGCGAGCTCCGCCGCCGCGATGCCGGCCACCTCGAAGATGACGATGTTGGTCTCGACCTTGTCGGCGTCGAGGGTCACGCCGGCGATGCCAGCCACGCCGGCGGCCAGCCGGCGCGCGTTCGCGTGATCGTCGGCGAGGCGGGCGCGATGATGCTCCAGCGCGTACAGCGCGCCCGCGCACAGGATGCCGACCTGGCGCATGCCGCCGCCCAGCATCTTGCGGAAACGGCGCGCCCGCTCGATGTCGTCGCGGCCGCCGGCGATCACCGAGCCGACCGGCGCGCCCAGCCCCTTCGAGAAACACGCGGAGACCGTGTCGAACGGCGCCGCCAGCTCGCGTTCCGGCGCGCCCGCCGCGACCGCCGCGTTCCAGATGCGCGCGCCGTCGAGGTGCAGCGCCAGGCCGCGGGCGCGGGCGCGCGCGACGACGCCGTCGAGCTGGGCGCGCGGCCAGACGCGCCCGCCGCCGCGGTTGTGCGTGTTCTCGACGGCGACCAGCCGCGTGCGCGGCAGGTTGCGATCCGCCGGCAGCGCCGCCGCCTCGACGTCGGCGCCGGTGAACGTCCCGTCCGCGCCGCCGACCTCGGCGAACTGCACGCCCGCCCAGGCCGCGCCCGCCCCCGATTCGTAAAGCCGCGTGTGCGCGCCGCGCCCGACGATCACCTCGTCGCCGGGACGGCAATGCAGGAGCAGCGCGATCTGGTTCGCCATCGTTCCGCTGGGCACGAACAGCGCGGCGTCCTTGCCCAGCAGCTCGGCCGCCCTCGCCTCCAGCGCCGCCGCGGTCGGATCGTCACCCCACACGTCGTCACCCACCTCGGCGCCGGCCATCGCGGCGCGCATCGCGGGCGTCGGCTTCGTGAACGTGTCGGAACGTAGATCGACGATCGCCGTCATCGCAGGCCCATCCATCCGACACCCGCCAGCACCAGACCCAGGACGACGTGGGCGACGTGATCAGCCGGCTTGTAGCGGAACTGGCGCGCCGGGAAGAAGCCGACCAGTCCCGCCACCGCTTGATAGAGATCGACGAGGCCGAAGCCGAGGTTGAACACCGCGATGCCGGCCGCGGTCTTCGCGAGCACCAGCGCGGTCCCGATGACGCCGAACACGATGTGAAAGATGTTGTAGGCGGGCGCGCCGCTCATCAGCGCGAACCGCGGCGGGATCAGAAAGCCGCCGATGCCGGTCGCGATCAGCACGGGGCCGAACACGCCCAGCACGCGGGCATTCACGAGCGCCCAGTCGGCGGCGGTGAGCGCGTTCACGCACCCTCGTTACCGCGATCGCCCGCGCGGTGCAAACGACGTTACTTGCGCGGGACCAGCGTGATGTCCAGGTTCGCGTCGGCGTCCCGGAGGTAAACGGTCTTCGTCCAGGGCTGGTAGCCCTTGAGCGACGCCTTGATCTGCAGCTTCTCGAAGCGCTGGACGTCGACCTCCTTCGGCGCCGCGCCGGCCGCGACGCGATTGATGACGACGCGCGCGCCCGGCGGGGTCGAGGTGATGGACAGCGTGGCGCGCGGCCGGTGCAGCCGTTCGTGGACGTCGGCGGCGGTGCCGGCCTGGGCGTCGACGTCGACGGTGACGGGCTGCCAGCGCTCGCGCTCGATCGTCACGGTGGCCGGACCGCAGGGAACACGCGCGCTGTCGATCGGGCTGCGGCCGATCATCGCGCCGCCCCAGATCACCTTGGCGTCCTTCGGCTCGGTGACGATGCGCGCCGTGCAGTTGCCGGTGGCGGGCGCCGCCGTCGGCGCCGGACGGGGCGCGGGCTTCTCGGCGCGCGCAGGTCGCTCGGCCGCCGCGATCGGCTCGGGCTTGGCCGCAGCGGCGGGCTTCTCGGCGCGCGCGGGCCGCTCGGCCTCCGCGGCCGGCTCGGGCGCCTCCGCGACAGGTTTCGGCGCGGGCGCCCGGCGCTCGGTGCGCGTCGGCGGCGACGGCACCGCGGGCTTCGGCGCTTCCTGAACGGCGACCGGCTCGGGCGCGGGCGGCTGCGGATCCGGAGCAGGCGGCGCAGGCGCGGGCGTCGGCGCCGCAGCGACGACGGGCGCCGGCGCAGGCGGCGTGCGCCGCCCGGTGCGTCCGATCACGAGGCCGACCACGATGCAGATGACGGCGACGGCGATGTAGGGCGCATAGGGGACCGCGCGCAGCGCGGGTTGCTGAAAGCGCGGCGGCAGCTTCCGCGCGAGGCGCCGGAGGTGCAGCGCCAGCTTCTCACGCGGCTTCACATAGACTTCGGTCGCCACGCCCACCGACTCGTCGGGCGACGGGCCCGCGACGTCAATCGGAGCCTCGGCGTCGGTCTCGAGCAGCCGGCACTCGATGAACGATTCCACGTCGTCCGCGTCGAACTGGGCCAGCGGGTTCGCGGGCAGCTGGTCAGGCGCGCCCGGAACGCGCGTCTCGACCCGCGCCGGCGTGGGGACGCGCGGCGCGACGGGAACGGCCGGGGTCAGCCCGGGCGAGGCCAGCGCGGGTGGCGCGACCGGTGGGGCCGGCGCGGCCGGCGCGGGCGACGGCGGGCGGGCCGATGGCGCGATGGGCGCGATGCCCACTCCGATCATGGTCCGGTTGAGGTGGACGGGCGGCGCGGGCGGTGGCGCCTTGACGGGCAGGATCGGCGGCGCCAGCGCTGCTGCGGCGGGCGGCGGCGCAGCCGCGGGCGGCATGGCGGCGGGCGGCGGCGCAGCCGGGGCCGGCCGCGCGGCGACCGGTGGCGGCGACGCCGTCGCGGCGCCCGGCGCGGTTCCACCGCGCGCCGGCTCGATCTGCGTCGTCTCCGACGGCTCGGGCGGGATCGGCAGCGGCACCGGCGCGCTGCGCAGGGCGATCAGCCGCTTGTGAACAGCGCGGCTCGCGTCGTCCATCTCCAGCAGCGCGACGCGCATCATGACGCGCTTCACGGCGGGGTTTCGCGGGCTGACCGGCGTCGGCTTCGCCTCGGTGACGCGGCAGCGGCCGCGCATCGCCACCGACTGGTCGCGCAACAGGACCACGAACCGCCCCTGCGTTCCCACGGGCAGCGCGGCGGCGGCCGGCAGTACCAGCGATCCTTCCCAGGCGAACGCCGCGAACTTCTCGACGAACTCGTCCAGCGTCGCGCAGCGGGTGGCGACCTGGATGACCTGTTGCTTCCCGCCGTCGCCGCTCGGCGCCGCGGGTTCGGACCGTCCACGGCCCGGAGGTCCCGGAAAGGGGTTCGGCTTCAGGCGCGCCACCTTGCCGACATCGTCATCTGTCATGCCCTCCTGAAGAGCTTCATGACATTAACAGCAGGGCAGTCTACCGCCGTTGCGTGGCGGGATCTCGGGGTCTTTATCCGGCCCTAGCGCTTGGGGGCGGCGGGCGGCGGGGTCCGGGACCGCAGCACGGCCGCGATGTCGATCCCCGTCGCCGCCTTGATCTGCTCGCTGGCGGCGATCAGCCGCCCGGTCAGGTCGCCCAGGCCCGAGCTTCCGCCGCCGATACCGCCCAGGACGGTCAGCCTGTCGACCTTCAGCGACCCGACGGTGCCCATCACGATCCGCGATAGATCCGCGACCTTCTGCATCAGGAAGACGCTGCGCGCACTTGGACCGACCTCGCGCCAGGTGGCGGCGATCTGGCCCATCGCGGCGGCGGTCGCCCGCCCCTGCTCGACGATCTGGGCGGCGGCGCCCTTGGCGTTCGCCTCGGCGGCGGCCTTGGCGGCGCGCGCCGGCTCCAGAATGTCGGCGGCCAGCTTGCGCTTGACCTGCTCGATGCGCGCTTTCTGGACCTCCAGCTCGCCCTCGGCGCGCGCCAGCTGCGACGCCACCTGGCCCTGCGATTCCGCGACCAGCGCCCCGGCGCGCGTCTGCGCGTCCGCCAGCCGCCGCGCGTTGTCCGCCCGCGCGGTCGAGATCTGCGCCTCGATCTTCGACATCTCGGTCTCGCGCCGGTTGCTGGCCGACTGCACCGCCGCCTCGGCCTTGGCGCGCGCCTCGGCGATCAACGCCTTCTTCTGGACCTCGGCGGACTGCTTGCGCCCGATGCTGTCCAGGTAACCAACGTCGTCCGAGACGTCCTGGATCTTCAGCGTGTCCAGCTCCAGGCCCAGGCGCCGCAGATCGTCCTCCGCCTCCGCCAGCAGCGACTGCGCGAACTTGATCTTGTCCTCGTTCAGCTCCTCGGGCGTCAGCGTCGCCAGCACGCCGCGCAGGTTTCCCTCCAGCGTGTCCTTGGCGATCGCCATGATGCGCCCGCGATCGACGCCCAAAAATCTTTCGATGGCGTTGTCCAGCACGGGCTGCTCGCCCGCGACCTTCACGTTGGCGATGCCGTGGACGTTGACCGGGATGCCGCCCTTCGAGTACGCGCCCTGCACGGCCACCTCGATCGGCATGTTGGTGAGGTCCATCGAATCGACCGTCTCGAGCAGCGGGATGCGCAGCGCGCGGCCGCCCTTGATGATGCGGTAGCCGACCTTGCGGCCCACCGACGCGCGCTGCCCGCCCGAGAACACGAGCACCTCGTTGGGCTGGCAGATGTAGAGGAAGCGCGTCAGCACCATCGACAGCACGATGCCGAACACGACCGCGACGACGAGCAGCGTGATGATGAGGCTCATCGCGCACCTCCCGGCAGCGGAGCGCTGCCTCCGCCGGTGCCGACCGGCGTGAGCAACGACGTCACGTCGACGCCCGTCGTCTCGGCCAGCGAGCGCAGCACCCTCGCCACCGCCTGCGGGTACGCCGCCGCAAACTGCGGGAACGTCTGCCCGTCGCCGCCGTCGATGAGCTGCACCGGACCCAGCTGGATCTGCCCGACGCTGTCGACGACGATGCGCGTGATCTCCTCCAGCTTGTTGATCAGGAACATGTCGGGCGCCGACGGGCCGGCGGCCTTCCACGCGTCCGCGACCAACCGCAGCGATTCCGCGCTGGCGCGCCCGTCCTCGGCGATCGGCGCCGCCTGCCCCGCCGCCGCCAGCGCGGCGGCCTCACGCTTGATGTCCGACGGGACGACGACCTCGGCCTGGAGGCGCACCACCTCCAGGTCGCGCCGCACCGCCTGCAGCGCCTGCTCGGCGGTGGCGCGCGCCGCCAGCCCCGCCTGCTCGGCGCGCTCCTCGGCGCTCTTCGCCTCGCCCTCCAGCTCGGCGGTGATCCGGCGCAGCTCGTTGCGCTTCTGCACGACGGCGCGCTCGGCGTCCGCCTCGGCCACCTTGGCGCGCATCTCCGCGGCGGCCGCTTCCTTGGCCGCCTCGTTGCGCGCGTTCGACTCGGCGATCTCGGCGTCGCGCTGCACGTGCGCGATGCGCTCACGGCCGATCGACGCCAGGTAGTTCGCGTCGTCGGTGACGTGCTGGATCTTCAGCACGTCCAGGTGCAGCCCCAGCTTCGACAGATCCTGCTCGACCTCGGCGGCCAGCGAGTCCGCGAACTTCAGGCGATCCTCGTTCACTTCCTCGGGCGTCAGCGTCGCCAGCACGCCGCGCAGGTTTCCCTCCAGCGTCTCCTTCGCGACCTGCTGGATCTCGCCCATGCCGCGCCCCAGGAAGCGCTCGATCGCGTTCATCACCACCGTCGGATCCGACGACAGCTTGATCACGGCGATCGCGCGGACCTTCAGGGGAATGCCGACCTTCGTGTAGGCGCCCTGCACCGAGACGTCGATCGGCATCGACAGCATTTGCATGCGCTGGACGTTCTCGATGATCGGCACGCGCCAGGCGCGCCCGCCGAACACGACGCGCGATCCGACGATGGTTCCGTCGGCCAGGCGGTGCTTGCGTCCCGAGAAGATCAGGATCTCCGACGGGCGGCACAGATAGAGGAAACGCGCGATCCACATGAAGGTGATCAGCACGACGACGGCGGCGCCGCCGCCGATCAGCGCGGCCAGATTAGTTTCCGACAACCAGGCTTCGATCTGCTGGATCACGAATTCATCCTCCTCGGGAAACCGCTTAAACCGCTCACGGACTGTCGGCCGTCGCCGTTGCGCGCTCGACCACTGCGACGTTGCCGCGGAACTCGACGATCAGCACGACGGTGCCGACCGGGAGCACGCCGGCGTCGTCGGATTCGGCGACCATGTCGACGTCTCCGCTGCCAGGGACGGCGACGCGGACCTTCCCCTGTTGGCCGCGCGTGACCGGCAGCAGCAAGCGTCCCTCGCGGCCGATCATCGCGGCGGCGCCGCGCAGCTGGCCGACGGTGTCGCGCGACAGCGCCCGAAACGTGACCGACGCGCCCAGCCCGGCCGCGATGCCGACGCCCGCGGCGATGAACGGAACGGCGATGCCGAGCAGCGGCCCGCCGATCGTGTTCAGGATGATGCCGGTCAGGCCGAAGAACGCCGCGCCGAAGCTCCAGAAGCGGAGGCCGAACAGCGTCAGCCACGCCGACGCGTGGCCTTGATCGTGTCCGTCGCCGCCGCCATGGTCGCCGCCGTGGAGATCGACGTGAATGTCGGTGTCGTGGCCGGCGCCGAACAGCGAGGCGACGATCAGCAGACCTCCGAAAAGCAACGAACCGACGTAGACAGCCAGCACGGTGGAACCCCTCCCGAGAAAGACGTGCATCATAACGCGAAGTCGCGCCGATTCTTTTGCGACCGGCAGTTGCGCAAGTGACACGGGGCGGTAGGCCTCGCGTACAATCGGCCACCATGGATACGCCCACGCTGATTGGCATCAGTATCGCCACCGCGATCGGCGTCGTGATCTCGAATCGCCTTCAGAAGCGGAAGAACCAGGCGCTCGCACCCGCAATCGAGACGGCGCTGCGCGCGCAGGGCGGGCTGACGCTGCCCGCGCTCACCGAGGCCGTCGGACTGAAGGGCTTCATGGCGCGCGGCAAGATCATGCTCGCGCTCAACGACATGGTCGCGCAGGGCAAGGTGCGCGTGGTCCAGGCGCCCGAGGGGACGCTGCAGCTGGAGAAGGTCAACTTCATCAAGTACGAGCTGGCCGCCTGACCGCGAAATAGGTATTCCGCCACTGGGCGACTCCGCGACAAAACAGCGTTTCCCGAATCCGCGCACAAGGGCCGCCGCCGGATTCCCTGGAGCAGCACTTTTCTGAGCCGCCAGTCATGTCTCAGAGGGCTTTGGCGGCAAGAATCTCGGCCGTGTCGGTCGTCTTGACCGGGGGGACGCGGAACGAGCACAGGAAAGGAGAGCGAAATGGCACCCCCGGAAGACGCTGTCAGGGTCAGGATCCTGGAAATCGCGGGTATCGTCCTCATGTGGGCCGTCGCAGGTGGTTGCAGCCGAGGCCCCGACGCAACGCAGGTCGGTGAAACGCTATCGGCCCTTACGAACGTCGAAACGCCAGAACAAGCGGCGGTTCGTAAGCTGCGAGAACGTACTCAACGCCTAGCCGCCATGGACGATCTGAAGGCGCGAATGGCGCAAATGCCCGACTCGCCGGCGCGCCGTGATCGTGAGCAGCAACTGCGTGCCACGTTCGAAGATTACATGCAGGGAATCGAAGGCCTCGCATCAAGCGGCAACACCGATGCGATACCCGTTCCGCCAAAGCGAACGCCGGAACAGCGCGCTTCGTTGCTCGGCAAGATCTCGCAGTACGATCTGAAGAAGACTTCAGGTGCCGCCGAATGGGCCCGCGTCAAAGCGCAGGAGCTCGGCCAATGAGGTCCGCAAAACGATGCGCCCTACTCGTCGCGGTCGTATGCAGCGCCGCAGGCGGAGTCGCACATGCTGCACTCGTGACTCCGGGGTATGGCTCGAATCTGTTGCGGCGCACCTATACGCTGCAAAACAACGAATCGATCACGGTCGAGACATACGGTTGCGGCCCCACCGACAGCGACACGATGCTCTTCTTGTTCGAAGGAACCGGCGCCACCCGCATTACTCGTGGGTTCAACGACGATACAGGAAACTCAGGCGACGAGTTCTGTTCTTACATCACCTTCAATAACTACTCTGGGTCGCCCCGCACGTACGAAGTCGTCGCGACGATATATCCGAATTCGCAGTATGCGTCAGTGACCTATGCTGTTTGGCGCTCATCAACAGGCACATGGACAACGGAAAGCGTGACTCTGACCGGCATCACTCGGCGTCTCGGAGCCTCATCAGCGATCAACACCTACGAGACGGTGGGCGTACGGCCTCCGAACGGCAGTTCTATCGACACCGTGCTCTACGCGATCAATACCAACCTCGGCGCTGATTCGTACTTCGACGACGACTCGGGAATGGCGGCGCTTTCGCAGACATCCCCATGGATGCCGTGTAACGGGATCAATTGCTGGGTTGTTGCCGGTGACTACTACTTTGGCGGCTCGCCGACCTCGTTCGAGGTCTGGGTAACCAACGGCGACGATACTGACTCCGATGGCGATGGCATCGCCGATGGAATCGAGTCCGCCAAGGGCACAAGCCCCTCCTCGGCCGACTCGGATGGCGACGGACTCAGCGACTTCGAGGAATTCAAAGGCGTCGCGGCCGCGAACCTGTCAGGCATCGACAACTCACTCGTGACGCCCTGGCAGGGATACACAGGCGCCAATCCGCTGACGCAAGACCTGTTCGTGCAGGTCGACTACATGACGGGCAACGTCGATGGTACGCAGCACACGCACGATCCGCGCGCGGCCGGCAACTGGAC